>Ga0265297_10006074_pt1 | contig 17847 bp, 15 predicted proteins | sample Munlanlwell13791_FD_192502 | JGI IMG/M metagenome (GOLD analysis project Ga0265297, IMG submission 192502) | Leachate microbial communities from a municipal landfill in Southern Ontario, Canada - Leachate well 137-91 | ecosystem: Engineered > Solid waste > Landfill > Unclassified | place...
TGTTGGTTTTGATAATGACCCTCTTTCTATCTTCGAAAACCAGATTAATTTCATTCAGAAGAGCGGCATTGTAACAGCAATGGTCGGACTTCTTAATGCCCCACCCGGTACCAAGCTCCACAAGCGCCTAAAGGAAGAGAACCGCCTCGTAGAGGACTTCTCTGGCAACAATACTGACTGCTCCATGAACTTCACTCCTATGATGAATCACGAGACCCTAATAAACGGCTACAAGAACATCCTTACCACCATTTATTCTCCCAAAAAGTACTACGAGCGGGTAAAAAATTTTCTAAACGAGTATAAGCCTCGAGCCGGAAAGGTATTCAAACCACGCCTTGAGCACATCAGCGCATTTATCCAAACAATGTGGTTTCTGGGATTAAAAGAAAAAGGAAGAAGGTATTACTGGAGGCTCTTAGGCTGGACACTGCTGAAACACCCGCGGTCATTTAAAATATCAATAACCCTCGCCATATATGGATTCCACTTCCGCAAAGTAGTGGAGGGCTACACCAATTTGCCATCAAAAGCAACTCTATGAGCATATCTTAAAGGGAACAATTTCTGTAGGCAGTAGTAAGACGACTACTCTAAAACAGGATAAATAAATGATTTATTTATTTTTAGAGGACATGTAATCGTACCATGACTCAAATGTCGTTACCATACCGAATTTTGCTTTATGGCCAACGATATATTTGACAATAGCATCCAGCTTGTTTAATTTGTCTGCATCAGGCTTATTCCCGGCGTCAACAAATGCCTGGGGATGTAGAACAATTACGGCCACTCTGGCACCACCCTGCAAACCTAACATTACAGACTCGTACAACTCATCTTCGGGACTTTGCAAAGACAAAATCCCCCCCCATCTACAATGATCGAAATCCCATCCTGCCACATCACTCACATAAGGAAGTCGGTACATGCCATTCTCATCTTTACGACCAAAGTAATTAACCATCTCCACACCCATCGGCGATGGATCTTCACCTATTCCGGAACTAAATACTTTGAATCCTGCATCTTGAGCTGCTCTATAACCATCCTCATTGAAATTATCATAGGGAACAGTAAATGATATTGCTGGAATTCCGAAATAATGTTTGAATTTTGCACGAGCCTTTATCAAACCTGATTTCAATTCCTCATAACTCGTCCTGGTCGGATTATAGGTAGCCTTTCCATAGGCATCTTCAAAGCAAGTTTTTAACTGATTAGGCAGTTCCTCATAAGTAGCCCCTGATAGACCTGTATGGAACTCCATGAAAGTATTAGTATAACCATGTACAGTTATATCTATAACGCCAGTATCAAGATATTTTAGCAAGAACGGCATATCATAGGAATTACCGCCACCAGCAAAAGGCATAACTCCCACATCAAGCGGTGCATTGTTTTGCTGGAAAATCTTTATTATTTCTTCAACAATCTCTTCGTTTACACCTTTTTGGGCATCGTCCATCCTGAATATAACCGCCGGCCCTCCATTATATGCCGGTGTCTTAAGCTTTCGTTCATGTGGCGGACCAATAATAACCACAGCAGCATATTTATACCAGGCATTAAAAGTCGTTATCGCACCAAGCTTTTTACTTGCTTGAATTATTGTGTCAAGTTTATTCAATTTTTCTACGTCGATATTGTTCGTGGCATCAACAAATGCCTGAGGATGTATACCAACAACAGCCACCCCAAGATTATTCAATCCCCAATCTATGGAATTAAACAACTCACTATCAGCTTCAGCCGAAAAAATATCTCCCCATTCTTGTTTATTGGCATCCCAATAGGCTACATCATTCACTGTACAGAGACGAACCATCCCGTTCTCATCGAAGTTGCCAGAATAATCAACAGGCTGTATGGACGGATAGGGCTCAACAGCTTTCTGAGTGCTGAAAATTTTGAATCCGGCATCCTGTACAGCATTATAACCATCTTCACTGAAGTAATCGTAGGGAACCGAAAAGGCTATGGGTGTAACCCCGAAATATTGTTGAAATTGGTCACGTGCCAATAAGAACTCAGATTTCAGGCTCTCATAATCTGTCCCTGACTTGGCCGTATCGAGTTCCATATTTATATGTTGATTGCCGTGCATACTTATATCGATAATGCCAGCATCAAGATACGACTGTAGAAATGGCATCTCATAGGAATCATGACCATCAGCATGGGGTATTACTCCTACATCCAATGGCACACCGTTTATACCGAACAGCCTGATTATTTCCTCTACAACTTCTTCATTCTGCCCCTTAGCCACATCATCCATTCTGAAAATAATTGCCGGCCTGCCATCATAAGAAGGAGTTTCTAATTTTCTCTGAAAAGAGACTTCCTGAGTCTGCTGAGGTTGTGGTTTTTGGGGTGACTCCTTTGGCGTATTCTGACAACCAATTGAAGAAACCAATAATAAAGATATAGCTAATACAGCTAACGTAATTGTTAAAAATTTGCCTTTCGTCTTAATATCTTTCATAATCTTGTTTTAACTTTAATATAATATATTATAGTAAGTCAACTGTAAACCACAATAGATAAATTATAAAGACCGAATCACAAACTAAATATATACGAACACATCATCTAACTGAAGTAGCAACAAAAATGGACTAAAGATAAAATGATATTTAACAAGCTTATAGCAATTTCACTGGCATTGTTGTTACTTTCCGCTTCCTGTATAACACAGCAGGAGAATACAGTGAACAATAATATCAACAACATACCCAATAAACCCAATGAGCCTAAAATTGTAATTATGAAAGGTGTCGGCATCCATATTCCACAGGAAGATTTTATCAATATGAAAAAAGCGGGGATCGATATATTAACTACAGAGTGGGGGATGGAGGAAGATATCAAAAAGGTTGAAATGTTTCTCGATAACGCCAATGATGCTGGATTAAAAGTTGTTTTAGACGGTGGATTTTCTCACACCGCCTGGGGTTTTACAGATGATGATTTTGATAACCTTCCCAAAGGCAAGTTGCCAACCTGGCAAAAAGATAGAGTACAGAATTGGATTAAAACTTTCAAAGACCACCCTGCAGTTTTTGGCTGGGATATTTGCAACGAATATGGCGAAAATCTGCCCAGTGGTGTCGATGCCAAAAACTCACAATGGCCCGAGACTGCAATCACCCTGAGTCAACTAAAGCAGGCAAGAAATGACGTATTGCAAATAGACCCGGATAAACCTATCCTGATCAGGACATATGAGTGGGAATCAGATGAGCCTCCCTTCGGAAATCATAGGCCTTTTGAAGCTGGCATAGCAGAAATTGTGATGCTCAACTTCTATTCAAATTATCTGGAACATAATAAACTCCAATGGCCAGACGTAATCGAAGATGTCGGATCTGGATGCGCCAAAGCAATCAAAGAAAAGGATCCACATGTTAAAATATGGATATCTGTTGCAGCTTTCGAAGACAAACCTTCATTTCAGAGACCAACCGTCACCAGCTTAACCAGAGATATCAGAGAAGCGCTAAAGATTTCCAATGTCGATGGCATTGGCTTCTTCGAATGGGGACCACCCATTGACGATAAACATGGATGGCATCTGCCTGAAACAGGTCCCGATTTATGGGAAGTAATAAAACAGAATATCCCGACAATTAAAGCTAAATGACATTAGGGTAACTCAACTCCGAGCGCTGCCAACTCCAATTCGGCTATCTCCACCAATTCACAATCTTCGGTTACTTCAAGCACCTTTTGAAAATCAGCGATTGCCTCATCAATTCTGTCCAATCCTACGTATATCCTTCCACGGGTCAAATAAGCTAGTGCCAGCTCGTCATCGAGTTGCAAAGCCTTATTACAGTCGGTTAAAGCTTGATCAACCATATCTTTACCGCGGTAGGCAATAGCACGTGTATTATACGGGGGAGCAAACTCGGGATTAGCCTCTATTGCCTTACTACAGTCGGCTATAGCCAAATCAAAATCACGCAGGCCAATGTATGCCTGGGCACGTACATTATAAATTAACATATAATAGGGATTTATCTCCAATGCTCTATTACAATCAACTATGGCTAATCTATATGAGCTATTGATAATATAAGCCCAGGCACGAGTAGTATAAGCTGTAAGATATTCAGGGTTCAATCGTAAAGCCGTATTACAATCTGCGATAGCCAGCTTACAATAATCCTGAGAATGATCACAGGCTAACTTTTCCAGATATGCCCAAGCACGATTCACATATGCCTGCGGCAAATTAGGATCAATACTAATAGCCTTATTGCAATCTGCTATGGCTTCATCAAATGAACCCATCTTAGTATATCCCCAGGCACGGTTGCTATAGGCCGTAGCTTTATCAGGGCACAGTTCAATTGCCTTATTATAATCAGCCAGAGCAAGTTCATATCTACCTGTTTCCAGATATGCCCAGGCACGATTTAAGTATGCCTGAATACACGGTAGATCAAGACTTATAGCCTTATTACAATCAAGTATGGCCAGCTCATATTCACCGGTTTCATTGTAAGATCTGGCCCTGCTAACATAAGCAAGCGCCAGTTCGGGCTCCAGATTTATGGCCTGCGTAGAATCAGCTATTGAGAAATCGTATTTCCCCTGATTGTAATATGTCCAGGCACGGTTAAGATAGGCCTGAGCAAACTTCGGGTCAATCTCAAGTGCTTTATTGCAATCAGCCAGAGCCAGAGCATATTGCCCGGTCTCGTTGTAAGCTGCTGCGCGAGTTACATAGGCCAAAACCAACTTGGAATCAATCTCAAGGGCTGTATCACAATCGTTTATTGCTAAGTCGTATTTTCCTACTTGATTGTAAGCCTCGGCGCGATTAATATAAGCTAAAGCCAATTTGGGGTTACGTTCAATAGCCTGGCTGTAAGCGGTAATAGCCTCATTAAACTGGTTTTGCTCGTAGTAAACATTTCCTTGTTTATAATACTCGGGTGCCGGATCAACCAAGTAGCACCCTGGGAGCAAAAATGACAATAAAGCAATTATGATAACTACTAAAAATTTTCCGTTCAGTTTAGCTAGCATCACAGATACTTAAGTCCCCTCCTGAATTTTTATCACGTTTTTACGACAATAATTTATTTATCACACAAAACATCAACATTTCGAAGCGAAAATATTCCTTTAAAAACCAATTATAGTTATTATCACTCGTTTTGTAAATGGTAAACAAATAAAATCGTCTCACAGTTTGCCTTAACACACCCAAAACTAACTTCAGACTTACAATCCAATTATTCACATCAGAATTTTACCGATTGTTTACAAAATATTTACCAACTTTTTATTAATCTTTTACTCTATTTTTTACTTTGAACTGCTAGACTTCAATCAATATTAATTTAGTCATTTAGATTAAAACACTAAAAATGGATAGCTAAACAAATAACAAGACGTGCAAATACACAAACCCTATATTTGAAGGGGCACAAATCGAACAGTTGATTATGACCATTAGTACGCTGAATTGAGTCGTCTAGTTTAATTTGATATTATTAAATATCGATAAAGGAAAATTAACGGGAAATGAGCAATAAGGAAAAAATAGGAAGTATCGTTACCGGCGTTATTTTATTTGCAGCGATTACATCCATTCTCTTATTCATTCCTGCCGAAACCTTATGGATAGCACTAGGCATGGGTCTAGCTGTAGTAATCTACTTCTTCGTACTTTTGATAATCAGAGGGCAGCACGTCAGAGAACAATACCCGAAACGATGGCACAGTATTTTCTCAATTTTAAGCTATTTCATTATCATGCTCATCGTTTTCTTCGTTCTATTCTTCTATGTTGTGCCTTCGGTTTTAATGATAGTTCTTATGGTAGCTCTCATATTTACCCTGGTACTCAACTATTTAACCGTTCCACTGGCTATCATCCATAGATTCAATGAAAACAAAAGATTCTCTCCTCCGCTGAAAGAATATCCGAAATTAAGTATCATCATACCTGCTTATAATGAAGAAAAGGTTGTGAGCAGAACAATAGAAAATATTTTAGAAGCCTATTATCCTAATAAAGAGATAATAGTCATAGACGATGGCTCAACAGACAGCACCTATCAGGTAGCTAAAAGATTTCTACCCCAAGGAGTCAAAGTAGTCCAGCGAGTTAACGGCGGCAAGTACGCTGCATTAAACACAGGCTTGGTCTATGCCACAGGCGAGATAGTAGTAACTGTAGATGCCGATACACTAATAACCAGGACTTCCCTGATAGAAATAGCTAAGAGCTTCAGAGATCCAGAAGTCGGTGGTGTAGCCGGGACATTAAAAGTACTTAACCGAAATAAATTCCTGACAAAACTGCAAAGCCTGGAATATCTAACACAAATCGAAGTGATCAGGCGAGCTTTTGACAATTTTGGCACTATTACTGTTGCCCCCGGAGCTTTCAGCGCATTTCGCCGTTCTGCTATTCTTGAAAGCGGTAACTATGACCCCGACCACCTCCTTGAAGACTTCGACCTTACCATTAAATTACAGAAAGCGCACAAGGTGCTGCGAGGAAGTTCTGAGGCTATAGCCTATACTGAAGCTCCAGAAACTGTATCCGATATTTACAGGCAAAGATTAAGTTGGTATCGGGGAGATTTTCAAAACTTCTGGAAACATCGCGACGCCTTTTCCAATCCCAAGTATGGTTATATGCATTCGTTAACTCTACCATATATGCTTTTATCAATGATTTTCGTACCCTTATCCAGCGTCGTAGTGATCGCCACCTCAATAATGATGATCATAGCTGGCGATTGGGTGATGTTGGTATCCGCACTGGTGGGTTTCGTAATACTTCAATTTCTAATGTCGCTTCTGGCAATAGTATTAGGCAGAGACGACTATAAATTATTAATCTATGCGCCTTTATTTATAGTGGGATATAAACAATTCTTAGACTTCGTAATGATCAAAGCTTTCTTCGATATAGTTGTGAACAGAGGAAAATATCCAAAGCGAGAACGAGTCAAAAGAATCGGAGACTTAAAACAAAGCACAGCCCGAAAAACATATTCTTCACTTAATGCTTTTGTCCCGGAATAAAATCGGTACGGCATTCAAAAAATTTTTAGCAAAAATATTAAGTATCCTCTACTTGTTACGTCATTTGGTGAAATGTTCAGACAAATCCGGTTATCATTCACTTATGAAACATTCAGTTTAAGAACATAGCTATGCTATTTATTGACATATGTACTGTACACAGTTAAACTATGCCAATTTATAATACTGAATAACGATTACAATATATCCTGTAAATAGGAGAATAATTGCCCAAAGATTCTAAAGCCACTCCAAAAATAAAAGATTTGGAGAACAGCATCCAGAGAAAATCAGCCGTTCTTAGCGTAGTCGGCCTGGGATATGTTGGATTACCGCTTGCTCTGGCCTTTGCAGAGGCAGGATTTAAGGTACTAGGAATTGATTCAGATAGAAAAAAAGCCAACAAGATCAACCGCGGAATATCTTACCTGTTGGACATCCAATCTGAAAGATTAAAAAAACTAGTTGCAGAAGGTTTTTTTAAAGCAACCTCAGAAGCAACCGCACTCCAGATGGCAAACATAACTATTATTTGTGTACCAACGCCTCTTACAAAAGCCAAGGAACCCGATCTAACTTACATTGTTGAAGCAACGAACCAAATAGCTAGATATATCCGTGCCGGGCATCTGGTAATTCTCGAAAGCACAACCTATCCGGGAACTACCAGGGAAGTCGTTTTACCAATACTAGAATCTACAGGGCTCAAAGTTGGAATTGATTATTTCCTGGCCTTCTCGCCAGAACGAATCGATCCTGGTAACAAAAGTTTCACAATTAAGAACACCCCTAAAGTAGTTGGAGGTATGGAACCTAATTCCACACATCTAGCCGCTTTATTGTACAGTCATATTTCTGAAAAAGTAATTGAGGTATCAACGCCAGAAGTCGCTGAGATGGACAAGGTATTCGAAAACGTATTCCGTGGTGTTAACATAGCAATGGTCAACGAATTGGCAAAACTCTGTGAAAAAATGAACATTAACGTCTGGGAAGTAATCAAAGCCGCAGCATCGAAGCCATTCGGTTATATGCCATTTTACCCTGGTCCTGGTGTTGGCGGCCATTGTATCCCGCTGGACCCATACTATCTTGCAGCTAAAGCAAAAGAATATAATTTTCACACAAGGTTTATCGAACTTGCTGCTGAGATAAATGAGACAATGCCGGAGTATATAGTATCACGAATTTGTGAAGCCCTAAATAGGAATAAAAAAAGCACTAAAGGCGCTAAAGTATTGCTTCTTGGTATAACCTACAAAAAAGATATCGAAGATATCAGAGAATCACCTGCGTTGAGAATAATTGAACTTCTTGATGAAAAAGGTGCTGAAGTCAATTACCACGACCCTTATGTAACTGAAATAAAAGTTAAGAACAAAACATTAAGATCAACAAAATTAGATAAAGCGATTTTACAATCACTTGATTGCGTTGTCATAACCGCTGACCACAGCTACTACGACCTGAATTTTATAGTTAAAAATTCAAAGTTAATTTTTGACACACGTGGATGCACCTTGAAAATCCAGACAGATAATATAATCAGGCTGGGCGAATAAGCTAATAATGAAATCTATACAGCTTGAAAATTTCAAAGATTTGAATGTCGTTATCACCGGCGGTGCCGGATTCATTGGTTCACATTTAACAGAAAAACTCCTTCTCTATGGAGCCAACGTAGCAGTCATCGATAACCTCTTGCACGGTAACAAGATTGAGCATTTAAAAGGAAATAAGAACCTTCAAATATATAACACCGACATTAGAGACGTCCAAAAAATACCCCGAATTTTAAAGGATAAGGACCTCGTCTTTCATCTTGCTGCGGTGGTTGGGGTAGAAGAAACTCAAGCGTCTCCATTTGATGTGCTTGATGTAGAGGTTGGGGGAACTTTAAACATCTTAACTGCAGCGGCAAATAACAAAGTAAAAAGATTTATCTTCGGTTCATCCTCTGAGGTATATGGTGACACAACAAAGCCTATGGAAGAAACAGCTCCTTTGTCACCAAAATCTACCTACGCTGTAGCCAAACTGGTGGGTGAAGAATACTGCAAAGCATTTTTACAGAAACACAATATGCAATACACAATTCTACGCTATTTCAATGTTTATGGTCCCCGTCAGGATGAGCGTTTTGTCATCTCAAGATTTGTGAAGAGAATTCTGTCCAATGAGGCCATCTACATTTACGGCGACGGAAAACAAACTAGAGACTTCACTTATATAGATGATGCCATTAATATGACTCTACTGGCAACAGCAAAGGATGAATCAAACTGCCAGACAATTAATATCGGTACCGGAGTATCAACTTCCATAAATGACCTGGCCAGTTTAATAGGTGAAATATTCGATAATAAGCATCCCGTTAAAAAAGTATATGTAGATTATAATAATAAAAGACCTCGTGAAATTGAAGTGTTCAGTCGTGTGGCTGATATCACCAAAGCCAAGAGACTTCTTCAGTATGAACCAAATGTAAATCTGAGATCAGGCATTAAAAAATTATATAATGTAGCGTAAACAATTGGTGGCTAACCTCGCCTACTAAACCCAACCATAAACACAAATCACTCCATTCAATATCAAAAATTTCTGCAAGATTATAAACTTCCTATTTGATTACCACTGTAAGAAACGTAGAGAAAACAATACAAAGATGCCTCTCGACAATCAAATGGGTTATAATCAAAATCAGTTAAGAATATAAGAATCTAGAAGAAGAGGTTTATAGATAAAAACCGATGATTATTGCCCTGGATGCAGATGGCGGAGATTATGCTTCACGCGAGATAGTTATAGGTGCTGCTGAAGCTGCCGATGAGTATGGAGTAGATATTGTACTGGTAGGTAAAAAAGCCATACTCGATATGCTGGTCAGACGCCATGCTAAAAAGCAAAAGGTCAGCATCATAGACGCAAGCCAAACCATTGAGTGCAGCGAATCGCCTGTCCATGCAGTACGCAGTAAACCAAACTCAGCAATTGTAATCGGAACAAAACTGGTAAAAGACGGCTCTGCCTCAGCATTTGTTTCCGCCGGCAGTACCGGAGCAGTATTAGCCGCAGCATTCTTTTTCCTGGGAAGAATCGAAGGCGTTGAACGCCCAGCTTTGTGCAGTATAATTCAGATAAATCCAGAGGGTCCTGTTCTGCTTATCGATGTCGGAGCCAATGTTGATTGCCGTCCAAATCACCTGGTTCAATTTGGCAAGTTGGGTACTACATTCGCTCAAAAATTTCTATACACCGAGTCGCCCAAGGTTGGGTTACTCAATAATGGCGAAGAGGAAATCAAAGGTAACACGTTAGCTAAAGAAAGCTATAAAGCCTTGCAAAACTCCAATCTAAACTTCATAGGCAATGTAGAGGGTCAGGACATTCTTAAGAGAAAAGCAGATATAGTAGTAACCGATGGTTTTACCGGGAATATAGTACTCAAGGCATTGGAAGGATTCGGAGATGTATTCTTGAATGTGCTGGGTTTAGGCCGTGCTTTCAAAGTCGATGAACAACTCCAGGGTTCCGCTTTAGTTCGCTATGTTGAGCTAACGTCGATGGTTAAACGTACGGACTACAAAGAATACGGCGGAGCTTGCCTCCTGGGAGTTAACGGTAACATTATAGTAGCTCATGGTCGCAGCCAGGCCAGAGCTATAAAGAATGCCATTCACCTCGCTTACCACTCCGTAGAAACTAAAGTCGTTGATGCTATTAAAAATAGCAGCTATACGGCAAAGTGATAAATAATGCGGGCACCCAACGTTAGTTGCGAAACATGGATTTAACCTATCTTTAAATATAAGCCGATAGGGCAATGGTCAGAGCCCATTACATCAGTCAATATAAACGCCCGCGAAATTGATCCGAGCAAGTTCTCAGTCACAAAAAAGTAATCTATCCTCCAGCCGATATTCCTATCCCTGGCTCTTGTTTTCATATCCCACCAGGTATATTGATTAGGTTCTTTACTGAACTGTCGAAACGTGTCGATATAACCATGCTTCACAAATTCATCCATCCAGGCTCTTTCTTCAGGAAGGAACCCTGAATTTTTCTCGTTTTCTTTAGGCCTGGCCAAATCTATCTCATTATGGGCAGTATTGAAGTCACCGCAAATTATAACTTTTTCACCCTTATTTTTTAATGAGTCAACAAAAGTAAGAAATGCCTCGTAAAAATCCAGCTTATACTTCAGCCGATGTATGCGACTGGGGCTGGTATCACCTTTAGGAAAATAGATATTTAACAGGCTAAACCCAGGGTATTTTGCAATTATAACCCTTCCCTCTTTGTCAAATTCTTCAATACCAAAACCGTAGTCAGTACTGAGAGGTTTTTCCCTGGTTAAAATTGCCACACCGCTGTAGCCCTTAGTTTCTTCCGGATAGTTCCAGTACGTAATATATCTGGACGGTTCAGTTAAACCTGTATCTAATTGTTCAGGACGTGCTTTAGTTTCCTGAAGGCAGAGGATATCAGGGATTTCTTTTTGTAGCCAATCGTTAAACCCTTTCTTCCACACTGCCCTGACTCCATTTACATTCCAGGACAATAGTTTCAATTCTTTCATAACAAACACCTCGGGTTTTTCCCCCAAATTATCTTCTAATCAAACAAAGCATTTCAGCCAATCAATATTCTACTTTGCTTTTCAACGCATCTCAACATGTTAAAAAGCCAGCACATACTTTCGAAAGCATAAACGGAAAAGTTCTACTAGCAAAAAGGATTATTTTTGTAGCGCCTTAACCAAATCAGTATAACTTTTCATGCCTGAGGTTTTGTCCAAAAAATCTTTGATTGAGGGACTTTCAGCTCTCAGGAATTTCATATCTGCATCTATAGGACTCACAGAAGCAGGATCGCTGCCATAGATCCCATGGAAGGCGAAGTATGCTTGATTCAATTTCCTTATTCTGTAACCGTGCGACCAAAATAGCTGCCGTCTTTCTTCCATATAGCGCTCTGTTCCCTCTATATCACCTTGAGCCAGATAAAGGTCTACGTTCCTACGAGTTAGCCTCATCTCGGTATCGAAATCAAAACTAGAATTTCTTTCATCAGCCACAGCCTTTTCACTGGCAGCATAATAGCGTTCATATACCTGGGAACCTATCTCTTCACTTACCATCCCTGCCAGAGTTTCATTCATAATAATAACGTCTTGATCCTGTTTAATCCCCAGTGAGTCCAATAAATAAAGAAATCCCAGCGGTCTAAAAGCAAGATATTGATGAAGCCATTCTTCTACTGCCGCATTTATCACAAAGTCCAAACTACCATTACCATCGACTATCGGAGGATAGGTCGCACCAAAACCTCCTAAACTCACAACCAAAGACGATAACCCCAGCTTGTCAACCTGAGCCTCAAGCTGTTCCATCTCCTGGGCGCTGAGTTCTTGACGAAGTAATATCTTATCAAGATAAAAAATCCTGTCCCTGGGAGATATAACCAGTAAATGAGGTGGCTCTTCCAAATTGAAATTCAACGGAGGGAAAAGTGGTATTCTATTTTCTGCCAGCACACTCTCTATTTGGCTGCGCAACCTGGATTCATGCTCAGAACCACCACGATTGCATATTCTTTCACATAACAACGATGAAATAGCCTGTGCTTCCCACGAGACAAAATCAAATGTATAAGGCCTGCTTATCGATCGTATTCGTGAATAATCGCCTTCTCCCTGAGCCAAATCAGCGGTACACGATGTATTAATCCCTATTGATATGATAAAAATGGACAACAAAAGCAGCAATCTCTTTTGAATATTCTGCATTACCTAAAAGCTCTAAGAAAATAAGAGATGTCCACTAAAGTCAGTTCCCATAAAATCTATGGCGAACAGAGTTAAAACACAATGTAGAATATTATTTTTTCTCCACACTGACATCTAAACTTTTGATATCATCCCCACCTTTAAGCGTTGAAACCAGCCCTCGTAGAGTATTAGCGATAATCAAAACAGGAAAAGGAGTAAGGGAAACCTCCTCACCATTTACAGTAACAGTAACATCGTCATGCTCATGATGAATTTGCACACTTCGTATATAATCTACCTCTTTTAGTGAAGTAACCGCACCAACGGAGACCCGTGCCAGAAATTCCTCAACAAAAGGGTTCAACTCAACAGGTTTCTTATTCACCTGTAGCCCTGCCTTATAGCCTTCTTTCAATTTACACTCCTTGCTTAACTATCAACACTAAAATCATAAGAGCTAATAATTCCTTAATGAAAGTCTATTTTACCCTCCACTACCTGGAAACTCAACTCACTTTAATCATCTTGATAAGATTGAAATCACAAATAAGGCAGATTCAGCTACTTCGATTGTTCGGCTAAGGCTAACTTTATGTCAAATGATAATTTCGGCTACTCGGCTTTCTCGCCCTCTGATAAAGCGTATTGTCACATGACTCCCCTTAGCCAACGAAGATAGAGCGTCTTCCAGATCATGGGCATTATGGATAGGGGTCAAATTCAAATCAGTTATTATATCTCCCGGAGTAATACCTGCTCGTGCACCGGGCGAAGACGGAGCAACCCTGCCTACAAAAGCACCAAACACTGGCGTAGTATCAGAATCACGAGCCATTCTACTGGCATCGGCTACACTAAGCCCAAAAGAAATATGTTGCCCCCCATTTTTGCCATCCAGCAATTGCTCTAGTCTAGCCCGGTTAAAGCCTACTATCACCTCTCCATTCACTACAATAACCGGCACACCCATTTGGCCTGATAAGCGAAGCATTTCGTTAGCCGCCGCTTGATCAATAGAAACGTCATATTCAGCGAACCTCACGCCACGCTCAGAAAGAAAAGCTTTAGCCTGATGGCAATAACCACAGGTTGGTGTTGTGTAGATTTTCACATTCATTAATTATCCTCTACCTCAAATTCTATACCTGTCACCCTCTTCGGCACGAAAGGTACCGAACTATCATTGTTCAACATCAAATCTGCCAGAATATTATCAAACATCTTTACTTCACCACACAGCTTGCACACACCTTTACTTACCGGGCCATTCGGAGGCTCAATTATCCAATGATGCCTGCATGTGCCCTTTTCAGAAGGTCTATCTATTAAAGCACCAGTTCCAGTCTTCATAAATATTCCTCCTTTACATATATCATTGGAAATATTCTATGCCAGGCAAACACTACTGTATGCGACTTTTGTCGCATAATAAAATACACAGAAAAAAACCGGGGGAAAAGAAAATAACGGTGACTAAGAATAACTCATATGGGGTAAACTGAAATATAAACTGGGACTTATAAAATTTAAGAGGTAGAAATTGCCAGACCTGTTTATTATTTTTCCAATATGATCTCAAAGGGACAAGTTATAGCCCCTGTAGGACATACAAGTTCACATTGAGTACACCACCCACAATCTTCCACCTCGATAACACTGACAACATTATCAACCATCACCAGAGCCCCACAACGACAAACGTTAATGCACAACCCGCAACCGGTGCACTTTTCACAATCAATTATAGGCATCAAAGTCAAAATATAAACCTCATGTATTACAATTTACAACAAAACTTCACAGCCCGTATGTAACTTTTATCTCAAAATGAGGCTCCAGCCACATTTTTCAGAGCTTCCTTATTACGAATTATTATCCGATGACGATCCAACTTGATAGCCCCATCATCCTCCAAAACCTTAAGAGACCTGCCTACAACCTCCCTGGCCGTTCCTGCCATAGCTGCCATCTCCTGTTGCGTGAGGCGTGCACCTGCTGTACCCGCTCCGTCTCCGGCATTCTCCAATAATATTTTCGCCACTCTGCCTATCACATTGCGAAAAGATAAGTCCTCAACCAGTGACACCATATTGCGTATCCGCCCTGCAAGCACATTAATTACGTTTCTGGCAATCTGCGGATGTTCATTGAGAATAGCTTCCAAATCATTCTTTCTTATCTCATAAAGCACCACAGGCCCCATCGTCTGTATGCTTACAGGACTGGGATTATTGTCAAAAACAGACACATCATTAAACGATTCCCCGGGACGTATAATGCTCAGAATTTGTTCTTTCCCATCCGCTGAAGTTTTGAATGCCTTTAACACACCGGAAAAAACAAGTTGTAAAGCAGCAGCCTTTTCGCCCTCGAGGATGATTATCTCCCCCCTTTCTGCCGTCTTTGCTACGACAAGTTTTCCGATCGATTCAAGTTCAGTGGCATTCAACCCGACAAAGTAGGGTATGCTCTTCAAAAAATCTAATCCAATCGCCAACTCATTCTCCCCAAACCACTTTATTTAATCCTCGACTCTACGATCCTGGCAAAAGATTCCAGCTGTTCGTAATTCATAAGTGTTCCCACATTGACATACACATTATTTTTTCTGAATCTGATTACATAGGTATCCGGTACAGTCTGGTCTACGCCTGGAAATTTCAGCAAATACCCCTCGTCACCTATTGCGACAAAGTCCGATATGCTGGTGCTGGTACCGGCTTTAATATCAATATATCTCTTCTCAGCTGCGGCAACGGCGGTATGAATCGATACTGCATTGTCCAGTATCTCATCTCTCCCCGCCAGGGCACCCGGCCTGACAAATTTAACATAATAGGTGGATATAGTATCATCAACTTGAGGTTCAAAATTCTGACGAAAAACATAACCGCTGGAGCCAACATCATCATCAGTCAATGCTATCTTAGAGGCACTCTCATTTTCGTAAACCGTCACCGATGCCGTTCTGGTAACATTACCACCTTGATTTGTAGCAGTTAATTTATAATTGGTGCTGTGCGCTGGCACCAGATCTCTTGTCCCGGAAGATGCCACTTTCCCGATATCCGGATCTATAGTAACCGTAGTAGCTCCGGTGACCTTCCAGCTCAGTGTTACCTGCTCAACGATTGTGACCTTCGTCGGGCTAACTTCAAAAGCAACTATAACAGGCGGTTTGACGGAAGAAGATGATTCAGGTTTGCTATCTACAGTAGACGGACCGGTTGGAATCACACAAGATAAAGCTGAAATTAGCAGGATAATACCCAGTCCCGCAAACAAAGCGAGCTTTCGTATGCATTTAATATTTCCCATAATACTCCCTGAAATTTGATGCTGTCTGGAGATTATACATCCAGACAGAGCAAAATGGAATAGATGCGCAATTTTTACCAGGTTAACTAATTTTTGTTACAATTGCATTCGCAATATGACTTACTCGTTGGGAATTGATATCGGTTCAGTAAACGCCAAGTTAGCATTAATCGACGAAAGCTGCCATGCCCTCCGTTTCGATACCGAAAAAATAACTTCAGGGCCAAGGGGCGCAGTTACATCGCTTATCTCCAGGCTAGAAGAGAAATTCGACCTGGAAACAATCGCCAGTGCCGGCGTATCCGGTTCAGGTAAAACAATAATTCCCCAAGAACTCGACTGGTCTGAGTATAGCAGCTCATTAGCCATCGCCGCAGGAATTCTTCAAAATCACCCTGACGCCAAGACAATAATACAAATCGGCGGCCAAAGTTCTCTGGTCATAGCACTGGAGGATGGACTGAAAAAGCCGTGGAAAATAGTATCCAATCCGCTATGTGCAGCGGGTACAGGAAGGTTCATGGAACAACAGGCATACAGGCTTGGCATCAGCCTGAATGATTTCGCCCATATGGCACTCAAATGTGACTCAAGCCCACCACGTATAGCCGCCCGATGCAGTGTTTTTGCCAAAACCGACCTCATCCATTTACAACAAAAAGGCGTCCCGGTAGAAACTATGCTCTACGCACTATGTGAAAGTATTGCCCGAATGGTGGTTTCACTCAAACAAGGAATCTTCGAAGAGCCCGTGTATTTTGTCGGTGGAGTTGCCGCCAATAGCGCCATAGTCAAAGCTCTGGAGGAGGTAATTTCTGCCAAAAACAAACGTCAGACCCGGGTAATTCTCCCTGAAAATTACCTCCATATCGAGGCACTGGGCTCAGCACTGCTTTCAATAGGGAAAAAATCCCGGACTGTCATACTGCCTGAAACAGATACCGGTCAGCGATATTTTGAAATGCCCAAGCTTGAGATTATCGCCTCTCCTGAAACTAAAACTGACGGCAGGATTGAAAAAACATGTATCGGATACATGGGAGTCGATATCGGCTCTACCAGTACCAAGGCAGTAATACTGGACGAATCGGGTAAAACCATGCTGTCAAAGCATTATCTAATGACCGCTGGAAGACCTGTAGAGGCGGTTAAAGAGGTCTTCAGGAATCTGCTCAACAAAGGAGCAGGCAAAGTAAAAATAGCCGGTGTCGGCGTTACCGGCTCAGGAAGATACCTGATCGGCAGCCTTATCGGGGCAGACCTGATTAAAAATGAGATTACAGCACAAACCAGAGCCGCCGCAGAAATAGACCCAGATGCAGATATTATAGAAATCGGTGGACAGGACTCGAAACTTGTTATTAAGAGAAACAATGTGGTAGTTGACTATCAGATGAATAAAGCCTGTGCCGCAGGAACAGGAAGTTTCATCGATGAGCTGGCGGAAATGCTCGATATCTCTGTAAACGACGGAGGATTTGCCAATCTGGCATTCGAAGCACCCTATACCATTGATCTGGGAACGAGATGCGCAGCTTTCATGGGACAGGCAGTGGCCTCAGCTCAACAAGAAGGCATGTCATTGGAGGTAATTACCGCCAGTCTGGCAAATTCTATAGCCAAGAATTATCTCTCCAAGGTTGTCGGCAATAGAAAGCTGGGCAACAAAATTATTCTCACCGGAGCCGTATTTTACAATCGTG
>Ga0265297_10006075_pt1 | contig 17845 bp, 20 predicted proteins | sample Munlanlwell13791_FD_192502 | JGI IMG/M metagenome (GOLD analysis project Ga0265297, IMG submission 192502) | Leachate microbial communities from a municipal landfill in Southern Ontario, Canada - Leachate well 137-91 | ecosystem: Engineered > Solid waste > Landfill > Unclassified | place...
AATGAGGGGCAAAATCTTGCAGGTTGTAGGTTAAAAATAATAGTATCTTGTCCTACTTTACTATTCCCAACAGTAAACAAATTTTCAGGGTCAGATTCAATAGTTTCCCAATCCACATCTTCCTCCAAAAGAAAATATTCCGCTTTATCCCAACGAGGGTCTATTTGTTCTTCGAAAGTTAAAGGTTCTTCTACTTCGTTCGATGGTTCTAACTCTTCTTCACTACCTTCATCGTGAACAAACTCATTATTTTGAAACTGTCGCTCCAATGTATCCTCTTGAATTGCCACTAAAAAAGATAACGGTTTTTTAGAATCTTGTAAGCATGATGCATTATCAGTTCCAAATTTTTCTGACATAAATTTGTCCATTTTTATATTCTCCTGTAAACTCTACCTTCAATAGTATTTATGGGTTTACAGTTTTTATCTCTTTAATCCCCGTGAAGTCTCTCTTCTCTAATTCGATGATTTTGTTGAAGGAAATGACGCTGTTGTGTTGCGCCGAGTAATTGTGGCTGAGCAGGTACACTCCCACATTATTATCCTTATGGAACTTGTTCAAAATCTCAAATATCAGTTCGACCTTCTGGACCGAAACCGTGGTATCTGCCACTTCGTCTATAATCAGAATGGAAGGACGAAAACTCAACGTATTGTAAAAGAATTCAAGAAGCGAAAAAAGAACGATGAAGTTGATAATCTTCTTTTCCCCGCCGCTGAAGTTGTTCAGCGATAAAGTATCCTGAAGGTCAAATTTCAATCGTAGGTTACTGTCAAACCTGAATGTAAAATCCATATCCATCTTACGAATGAATTTGAGGATGGTCTGATTCAGGACTTTCAGCACCTTTTCAATAAAAAAGTTCAAAATGCCGCCTGATGAATTGTCAAATAACTGCGTAAGTATGGCTAAGTCGCTGACGGTTGTATCCAAAGAACCATTCTCATTTCTCAACTGAGTCAGTTCACCTTTTACAGAATTAAACTCCTGTACCAAGTCCATATGGTTTTTGTAGTTTTCCTGAAAGAACTTCATTTCTTCAGAAACTTTATATATCGTGAGTTTGAGGTCGCTTTGGTCTCCCGCATATTTGACTATCAAATTCTGCAATTGTTTTTCTAGGTCTGCTATTTTCTTTAGTTTTTCATCACATAGATTTTTCTCAGTTTCAAAATCCTTTTTTGCTTTGGCTAGGGATTGCACTTCTTCTTCATATTCTTTCTTCAGTTTATCGGTGGTGTGCTCATCAATTGACTGATGACACAAAGGGCACTCATTATCAGCCCCCAAAATGCTACCCATTTTCCTATTCGTATCGTTAATTCGTTCTGTATAATGATAAATTTTTGACGTGATACCGTCTCTTCTGTTAATATACTCATTTTTCTTTTCCTGTAATTTTTTCAATTTATCAGGGGCTTGTTGCTGAAGGATGCTATTTTCAACAAGCATCAGTTTTTCTTCTGTTTCCTCTTTTTGTTTCTTGTATCTTTCCAACTGTTTTTCGTAATTATCAACCTTTTTCGAAGATTCAATAATACCTTTCAATCGTTGCAGGAACGTGATTTTTTCCTGAATCTTGGAGTTGTTCAACTCCACTTGTTTCTGAACGGCGTTATATTCCTTGCGAACAGTATCCAATACTCTCTTGAATATGACATCTTTGAAAAATATCTTTTCGAAGCGGTCTCGGAGTTTGACAGAGCCTTCTTCTTTGATGAAGTCAAGAACATCGGATGCATTGATAATGAAGATGTTCGTAAACACATCCTCTGAAATATCAAGCAACTTGTTCAACTGTGTTTGGGTCTCATACACATTATCATTTTGATAAGTCGTTCCTTTGTAAGTGTAGGAAAAGACATTTGGTTTTCGACCACGATACACCACAACTTCTTCGTTGTTCTTTTCCAACACCAACTTGACATACATCTTCTGTTTGTTTTTATAGTTTATCAAGTTGGATTGTTTGATGTCGTTACCTGTTTCTCCGAAAAGAACATAAAGTATCGAAGAGAAAAAGACAACGCTTTTCCCAACAGCATTTGAACATCCTGTTTGATAGTTCCATCCGCAGACGAAGTTTATTCCCCTGTCGAACTCGATAGACAACGGTTTATTGCCTACGGATAAGAAATTACGGATTTCAATAGACTTGAAGATTAACTCTAACATTTATTCCTCTTACTAATATTTTTTTCAGCCCACATAGGTTGGAGATTTGTATAATGACATGCCTTTAGGAATTCTTCCCTGTTTTGAAGGTTGAAAGAATCCAAAGGAATAATGTGGTCTATATGCCAACCTGTCCTACTCCAATTCTCCCATGTCATTCCTTCTTGAAATTTGGATTCTAAATATGTTTTGAGTTCAGGGACAGAACACCCAAGGTCTTGAACTGCGGAACCTATTTTTTGATTATATTTGATGGCATTCCATAATCTAGTTCGTAAACAACAAGCCAATCTATAATTTATATCAATTTTTTTTCTTTGATTGTTATGTTGGTTTTTTTCTATTTTGTGTGCTGTTATATATTTTTTTACTTTTTCGGAATGTTTTTTTCTATAATCTTTGTCGGTTGCCCATTTTACTCTTTTCCCTTCATTTATTTCTTCTTTTTTGTCTTGATATCTTTTGTTTGCATTTTCTTTTATTTTTTCTTTATGTTGTTTATAATAACTTACGTTATAATCTTTTCTTCTTTCTTTATGAATTTCTCTATATTTTTTAGAGCGTTCCTTGGCTTTTTGTGTGTTTTTTTGATATGACTTTTTGTTATATCTTCTAGCGGCTTCTAATCTTTCTTCTTTTGTAAAATATTTTTTTCTCATACTTGTATTTATGGTTTTCAACTTTGTAGAAATATATTTTTACTATAAACATTCCTATACTATATTATATCACAGATTGTACTAGATTTTGTCGTCCGAGACGAGCTGAGCAATTAATTTAGGGTCAACTCCAAGTTGTTGAAGTTTTGCGGCATTGGCTTTTTTATCATTCGCAATTTGTTGAGGAGTTCTACCCGCCGCTTTCTTTTTTTGCTCATTTTGTTTGATTATTGTAGATAAGGCCAATGCTTGTTTTTGTTGCTGAGCCGCATTTTGTTTTGGGTTCAGATTGGCTTCATTTACTTGTTGAATATCTTCGTAAATATCATTGAATTCTTCCATCGTGAAACGGCGATTATCTTCATCAACTAATTTATCAATATCTACTTCTTGTTTTTCAAACTGCATAATAGGTTCCCCATATACAGGTTCGTATTCTTCTTCCTCTTCGGGAATGTTTTTGAACCCATATGCTTTCAATTCTTGTTTTACCTTTTGGTCAATTTGCTCAAATTTAGATTTCACTTCATCAAGATTATCGTCAGCAGGACGAAGTAGTATTCTGACAGCATAATCATGCTCATCTTTATCAATTAATCCGTCTCTAAATTCCTTATCCAAAGCACGGATTTCTGATTCGACCTGCTTTTTTTCCCAACTTGTGTCTTTCTTTTTCTTTTTCAATTGTTTGATGATATAGGTCTTGGCTTTCTGAAGATGTTTTTCTAGTTTTTTGAATGCTTTAAATTGAAAATCATCTTGAAAATAATCCTCATCTATTTCGGAAATAAATGTTATATCATCTGTAAGTATATTTTTGATGGTTTCCAAGGAAGGATTCTTTTGAAGCATTCTTCGTAGATAGCCCAAGTCGGATTCCGTGTCATAAAAATAAGCAAACCCCAAGTCAAGCGTAGTGTCTATAATGTCCCTTATGCTCTTCATTTTCTGTAACTCCTTCACATCTATTTATTGTTTGAAGGAGCGACTGAATTTACTTCTTTACTGTTTCAGCGTCTATATATTTTTTGAGCGATATGGAATTGGCATTATTATATACTAGATTGACAGTATCTTCTCCCAAAAGAAAAATAATACTTTTTGGGACTGAATAAAACAGAGAAACTGCCTGGCCTGTGATATGACTGCGTTTGAAATAAAGAGGATTAGGGTAAAAATATGATTTGGAAATGGTCAAGACGAACACACCTGACTTGTCGCTTGCCTCTGTTTCATAAGGGACAAATAACAATACTCCTGAGCTTGTACTCTTGACAATCCAAAAAGAGTCGAGCAGTTCATCCATCCCCTCACCTGTTCCTTGCCATACTCTTTTGATATGTTCTCTTTTTTCAGGTTCCAAAAGGGTATTCTTAAAAAATATTCTTAATTCCTTTGCACGGTCAATTGGATACCGCACGAACATCTTTTGTTCTTCTTCGCATAATTCAAAATTCTTTAAAAGCCACTTGGAAGGATTCTTAATCAACTCTTCGTTCTGAACAATTTTCATAATCATAATTTTTTACCTCTTTTTTCTATTTAACGCCGCTCTTTTCATTTTCTCAATCGCTTCAGGAGAATGGCGTTTATTCCACATAGGGTTTTGATTACCTGAACGATGAGTTCCGTACATCGGATTATTTTTACCACTCATTTTTTTAGAATGTTGGAATCTTTTTGTTCCAAAAAACGGATGATTTTCTCCACTTTTAGATTTAGATATTCTTTTTTTAGTTTCTTCTGAACATTTTTTTCCTAATTTATATTGTTTTCCTTTATTTGCTTTTGATATTTTTTCCTTTGTTTCTTCTGAACGATGCGTTCCGTATAAAGGATGTTTTTCTCCTTTTCGTACTTCTGACATTTTTCTTTTACTTTCTTCAGAATATAGTCTATTTTTTTGTCCACCATATTGTAAATTGTACCCGTTAGGCCTGATGGTGTTTAGTGTTTGAATCCAAAAACATTCCATTTCATCTAATTCTTCAATAGGATATTCAATAGGAATCCATTTGAAGTTTTCAATTCCGTATTTTTTTATTGCTAAATGAATAGGAAAGGTGGTTTTTTCGGACTTATGATTATTTTTTCTTTCTTGTAAACTTCTAGATGTTTGCCCTATATATTGTTTATTATTTATTAGGTTAGTTGCTATATAAATAGTACCAAGTTTGTTTGCAATAATCTCCATTCATTTGCCCTCGATACTATTTATGGAAAATCTAAAAATTGTTAAATTTCAGTTTTAACTTTTTGATGTTTTTATGATGTTGTGGTCAACGTTTGCCAATACAGAAAGATTCATAAATTTTTTCTTGAATTTTTCTCCCTCTTGAACAAAATAATCCGCAACATCTTTGGTGGGAACTATCACACTTTTCATCCTACATGAGAAGTTTTCATTTATCGTAAAAAATTCAGAAAGGGTCTCATCATTGTCAGGAACCCAAATAAGGTTGTATTTCTTTTTGAACGGTTCCAATACAGCATGGTCATATCTCATATTTTGCAAACCAAATACACAAACGGCATTCAAATGAGCTTGATTCAACAGTAAAGCAGAGAACCAAGATTCCACAATATACAATGTTTGACTTTTTGTGGTTGAAACTTCGTTGGCAAATCCCAAAGCCTGATGAAATGGAAAATTCACAAGGTGTAAATATTTTGGGCCGTCCCTATTTTCATCAATCTTTCTTCCGCTCCAAACCCAATTACCGTTAAATTCAAACAGGGTCAATACATATTGGTCATGTTCTTCGCCAGGGAAAACAAAATAAAAATAATGGAACCATTCTTTTTTAACGCCTCTAGCCTGTAGATATCTAACTACTTTTACCAATGCTACTTTGTCCTCAGAAGGAAGTTTTTTATAAACACTATTTTCAAACAAAGTATCAAGCCTGGACCCGTCAGGAAATTCCAAACTCCATTCTGCTTTTTCTTCAAGTTTCTGTTCCTGTATGCGGTGCTGACCATCGATAAAATCATGAATCTTATATTCCCCTATTTCCTTTTGAAGTTTGGGATAGTTGACATGAGGAACATTTTTGAAGTCATTCAACAACTTGGCAAATGGGCCTCTGCGACCGCAATTATGACAAAAGAAAACATTTTCCTTCAGGCTGTAATAGAATCTGCGTTTGCGACTGTTCTTTTGTGAATCCATGCAATAAGGACAGCGGCAATTGATTTCCTCTCGACTGATACTAAATCTAGCCTTGTTTAAATCCCCATGTTTGGATTCTGCTAAGCGTTGAAGAAAATTAATTATCTCGTTGGTCATTGATTTAGTATTGTGCGTACTTTGTCTAAAATTCTGCCCCGTTGGACTTCTTCTATTTTCATCCCGCCGATATATTCCTGTATAAAATCAATAGGACTAGAAAGAGCCAATTTATCATAGACTATATTATCCATAGGTAAAGTTTCTTCTTCTTTTTCTACCAAGAGACTTCTTGCTTTGAACGTATTCAAAAATATTTTGATATCTGCAAGTTGTTTCTCATCCAAGGGAACATCCACAATTACCCTTGTGTCTGAATGTTCCATTTCTTTTTTGATTTCTTCCTTGTCCATCGCAATCCGCATTAAAAGATTTTGCAGTTTGTATTCATTGTAGTAATACAAGTGCAAGTCAACATAACGGATTTCTTCCGTATTGGTATTGATTAGGACATAGCCGTAATCTTGACGGTTTGTACCATTTTTAGTCTGTGGATACGGGCAACCTATATAATGCAGTTTACCCTGTTGCGAACGCTGATGAATATGGCCTGAAAAAATGTAACTGTCTGAGTTTGTATTTTCCAAGCCTTCAGTCGTCTTGTAATACTCTGACATTTCAGCACCCTTGAATTCGAAGTGTCCGAAAATCCATTTGTAATCTTTTGAGGTTTCCTTGTATTTCTTTTCTTCTTCAGGATTTTGCATCCATCCCACATAAAGGAGATTTTCGTCCCAAGCAATCCCTTCGACAAAAGTGATGTTCCTGTAAAGGCCGTTAAAGATGCGATAATAATTTGCATCTTTCATATTGTTGTAATATGTATCGTGATTTCCTAGTATCATGATGATGGGAATGTTCAGAGCATTCAGTTTATCCAATGCATATCTTGCAACCACCAACGATTTCGGTGTAGATTCGCTGCGGTTGTGAATGAGGTCGCCTAGAAAAATCACTCTTTCTATTTTACTTTTCCTGACTTCTTCACAAACTAAATCGATGACTTTTTTATCAATATCAAGGAAGTAAGAGTTTGAACTCTTTTTACCGATATGTAAATCTCCAAATGCTAATATATTCATCTTTCCACCATTCTCAATAATATACCCTTGGGAGTGTGTTTAGATTCTTTCCAAAATTTTAAAAACCATTCCGCTTCTTCTTTGGTATCATATTCTCGTATAGGGGCATCTAATATTTCTCCCCTATAATCTTCCCAATCATTTTCACGCTCAGGATGATGAATGAAACTAGCCCATTCTGCATCTGTGTATTTTTTCTGTATAACATATTTCATATCAAACCCATCCAATAATCTGATAAAGGACTAGGAGCAAATTTATGAGAAAATAATAAAGCGTCCCTTTCTATAGAATATTCAAAAAATTTTTTGATTGCCTTTTGATATGGTATTTTGTTGTCAAAAGGGATGCCTTTGATTTTACCCATTTTACAAAATTGCCAATAATGTCTCCACTCGTGTGCTATTGTGTTTGGTAGTTCACGAGAATCGTCAGATTCACTAATAAGAATCAATCCTTTTGATAAATCATAAATTCTATTTCCTACTAAAAGTTCTTGCTTTTTATTAGGATGGTAAAAACATCCGCTTTTGTTTTCTAATTTTGGAACATATAATACATCAGGATAAAGCAAATCCTTTGCTTTTTTATGAATCCATCGAAGTTCTAAAGAATTTAGTTTCATCTTCTATGGTCTATCTCATTTGTGATTTCTTCTTTCAATTTTTCCGTAACCATTTCCTTGATAGTAATATTTCTCTTTTCTTTTTTGATATACTCAATGAACTTGAATTGTATGATTACCGACAGATAACAGAAAGGGTTTTCCTTATCTCTCGTAAATCCTGGCAGACCTTTATTGATAGCATGCCAAACCCCTTCTTGTATCATATCCTCTTTATAGGGATAAGCATAAAAATTTCTGCTATTGGCAATTTTTCTTGCAATCAAATAAACAATTTCTGTCATCTTGCTTGTAACCTTGCCTGTATCCCAATAAATCCTGTATTCAGCCAAAATCTCTTTGTTAGTAACGTATGGTGTTCTCTTCATTTAAAAAATCTTAATTACCTCATTATCACCCATATCAGGAAGGACGTTTTTGATTTTTTCCATAGTTTTCTTTTTCTTCGAAACTAGTTCTTCAAGTTTTTCCTTTTCAGTTTGGGTCGTGTCAACGATTTGCAAATTATCCTTCAGTTTCAAATAAATCCTTTTATTCGTTTTTTTGGAATCTCTTATTTTTTCATAATTTATTATGAAAAATTTTTGGTCTCCCTCATCGATTATAACTTCCACCATATTTATTAAAGTATCTAAAATTTGTGGAATGGCGAGAGACTCAGCGACTAACTCTGAACCTTGTTTATTTTTCCCGTAAGCCTCATTCTTTACCTGAAGAGCTGTAAATACCAAACATTTTTCATCAACAGCCAAGGCCCGAAGTTCTTCAGCCACGTCTTTGCCTCTCATATACATGCTGTCATCTTTTCTGTCTTTGTTTGCTTTCATCAATGTCAGATAATCTACTAAAATCACATCGATGCCGATATTTTTCAACCGATAGGTTTCAAGTAATGCTCTGATTTGATATGATGTCAGACTTCGTGGGGAATAACTACGAATAAATAATTTCCCATGCTTGGGATATTCCTTTTTCGTTTCCGTCATTCTTTGGTCAACAATATCTGCCGCATTAAAATATTCATCCTCTTGGAATCCTAAAGCAATACGGTCAATACGTTTGGAAATATCAAATGAGTCCATTTCCAAAGAGAGATATAAAACATTGTGTCCTGCCCGTGAAATATTGACAGCCAAGTTATTTAAGAATAATGATTTCCCAACACCCAACTGTGCAGAAACAGCAACAACTGTTTTTCTTTTCAATCGAAGCACATCATCAAGTTCTTTACTAAATCCCGTATTAAAATGTGTCTGTTGTAATTGTTGTAGAACCTTCATTCGGTTAACAACATCATGGTCGTAATAATTAATTCCTAAATCTTCAAGGTCGTTGGATATTTCTAAGGCTTTTAAAATTTCTCCCTTGATTGCGCTTTCGTCTATTTTTTCAGTTTTGTTGTATTCTTCGACAATTTTCTTGACAGTAAATCGAAGTTTGTTTCTTTTCAATAATTCTAAAAATTGGTCTCTGACAAATGATTCTGTATAATTGGAAAGGTCAACGGCATATATAGCCTGGACCTTTTCTATCATTTTTTCTTTAATTTTTTCAAATTTATTATTAGATGTAATAGCCAATAATAAATCTTTTTCTGTGGGTAGTTTATGACCATTTATCCACCAATTTTTTAATACTTTATAAATAAGGCTTTCTTCAGGTAATTCAAAAAAATCGGGTTGCCAATTCGCTAAAAACAACTGTCGAAAATCGCTGAAGTCGATAAATGTTTTTAGAAATACTTCAGAATAATTTTCTAGATTAGTCATTGGATGGTGCTAAAAGACGAATAGGTATAATCTTTTGTTTTCTCTTTCAAGGTTTCAAGTATGGTGGCGAGAAGGATTTCATTTCCGATAATATCTTCCGCTCGATAACTTTTTTTAGTTTCATCACCATCTATATTATACCACGAACCGTTTTTTTTCAGAACATTGAATTCTTCTAGCAGGTCGAGCAATCCATCATTCGGATTGATGCCTTCACGAAAGTTGATATCAAATTCGGTAATTCTACCTTCAATAAATTCTCTGTTCTTTTTTGACTTGATTCGCACTCTTGAAAAAATTCCTTCCTCTCCTTTCAATTTTGTCAGGAATAAAACAATTTGACCTAAGAACCACGGGGCCGTGCCGCCGCCCATTTCCTTTTTCGGGATAAAGCCTGGGGAAATATAAGTATGGTTGATACAGAAGAAACAACTGTTTGTTGCTGTCAACCGATGTATAACCTGCTTGAAGGCCGAACGAATATTCTTCGCTCTCAATCCCATGTCTTGCGTCATTTTATCTGCATCAGCATCAGCCATTTCTTTTGCTCCTGATAATGCACCTAATGAATCAAGAACAATAAAAAGTTTTAGACCTTTCTCCTTTGCCTTATTCAATGCTTTGATGGTCAATGTTTGAAATTCTTCTACGGTATCCAATTCTTTATATACTACTTTTTCAATATTAAGTCCTGTTCGGGCAAGAAATTTTCTATCTGCCGCATGTTCAGAGTCTAACCACAAAACAATATAATCTTGTTTTTGTGCATGGGCCGCAATCCTTGCGCCAAGAATAGATTTACCTGATTGTTGCTCCCCTGCTACGACAATCATTTTTCCTGCGGGGATTCCTTTACCCACTTCACCTGAAAGAAGAAAATTGAAAGCCTTGATTCCCGTGGAAATCCATTCTGTAGTTTGTACATCTTCAGCGGCATCGCCATCAAGGAGTTTTATCAATTCTTCGACCGAATCTTTTATTTTACCTTCCGATTTTTCTTCTACCTTTTTTATTTTTTCCGTATTGGATTTTGGCATATGTTCTCCTTATAAAAAATGCCCGTTTATACTTTTGGGATAACGGAGCCGAAAACCCAAGTCTCTTTGTTTAGTCAGGCGTACAATTATGTCGCCGCAAGGTACAGAGACCCGACACCATCATTCATTACACTAAATTTTCTAGTTCGTCCTCAATGTCAATATCGGAGAAATCTTTTGTTTCTGTTTCCTTCACACCGTTGTCGCCTTCCAACTCTTCAAGATTGATTTCTTCCTTCTTTGTTTCCTTTTTGAGCGGGGTCTTGGATTCCGTAGTTGTTTGAGGTACATCGGTGAAACCCAAGAACTTGAACTTACTCTTCAGTTCTTCAGGTGTTTCCTCTTTAATGAGGTCGTTGATGTTGATGAGTTTACCTTCAATCTCCTTCCAACTCTCCACCACGGCGTATTTCTTGAATACGAAACGAGACGAAGAATAGTCAGGATAATTCGGGTTGTCTCCCGACTGCTTGCGGTTGATTTCGAAATCGAAACCACCTGCGGTTGCATCAAAAATGGATGGGCCTAAATCTTCGGAATTGTAACTTTCCAAAATCAGTTCAAATAATTTCTTTCCAACAGAAATTATTTTTACCTGCTTATTGTTTTCAGGCTTCTCTGCATCATTGACGATGTAGCAGTTGAAAAGGTAACGAGGCGTTTTGCGAACCTGATAACCCAAGTCCTTAACAACCTTGTCCTCACTTTCCCACATTGACCACGACTTCTTGCAAATCGGGCAACCTTTCTTTCCGAATGTTGCCATGCACGTTGCAAAAACTTTCTCTCCTGATTTGTTGTAACGGTGAGAGTAAACCGTTTTCCAAGGGACTCTTGCTTCCATTCTAGGTAACAGACGAACAAGCGACTTACCATCTGGAATTCTCCAGAACCTTTGGTCGCTCATTTCGCCGCCACCTGCGGCTTTCTTTTTGAGTTCCTCTTGGATTTCTTCCTTGCTGACCAACGAATTGATGTCAAATGTCATTAATTTTTTCCTCCTTATTAATGATTTTTCCTTAGACCTATTTTATAATAGATTACTAATTTTTCCTTAAAATTGAATTGTGTTTCTAGACTTTTTCCTTATGTGAATTTTTCTGCAACATTAAATCTCGTTCATTTTCAAGTTTCAGTCTTAAATCGTATATACTATAAAAATCATATTCCCATACGATTTTTTTTAGTTCTTCTTTCTGTTCATACGTCAAATCTTTACTGACTTCTTCCCAAACCTTTATGCCCCTTTGTTTCACTTCATGAATCCGATGGGTCATTTCATCGATTACTGCTTGTAACTGCTGAAGGTTCTTATCGTCCAACTTGATGTAATCACTCGTGTGAACATAGGGATGTTTGTTGAAAATATATTTGAATGCATTTTTTATTCTCTGCCAAAGGTCTCCCGTATAATCACTTGTGAATGAAACATAGGATTCCCCACAAATATCATCATCGTCATAAAATTCAAAGGTCAAAAGATGGTCGCCACTCATGCATGCACATTCAATAAAATATCTACCATCCTGAATTTCACTTTTCATGTTTTGCTTTTCTCACTTCGATTAAATACTCACCTTTCCAAGAATATGTAGTCCCATGTATATCAACTACAAATATTTCTTTGGTTTTGTCTTTGTCCCTGATTTCAATAGTTTTTGGATTTAAAATCCCTGTTACTGTTCTTCCACCTGAAATAAATCGAACAATTGTAATATTGCCGTTCTTGTCGGGTTTGACACAAGAACAAAAAAATAAAATAAAAAAGAAAAGGGTAGCCACCGAAGCGGCTACCCTCTTTATACCCTCTCTCATAACCTCAATTATGACACACTCTGCTTCTCATACTCCATAATGAAGTCGATAATCTTTTCAGAAAATCCATCAATATGAATTGAGTTGCCGTATGCCACTCCGTTCTGATAGGCACCAACGTTTACCACATAGAGTTGACCCTTGGGCTTCTTCTCCATGCTGTCGTGTGCTTGCTCATCGGTGAACACTATCAGCCTGTCATAGTCCACTTTCTCATCGATTTTCCTGATAGCACTCCACAACTCCGTTCCCCCGTGGGGCTGAGAGTTCTGAATCTTCTCAATCAAACCGAATCCGTGAACGTTTGCGACCTCAACCAACCTGTTAGAGAAGGTATAGGTACGAACATCTTCGCAAATTTCTCTTGCGAGAACTGCGACTCCGCATGCGGCATCCATTCTCTTCATTTCCGACTTGCCTGACATTTCTGCATCCATCGAACCTGAAACGTCAATCAAGAGTACGGTCTTACCCGTGAGTTTCGGATGTTCTCCCAATGAAGTAAGCATCTTCTTCTCTAGGTCGTCCGCAAAACTCGGAGCATTTTTTGCCGCCGCAATGAAACGGTAAGGAAACACTTTGCCGAAGGTTCTACCCTTCATGGATTCCTTGACCAATTTCTCATCAACACCTGCCTGAACCATGTTACGAAGGTTACGCATGAAAGCCATATCGCCAAGAGTGTTCTCAGCAATCATTCTTTCGAAGGTCGCCTTCTTGTCCTTTCCTGCTGACAAAGCAACTTCCCAAGTGTCGGGAGTTTCCAAGGTGTTGTCTATCAACTTTTTCCAAAGTTGCGCTTGCTCTTCGTCCTTCGGCTTCGCATGGCACATGAACAAAACATCACGGAGTTTTACAACTCCATCACGATTGTACTTTGCCAATTGATACTCGTTGAACTTTTGAAAAGAAGCGGCTAGACCTTTCTTGACTTGCTTTGAAAGGGGTTCCTTCTTGTCCTTCCAATACATAGAAACGAACTCTGCCAACTCGTCAGCACGTTGGACAATTTGCGGCAAGAGGTCTCCGACTTTCGCCTTCGGCTCTTTTGCCAACCAACGGGCAATCCACAAAGGAGCATGACGCAGGTGCATATCGTTACGTGCAGATATTGCTACCTGGACCGCATCTTCGGGCTTGACTTTCGACACGAGTTCCTTGATGCGGTCTGAGTTTTCAACTCCATTTTCATAGAATTGGTTCTCAAACAACATGCAAGACATTACTGACCTCTTCAGTTCTTGAAGAGCAGTAATCCGAGAAGCTCGTCCACCTTCGTGAGTGAACTTCGGGGTCGCCACGGGTTTCTTGTTGGTTCTCATTTTATTTTCTCCTTGTTTTAAATTTTTTCCTTCAATACTTACGGGAACAGACGGCAAAAGTGTAACGCCTTACCATTAGGCTACATAGCCTTGCGACTACGTTAGGACTCGAACCTAAAATCTTTTCATTAAATGTGAAGTAACTCTTACCTTTCACCACGTAAGATAAAATATTGCTACGGAAGGGAACAAGCGATAGAGGCTTTTTTGAACTATTGTCTTTGCCAATTAGACTATCTCCCGATTTTGTCGGGAGAGTAGGATTCGAACCCACAAACACAGTTTGACTTTTGAAGTATCTCATATCTACGCCACTTCCTTTAATAATGCTAAAAATGGGGGTACAGGCGACAAGAGAAAGGGCCGAAGCCCGTTGCGCCCGAAGGCACATTCAGTTTCATTGAAGTAACTCTCATCTTTCACCACCCAATATAAAATTGCTAAAAGGGGAACAAACGGTTAGAGTCGGTGCCCCCAATGGGGGCGGTTCATTTAGAGTGAAGTAACTCTTACCTACACCACCTTTATAATATTGCTTAGAATGGGAACAATCGGCAGAGGCTTTTTTAATGATGAAGTATCTCATGCCTACACCACATTCAAATTATTGCTAGATGGGAACATGCGAACGAGTTTGCTTTGCCTTGTGGCCTACCTAACGGTAGGTCTCGTGGCTCACCTTGCGGTGATTTGCCTTGCGGCGTTTGGTGGGTTTGAACCACCTGAACTCTCTCTTGCGAGGGAATTGTTAACCATAGTATGAAGTAACTCATTCTATCGCCACATCTTTTTATTATTGCTTTACGGAACGAGAACAGGCGACAGGGCTGACTGCCTTTCGGCAAACACCTAATTGTTGTTGAAGTAACCCATGTCTTTCGCTACGTTCCGAACAAGAATGTCAAATAACTCTTTCTCTAACAAACACATTATAACATATCGTGTAATAAAAAATGGCACTTTTTTAGAAAAAAATTTTTTTTATTTTTCATCCGTATCGATGAAATATTCTTTCATTTCCCTGTTCCAAGAAAGCGACAATTCATTTATTGAAAGCAACTTGATATTATTTATCTTGTGCTCATCAACAACTTTCCGCATCATCTGTCCATGCTGATTCCAATTGAGAATAATAGGAATCGGTAAAGGAATCATTGAATTTTTTACAAACCCAAATTGTTCATCATTCGTGATGATAGATACCATTCCTGAAAAATGTTCTTCTATTTTCGTGAACAATTCATCATATGCTTCGTCTGATAAAATATGTTCCTGTACCCATTGCGTCTTGACAGGCACCACGCTGAAGGAATCTGTTTTTAACAACGGACTGAATTTTATTGAATCACAAAACCAATGAACTTGCCTGTAAAAATCCAAGGCTTTTTCTAATGTATCATTGTTACCTTTGAAAATATTGTTGTTGATTCTGATATGCACGTTGTTTCGTTTAGCGCATTCTGAAATGAAGCCCAAGTCTATTAGGGTCAATTCTTTTTTGGCCTGAGTGATTTCCTTCTGATTTTCTTCGTTCGTGCTCATGAAGGAAATGTTCATGTTCGTCAATCCTGCACTCAATACCTTCTCCCTGAAATCTTCATTCTGTAGGAGCAACCCATTGGTGGTCATGATGATTTTTTCTAACGGTAATGTTTTCAGATATTTGATAACATCAATCAGTATCGGACTGAGAGTAGGTTCACCGCCAAGCAGGAGAACATCTTTCACTCCCATATGCTTTACGGCGAAGGCCACTTTCTTTTTCAAAATATCAAAATCGATTTTCGTTTTTTCATGAATTAAATCACCAATGCAGAATGAACAGTTGGCATTGCAGTAATCCGTAAGAACGACATCAAGATAAGGCTCTTGATTGATTAGAAATTCTCTACCACCATTGACAAACTTTTTGTAGTAATTGGTTTTGAAAATTTCAAAATCTTTTACGTTCATTTTTTACCCCTATTTAAAACATTCAGCAACAGGCGGCGGGACTCTCTTGAACTGTGTGGTTTCAATTTTTTTCTGAACCTTCTGAACAGTTTCCAAGGCAAAGCCCATGATGGCGGTTTCGGTCGCATCTTTACCTTTATCTTCAAGCAAGTAAAGAATCTCATCAAGTTCTTTATAGGTGATGCCCATTTCCCCTTCATCGGTCTGACCTACCCATAAATCAGCAGACGGTTTCTTTTCGATAATAACTTTTGGAATTTGCAAATGATAAGCGAGTTGAATCACTTGGGTTTTGTAAAGTTCAGCGATAGGTTCGAATGCCGCCGCTGAATCTCCGTATTGAGTAAAATATCCCATCAGTAATTCGCTTCGGTTGGATGTTCCCGCAACCAATGCCGCCTTACGAACAGACCAATCATAAAGAATTGCCATACGCTCCCTTGCACATTTGTTGCCGAATTGAATCGGGGTCTGTCCAGGGAAGCGGTCGAAGTACATTTCAATAAGCGGCGTGATGTTGATAATATCACGGTTGATGTTCAGTTGGTCGCACATCAATAATCCATGCTCTAAACTTTCAGGAGACGATGTACGATAAGGAAGCAGTAAGGCATGAACATGGCTAGACCCCAAGGCCTTCACGCACAGGCTTGCAACAACTGCCGAATCAAGACCGCCTGATACGCCTAGGATGGCATTCTTGTATCCGTTGCCGTGAACATATTTCTGAATAAAATCAACGATATTTTTTTCCACTTTCTGAACATCAATTTGTAAATTCATTTTATTTCTCCTTCAATCTTTTTGCAAAGTTATATGCCTCATCGATACCTTCTTCTGTTGGCTCAAATCTTGCGAATGGTGAAATATGATTATCGCAAAAGTGAGGGTCAAGAAAATTCATTTTTTTAATCTCAGAAGCCTTCACATTACGATAGACCATTACTTTCTTTCCTTCATAATTTGTGCAATCAGGATATTGAACGACCAACAAAACATTTTTTCCTACTTGGGTAATTTGTAGAATTTTGAAATTCTTTGGATTAGGATTAGGAAATTTTTCTACAATTTTCTCTACAATCCTTTCTATAATTTGCGGTTGTGGCGTAGAGCACCTACAACTTGACATTCCAAATCCTAGTCCCATTTTATCCTCTTTTCAAAACGCCCTTCAACATCTTCAAATAATCTTCGTCCTCACACATTCCCTTGCCATTGTTGTCAGAAATCTTGGCAACGGGCTGACCGTTGCAATGCGTCATTTTGATAACGATGTTCAAAGGCTCCCGCACCAAGTCATTCGTCAGGTTCGTCCCGATGCCAAATGAAACTTTGATGCGACCTTTGAAATGTTTGTAAATTTCAATAGCCCTAGGAATCGTCAGGCTATCGCTGAAAACAATACTCTTGGTCATGGGGTCAATTTTGAGTTTCTCATAATGAGCAATGACCTTCTCTCCCATTTCAATAGGGTCTCCGCTGTCGTGCCGAACTCCATCGAACAACTTGGCAAAATAAGAATCGAAATCCCGAAGGAATACATCGATGCCGAGTGTATCGCTCAGGGCAATACCGAGTTCACCCCTGTATTCATCGGCCCATTTCTGAAGCATAAACTTCTGACTGTTTCGAAGATTCGTCAAAGCCTGACCTGCCTGAATCCATTCGTGGGCCATTGTCCCTATTGCTTTAACATTGTGCTTGTATGCGAAACAAACATCAGATGTTCCAACAAAATTCTGCGGCACTAAAGTGGCTAAACTTTTAACAACCGTATCATGCCACCGCATGCCGTATCTTCGCCGTGCTCCAAATTCGCTGAATTTGAAATTCGGGTCATTCAGTTGCTTGATGATATCGATTTTATCCGACAATTTTTTGGAGCCTTCAATCAGGTCGTTGACGAGTTTATTTTCGTCCCAAAAATAAACTTCATTCACAATCGCAAGCACGGGAGTTTCAAACAAAATCGTATAAAGCCACGGGCCGCTGATGCGAATTATCAATTCCCCATCCATCCAAGAGATATCGATATATTTTCTGTCCATTTTGAACAGACGAAGAAAATCAATGTAATCAGGCTTCAAAAAATAAATCGTTCTAAGATAAGCCAATTCATCTTCAGTAAAATATAAAGAACAAAGATGATTGACTTGTCTGCCGATTTCGTAAAACT
>Ga0265297_10006076_pt1 | contig 17842 bp, 17 predicted proteins | sample Munlanlwell13791_FD_192502 | JGI IMG/M metagenome (GOLD analysis project Ga0265297, IMG submission 192502) | Leachate microbial communities from a municipal landfill in Southern Ontario, Canada - Leachate well 137-91 | ecosystem: Engineered > Solid waste > Landfill > Unclassified | place...
CGCCGTGAGGCGGAGATCATCTACCCGCCGGTTCGGATGTCGCAATTTGAAACAACTTCAAATGCTCCGGCTGGTAATTTCCAAAAACTTGGATTAACTGAAGTATTAAGCGGCCAGTATTTCCTTATCGTTTCGCAGCTGACGCCTTATAAAAAAATAGACGTGGCGGTGGAGGCATTCAATAAGCTGGAATTGCCGCTGGTGATCATCGGCGAGGGACCGCAGAAAGCGGAATTGCAAAAAATAGCCAAAGAAAACGTCAAGATCATCGGTTGGCAGAGCGACAAAGCGGTGTCCGATTATTATAAAAATTGTTTTGCTTTTATTTTTCCTGGTGAGGACGATTTCGGCATCACGCCCATTGAAGCGATGAGCTATGGAAAGCCCGTTTTGGCCCTGAAAGCCGGCGGCGCAATGGAAACAGTTTTACCAGGAATCACCGGCGAGCTTTTTGAAGCGGCGATTCCCGAAGTTTTGGCTGACGGCGTGCGCCGCCTGCGAGAAAATTATTCAAGATTCAGCCCCTTGGTCATCCGTAAATGGGCCGAGAGGTTTTCGGAAGAGCGTTTTCGCCGGCAATTTATGGAGTTTGTGCGGAGAATCAGGTATAATGAAAGTAATCCCACGGGAGTTTTCAATAAAGTTGAGTGGGAAAAGTGCATCAAATTTTAGAGAAAACAGCGGTAATGCTGATTGGTCACAAGAAAAATTGGGATTTTTTGACGCGGAGCGCCGTTAATGGCCGATTGGCTCACGCTTACTTGCTGACCGGACCGGATCAGATCGGCAAAAAAACCTTCGCGCTGGATTTTGCGTCCTGGCTTCTTTGTTCAAAGAAAAAAATAGGCGCGGCTTGCGGCGGGTGCCCGGCGTGTCTCGCCATCCAAAAAAATCAGCACCCGGATTTGTTTTGTGTGTCGCCGGCCAGAGAGGAGCACAACGGCGTGGTCAAAACTTTTGAGATTGGCATTGCGCAGGTCAGGGAGCTTCAGCGGCAGTTGGGATTTAAACCTTATTGTTCTGATTTTAAAATCGCGGTAATTGACGAAGCCGAAAAAATGACCCGGGAGGCCGCCAACTCTTTTTTAAAAACACTGGAAGAACCGAGTGCCCAGAGTCTTATTTTTTTGATTACCTCCGCGCCTCAAGCTCTTTTGCCGACCATTGTTTCCCGATGCCAGCCGATCAGGTTTTTGCCGGTGGCTGAAAACGAAGTGATTCGGGGCTTGAAAGAATTTTCAAAAAAAGAAACCGAGATCAAAAAAGCCGCCAGGTTCGCGGCCGGGCGGCCGGGCCGGGCGATTGATCTTTTGCGCTCGGCAGGGGCTCTGCGGGAATATGAAGATAATGAGGCGACTTTTAAAAAGACATTGAATTCCGATCTGGCCTGGCGATTTGAATTAGCTAAAGAAATGAGTCAGGATGTCTCGGCGGCGCGGGAAATTTTGAATCAATGGCAGATTTGGCTGCGTGACCGGCTTTTGGAAAAAAGCGGTTGTGCTCAGCTGGCCATTCAGCCTCAGCCGGCAGAAATCAAGCAGGATCAAAAATATCTGGCCGCACTGATTGGCGAAATTCAGAAAACGCGCAAGCTCCTGGCCAACAGCAGTCTTAATTCCAGACTCGCGCTGGAAGTGCTGATGACAAAATTCTGATCAATTTTCAATAAATAATATGAAAAAACATTCTTTCTATTCTTTTTTGCTTCTGCCGGTTTTTTTCGCCTCGTCCTTTGCGGCTCTGCCGCTATCCTGCTCAATTTCCCAGCCGCGCGACGGCGGAGTTTTTAAATCCGACAATCGGGGCGAAGTCTGGCAGCAAAAGGCAGCCATTTCCAATAACCGCACCATCGCGGCCAACAATATCCAGACCATAACGATTGATCCCAAAGATTCAAAAATCATTTATCTGGGGATGCGGGCGGCGGGCCTCTATAAATCAATGGACGGAGCGGAAACCTGGTATTCTTTAGCCACCCGCGATTCGGTCCTGAACAATTCCGCTAACGTTTACGACATTGCCGTTGATCCGCAAAATACCGCTAACGTTTACGCCGCCACCTATCAGGATCGTTACGGCCGGCTGTTCCGTTCCCGGGACGCGGGCAAAACATGGGAAGAGGTTTACCGGGTGTCGCGGGAAAAATACGCGGTTTTTGCCGTGGAGGTTGATCCGTTTAACCCTTCCACTGTTTATATGGCCACAGCTGAGGGCGGTCTTTTAAAAAGCATGGATTTCGGCAAAAGCTGGACGGTCATCAGCTGGTTCAATGATGTGTTGACGGATTTAAAGATCAATCCTCACAACGGCAGCGAAGTTTATGCCAGTACCTATAGCAACGGCATCTACAAGACCGGCGATCAGGGCCGGACGTGGAGGAAGCTGGATGGACTGAATAGTTTTTCGGAAGCCAACGGTGTGCAGACGCTGGTAATGGATAACAAAAATCCTAATGTTCTGTATACCGGTTCCCAGACCGGCCTGCTCAAAAGCTCTGACGGCGGCAACACGTGGCAGCGCGTTCCGATCGTCATTCCGCCCAACTCCATCCCGATCCGTGCCGTGGCTTTGGATCCGTTCGCCTCAATGTCTCTTTATTATTCGGCCGGCAACGTGATCTATCGTTCCGATGATAACGGCCAATCCTGGACGGTCCATCCCATCAACACTTCGCGCTACATCAAGATCATTACCATTGACCGTTCAAATTCCAACGTGGTTTATGTCGGGATGAGCAATGAGTAGTGCAATAACTCCGGAATAGCAGTAATGACTCACGAGCGCAGCGCATGGCAGACGCGCTGAATATCCAAATCGCATTTCGTTGACAATTTGGCGAAAAATGATTAACATAATCAGCCTAATTCAATTTTAAGTCTATGTATAAAGAGATCATTAATAAGATCAAACCTGGGCTTGAGCGGGCGGTTGAGCATTTTAAAGAAGAACTTGGCGCTTTGCGCACCGGCCGGGCTACCCCGGCGCTGGTGGAAACGGTAGAGGTTGAGTGTTACGGTTCCCGTTCGCCTTTAAAGCAAGTGGCCGCCATCACCGCGCCTGAACCCCGGACTTTATCCGTTCAGCCCTGGGACGCGAGCATCATTAAAGACATTGAACGGGCGATCAACGCTTCGCGTTCGGGAATGTCGGTGGCTGTAACCGGCGACATCATTCGCATCAATATTCCGCCCTTAAATGAAGAAAGCCGCCGAGAGCTGGTGCGCACTTTGAGTCAGAAAACGGAGGAGGCAAAAATGTCGGTGCGTTCGTTGCGCGAGCAGGCTTGGAAAGAGATTCAAGACAAAGAAAGAGCCGGTCTGATTCGTCAGGATGATAAATTCCGCGGAAAGGATGAACTGCAAAAAGTGATAGACCAATACAACGAAAAGATTGAAAGTTTCGCCAACGCCAAGGAAAAAGAAATAATGACCATTTAATATTTATGCTGACCGCTGTCGTTTTCATCGTTATTCTTATCATTCTCATTTTTGTCCACGAGCTGGGGCATTTTGTGGCGGCCAAAAAAAACGGCGTGAAGGTTGAGGAATTCGGTTTTGGCTTCCCGCCGCGAATCTTCGGCATCAAAAGGGGAGAAACGATCTATTCTGTCAACTGGATACCGTTGGGCGGGTTCGTGAAAATCTACGGAGAAGACGGAGGAGATCGCCGCGAGACGCAATCTTTCGGACATAAAAAGATTTGGCAGAGGGCAACTATTCTTTTTGCGGGCGTATTTATGAATTTTTTGCTGGCGGTATTGCTTTTGAGCGTGGGCTTTGGCATTGGTTTGCCCACTTCTGTAGACGATGATTATAATGCGTCCAACGCCCGGGTTCAGGTAACTGAGATCGGTGTTAATTCTCCGGCCCAAACGGCGGGCCTCAAAACCGGCGATACCATTGTTTCTATGAAGGCGGACGGCCAGGAGCTGACCGACATCGGCAAGATCGCTCAGGTGCAAGAATTTACCGATCAAAACCGCGGCCGCCAGATGGCAATGGAAGTCAAACGGAGCGGAGAAATTTTGACCGTGAATCTGGTGCCCAGAGTCTCTCCACCGGCCGACCAGGGAGCGATGGGCGTGGGTTTGGCCCGCACCACCAATATTTCTTATCCCTGGTATCAGGCGATCTATGAAGGTTTTGTTTCGGCCTGGAATTTGATCAAAGTGACGGTGGTCGCTTTTGCCTCTCTGCTTTGGCGACTGTTGAGTGGCGGCCAGATCGCGGCCGGCGAAGTGGTAGGTCCGGTCGGAATTTATTCCATCACGGGCGCGGCTGCTCAAATGGGCTGGATTTATGTTTTGCAATTGACCGCTCTGCTATCGCTTAATCTGGCGATTATTAATATTTTGCCTTTTCCGGCTCTGGACGGCGGCCGCCTGTTGTTTCTGCTGGTGGAAAAGATCAAGGGTTCGCCGATCAGCGAGCGGGTGGAGCGAATCACGCACACCGCGGGTTTTGTCTTTTTAATCCTGTTGATGGTCTTCATCACGTTCCGGGACATTATCAAAATTTTATAGCGCGAATAGCAATTCTGATAAATAAAAAGGCCTTTTTAAGGCCTTTTTATTGTTAAGCGATTTATCATTGACTTTATTTCAATATTTATTATATAATATAATATTGCATTGAACTTTAAAAACTTTATAAAAGTTTCCCAATTCCTTAAAATTGGGCGCTCCACAGCACGGGGCGTTTAAGATACGTGCAAAAAATCAGGAGGTGTATCTATGGACTACAGAAGTAGAACCACCTTGACATCGGTCGTTTTAATGGCGATTTTTTGCTTTTTTATAACTGCCTGCGGCGGAGGAGGAGGCGGTGGCGGTGACAGTGATGTTGCTGCTCGCGGAGAGGTCGTGGACATAAACATCCACGGCAAGATCCACGGCGAAGCCGTGGGAGTGGCGGTCAATCGGAACACCAACGCTGAAGCGGCCAGGTCATCAAGTTCTTGGGCGACCAGTAACTTTTCTGACTTTGGTCTTAGCTTTGCGTCCGCTGGCGTTCCTTATAAATTCTATTTTATTGAAAACAACGCCAGGGCCTTTCCGCTTTACGCAGGTGCGGTTAACGTTTTCAATCTACCGTCGGCGGACATGAATGGAGATCTGGGGTTTATAGACACCGCCACTGGTGTTGCGGTTCCCGAGAACAGCCCCCTCACCTTCAGCGGTGTTTCTGCGGGTGGCGAAGACACATCCATTCCGCCGTCATTGGCTAGTGTCTCGTTTTCTCAGGCAGATTTGGTGGGCGACTGGCATGATTTTATCCTCACCTCAACGGACGGCACCGCCGGCCAACAACCCGGCTGGTCGCACAGCCAGTGGACGGTTGACGCCAGTGGGAACGTTGCTCAGTCTTCCATCCTGGATAGCTTGGGCAACACCACGTCAACGGATTTTTCGCTGGAGACGATGTTGTCAGGATTCCTGACTGCCTCAAACAACGACACTTATCAGGGCATCATCGCCCTGGACAGGAAGATGCTGATCGGTTTGGGGACGCTTGAGCCGACCAACGCCGCGGGGCCTTACGGCTATTGCCTCCGAACCGCGATCAAAGGCGGCGGGAGTTACGCTACCGCCGATTTGTCAGGCAGTTGGTTCTTCTTCGGCCTCGTGACCGGTTCAACCGGAGCCGGCGAGAGACCGGGCTGGTATTGGGGCAAGAAGGACATAGACGCGGCCGGGAATATTTCGTTCCCGATCTCGGTCACCGACAGCCTTGGCTCCAATTTCATGCCGCCCTTGGGCACTGCCTACAGCGTGGCTGCCGATGGCAGCATTACGGCCACAGGCAGCGCCACCTTCCATGGCGCGATGAATTTGGACAAAAACCTCTTTCTGGTAACCTATACGGGAGCCCCAGCCGGGCCGACCGGGGTCACCGGTTATAATCTCCAGTTCAACATCAAGGCCGGCAGCGGCTTTGCCGTCAGCGACCTTGCCGGAACCTGGCGGGTGCAGATGTTGACCGCCGGAGCGGGTGGCTGGACCGGGTGGGTGCGGGGAGCAATGGTTCTTGATACCACCGGCACAGGCATCTGGCGGTCAGTCATCAGAAGCAACGGCACCAGCAGCGCAACCAGCGCCGGTGGGTTGACCCTCACCATGGCCGCTACCGGTCTAATTACCAGTCCGACTGATCCCTCTGTTCATGGGGTAATGACCAGTGACAAAAAGCTGATCATCGCCACTATGACGGACGGCGCCGGGGATGCGAACATTATGATCTTACAGAAGTAAGGGGGAAGGGGGGAGTATCTTGGGCGGCGCGTATCAATGCGTGCCGCCCCCTAATTTTTCTTTTTAGCGCTAAAAGCGCTTTTTTTATTACTTTGTTGTTGATCTTGATCCCATGCACCTATTCCATTCAAGTTCTTGGCCATCTTTTTTACGAAAGGCGAAGCCGTTTCTCTTGAGTTCTATGGCATACCGCGCGCTTGAAAAAAATAGGTGAGGGGGTTGACTGTTACGCCTGATGATTTTAGAATTTTATTGTGGCTGGGAACGCGCAGAAGGCAAGGGTTTTGCGTTTTGCGCGTTCTTTGTCAAAATTATATTCGGCCTGCCGGTTGGCTTAAAATAAGCCGGTAATATTTAGGAGCAGGAGGCGCGCGTGGGAAAAAATGGCGGATCAGCGGCGGAGAGAATTTTACTGGCGAATCCGGCAACTGTAGAGATTCGCCCCAAGTTAGTGTGGCCGGGCGGCCGCGACCAACTAGGCAGACAGTATGTAAAATACGAAATTTCTGCCAGCCCCGATGTACGCGAAGAGCAGGAGCAAAAAGTAGAGATCCGGGATTACCGGCCGAAGGTGCTCCGGCTCGCGCAGAAGCTAAAGCCGAACCGGCTTCAGCCGATTGACGAGAGGCTTTTCAAAGAAATCCAGAAAAACGCGTTTGTTCAGCTGGTTGCTGTGGGCAAGGATTTCCCATATTACCGGCTGGATTTGCGGGGTATGAACGGAGATCCTCCGGTTAGCCTCCTGACGGAGACGATTTTTTTGTCTCCCAAGGGTGAGGCATGCACTTTTGATGTCAAGACACAGGGGAAAAAAGCGTGGCTTTTTAACTCCGCTTACGATTTTCCCTGCTACTTAAAGAGATTATTGATCTCTTTCACAGACGATCTAAACAAGATTGTCTTCAGTTTCTCCAATTACCACCGGAGAGTTTCGGTGGTAACGGAGATCGGGAAAAAGAAGGAAATTCGCAGTATTACTTAGTTTTTACAAGGGGTCTGTGGCACTCGTCGCAGACCCCTGTTTTTGTCCTCATTTGCCAATTCAGCGGTTTATAATATAATTTATGATAGCTTTTAGTTAAGACGGGATCGGTTATTTATGATCAACAAATTTTTCGGAAAATTTTCAAAAGACATCGGCATTGATCTGGGCACGGCCAATACTTTAGTTTACGTCAAAGGCCGGGGCATTGTGATCAATGAACCTTCCGTGGTGGCGGTGAATCAAAAGACCGGCCAGATCTTGGCGATCGGCAACGAGGCCAAAAGAATGGTCGGCCGCACGCCCGCGCACATTGTGGCGACGAGGCCCCTGGTTGAAGGCGTGATCTCGGACTTTGAAGTAACCGAGCAGATGCTGCGTTATTTTATCAATCAGGTGCATAAACAGACCATGGCTTTTTTGCCGCGGCCGCGCGTGGTGGTGGGTGTGCCTTGCGGCGTCACCGAAGTGGAAAAACGCGCGGTGGAAGACGCGGCGCGCAACGCCGGCGCGCGGGAAGTCTATTTAATTGAAGAACCGATGGCTTCGGCCATTGGCGCGCGTCTGCCCGTGCAGGACCCGGCCGGCAATATGATCGTGGACATCGGCGGCGGAACCTGCGAGGTGGCGGTGATCTCTTTGGGCGGGATTGTGGTCAGCAAAAGTTTGCGCATCGCGGGCGACCGGCTGAATGAAGATATCATTCGCTACGCGCGCGACGAGTTCAAACTGCTCTTGGGTGAAAAGACGGCCGAAGACATCAAGATCGGCATCGGTTCGGCTTTTGAGATTGATGATACGGTGGAGATGGCGATGCGGGGCCGCGATCTGATCAATGGCCTGCCAAAAGAGATCATCGTTGATGATTCCGAGATCCGCCAGGCATTGAGCCGGTCGGTTAAAACGCTGGTCAACGCGATTAAAACCACGGTGGAGCAAACTCCGCCTGAGTTGGTCGCCGACATTATGGAGCGGGGCATTGTGATTTCAGGCGGCGGCAGCCTTTTGCGGGGCTTGGATAAGTTGGTGGCGCGGGAAACTCAAATGCCCGTGCGCGTGGCTGAAGATCCGCTGACCGCGGTTGTGCGCGGCTGCGGCATAGTTTTGGAGGATTTGGAGAAGGTGCGAGAAGTTCTAGTTCCTAATGAGGTTTAAAAATTACTCTTTCTGAGGAGGCTTCAGCATGAAGGAAGAAAGCGGTTTGAAAGTCGGGTTAGCAGCGCATCTTTATGAACAATTTTTCGGCGAGGAGAGCATTCCCGGGAAATTGTTGTACTTGCCTCGGCGGGTGCAGATTACGCGAGCACCGACCGTGTTTCGCGGCATTGACGAATCACCGTGCCGTTCCGATACTCTGCCCATAGATATAAAGCGCGGCGTGATCGGTTCGTGCGGCCGATTTGCCGGGCAGAGCAGCGGAGGAAGCCTGGTTTTCATTGACAAGGAATCCCTGATGAGAGACCTGCGGAGAAACAGACCTCAGATCGCGGCGGCTATCATCAGAGATGGCTACTTGAAAGGAGAGGCGGTGGCGATCAGCCGTTACGATTGCCGCGATATGTGGGGGCGTCCTGAGGATTGAGTTTCAGGAGGGGCTAAAGCCCCTCCTCCGGATTTTTTTATTCATATGAGAAAGATTTTCTCTTTTCAAAAATTATTTTATTTTTTCGGAATCTTGGCGGTTATTTTACTGCTGATTTTTTTTAATTCGCGCGGCTGGCTGTCAGCACCCAAAAAGGTTATCTACTGGGGCGCTTCGCCGTTTTTGAAATTCTTTTACGCAAGCGAGCAGCGGGTCAACGAGGGAATTCGTTTCATTTTTACGATCAAGGACTTGGCTTTGGACAACGCCCGTCTGGCCGATGAAAATAAAAAGCTTTGGGATGAAAACGCCGGACTCAAAGAATCAGCCAGAGAAAACGAAGCTTTGCGCCGGCGGCTGGAGTTGCCATTGCCCGCGGGATCAAAACAGGTTTTAGCCGACGTGGTAGGCTATGATAGTCAGTCTGGCCAGTATCTTTTGATCAATAAGGGATCTGCGGATGGGATTGCCGTTAACAGCCCCGCGGTTGACGCCAATAATTTTTTGATTGGTCGGATCGCCGAAGTGGCGGGAAATTTTTCCAAGATAATGCTTTTGGCCGATAGCAATTCGGCGATCAACGCCATTACGCAAGATACGCGGGTGAATGGCCTCGCCAAGGGATCGCACGGTCTGGGATTGATGCTGGAGATGATCCCGGTGGACGCCCAGATCAACGGCGGCGAAACGGTTTTAACCTCGGGAATCAATGACTCATTGACCCAGGGACTGGTCATTGGTCATGTCGGCCGGATAATTCAGAAAGAAAACGAGATTTTCCAAAAAGCCGAAATAGAACTGGCAGTCAACCCGCGCCGGGTGGAAAAAGTTTTTGTGATCATCAAGTGAAGACTAAAAAATTACCATAGCAGTAAGATTAAGATCAATGCCGCCCGCCTGAAGTTCTCGCTCTCGACCGCCCACGCCAACCCTGTCCCGCTGCTTAGGCTTTTAAAAACCTTTCCGGCTATGCATTAGTTAGTTCGCTATTCTATCTAAGGCCGCGGACGAGGTTTGTCAGCGGGACGCCGGTCTTCGCTCAAACCTCAGGCAGGCGGCTGAAAAAATAAAACACCGAGCTTTATCTATGCGAACTTTTTTTGCGATCATTGTCTCTCTTTTGCTAGTTATTTTACAGCTGGCCGTTTTGCCGCGGCTCTCGGTTTTGACCGTTGTTCCCAATCTGGTGCTGGCCTACGTTTTATCGTTGGCCATTGATAAAACCAGAAAAAACATCTGGCTAGTTTTGGCGCCGGCTTGGCTGCTTGATCTTTTGGGCGGCTTACCCTTTGGCCTCACGACGTTGAGTCTTTGCCTGACCTATTTTCTGATCGGCTGGCTGACCGACAGATTCATCAAGCAGAACAATTTCTTTTCCATTCTGATTTCTTCGGCTGTGGGCGTTCTTTTTTTTGAAGTCTCGTTGCAATTATTTTTGAAACTTTGGATGGGAGGGGACTATTTCTCTCAATTTTATTTCTTCTATCGTCTGCCGATCAGTCTGGCCTATCAGACGATCATTGCGGTTTTAGCCATTTTGTTTTTACATAAATATATCTTTAAAAAAAGTAATGGCGGAATTTGACCGAAAATTGAAAAAATTCAAAGTCAACCGGAGTTTCAAGGAATCCATTGAACCCGAAGAGATCCTGTTTGACGCGACCAAATCTAACGATCTGGAGGATCAAAAACTGGAAGTGCCGCTCAAACCCAGGGTATTCAGAATATTTTTCGGCCTGATAGTTTTGTGCTTGACCGCAATGGCTGTTGACGCGGGTTTTTCCCAGATCGTCAAGGGAAAATATTATCAGAATCTGGCCGAGCGCAACAGCTTGAGCAGCCATCCGGTATTCGCCCCTCGCGGCATTATTTATGACCGGACAATGAAACAATTGGTCTACAATGTTCCATCTTTTGATCTGGTTGTCACGCCTCACGATCTGCCGCCGCAAGCTCAGGACAAAAAAAACGTTTTGGAGAAAGTAGCTGCGATCTTGGAAGTTTCGGCCGATGATCTAACCAATCAGATCGATGGGATGGAAGCCAGGACGACACAGAGTTACACCGTGGCTGAAAATCTGCCCCACCAGAAAGTTTTGGTTTTGCAGGCCGAACTGCCGGGTCTCGCCGGTTTTCGCGTTGAAAATACTGTTATCCGGCAATATGTTGACGGCCAGAATTTTGCGCACGTTATCGGTTATATGGGAAAACTCACTTCCGGGGAGTTGGAAAAAAATCCTGATTATTTTTCCACTGAAAAGATCGGCAAAAGCGGCCTGGAGCTTTTTTACGAAAAGATGCTACGCGGAACGCCGGGCAAACAGGTGAACGAAGTTGATTCGCAGGGTCGTTTCAAAAGGCAGGATTCTTCAAGTGAGGCAGAGCCCGGTCAGGGATTGGTTCTTTCACTGGACGCGGATCTTCAGACAAAATTGATTGACGCGATCAACACGATCGCGCCCAAACAACCCCGGGCGGCGGCAGTGGCGCTGGATCCTCAGACCGGTGGCGTCCTGGCTCTTGTCAGTCTGCCCTCTTTTGACAATAATCTTTTCGCCCAGGGGATCAGTCAGAGCAGGTATGAAGAATTGAGGAACGATCCGATCAAGCCATTTTTAAATCGGGTTATCACCGGCCAGTACTCGCCGGGTTCCACCGTCAAGCCGATGATCGCGGCCGCCGCTCTGCAGGAGAAAATCATTGATCCCAAGACTACGATCGTAGATACGACGGGCGAGATAACTGTGGTCAATCAGTATAATCCCAACATCGTTTATCGCTATCGCGACTGGAAAATTCACGGTGTGGTGGATATGAAAACGGCCATTGCCCAATCCTGTGATGTTTATTTCTACACAATCGGCGGCGGTTATGGTAAAATAGAGGGGCTTGGATTGGCAAGATTGAATAAATATTTCAAGCTTTTTGGTTTCGGTTCAAAGACCGGAATTGATCTTTTTGGAGAAAGCCAGGGCCTGGTACCCGATGAGAAATGGAAGCAGGAGGTCAAAAAAGAGGGCTGGTATACCGGCGACACCTACCATCTTTCCATCGGTCAGGGCGACCTGCTGGCCACGCCTCTGCAACTGGCTGTGGCTACGGCTTCTTTGGTTAACGGGGGCCGGATCATCGTTCCTCATTTGGTTGACAAAATCATTGATTCGGATAAGAATGTTATCAACCAGATTGAGGCAAAAGCCTTAAATCAGGGATTTATTGACGGCCGAAACCTGGAAACGATCAAACAGGGGATGCGGGAAACCGTTATTTCCGGTTCGGCCAAGCTCCTTGGCGACCTGCCGGTCGCGATGGGAGCCAAGACCGGGACGGCTCAGGTGAACGGGCAGGATTCCAATGCCTGGGTAACGGTGTTTGCGCCCTACGACGATCCGCAGATCGTTTTGGTGGTTCTGGTGGAGGACGCCGGCGAAGGCAGCCAAATCGCGGTGCCGATCGCCAAGGAAGTTCTTAACTGGTATTTCAATAAAGATTAAAAGTTGACCACGCTGGTGGTCATCCTGAGCGAAGCGAAGGATCTCTGACGAATGTCAGCTCGCATTCTTGTGGATCCTTCAACCCGCGGTGCGGGTTTCAGGATGACGCTACGCGTCAATTTGAGCGACAGCGAACATGCCCCAATATATCAGCAAAGAGGGATTGGAACAGCGCAAAAAAGAGCTTGAAGAACTAAAGCTGAAACGCCAGGAGATCTCGCAGAGGATTGAGGAAGCCAAAGCTTTGGGCGATCTTTCCGAAAATCAGGAATACGCTTCGGCCCGCGAAGCGCAGGCTTTCAACGAGGGAAAAATTATAGAGATGGAGCAATTTCTGCGCGATGTGGTAGTGATTGATAATAAAAACCGGAAGAGTTCCGACGTGCAGATCGGCTCAACGGTTGAGGTTAAGGCCAACGGCAAAAGCCGGGAGTTCACCATAGTCGGTTCCGAAGAGGCCGATCCGATGGCCGGCCGGATCTCAAACGAGTCGCCGCTGGGGAAAGCGTTTTTGGGCAAAAAAACCGGTCAGGAAGTTGAAGTAGAAACTCCGGGCGGAAAGATCAAGTATAAGATATTGACTATCAAATAATTTGGGCGCTTTTTTAAAAAACCGTGTCTTTAGAAAAAATAAAATCCGACCGTTTGAAGAAGCTGGAAAATCTCAAGGTTAAAGGGATTAATCCTTATCCGGCTTCGGTTTGGCGTGAGCGGATTTTAGTTAAAGAGGCTTTGGCGCAATTTGATGATTTGAGCCGGCGGGAAAAAGAGGTGATCCTGGCCGGCCGTTTGCGTTTTTTGCGGGGTCACGGCGGTTCAACTTTCGCCAATCTCATTGATGCCTCAGGCCAGATTCAGGTCTATTTCAAAAAAGATACACTCGGCGAGGGGGAATATGAAAATTTTGCCGATAATTTTGACATCGGCGATTTCGTTGAGGTCAAGGGAAAGTTATTTGAAACGCATAAGGGCGAAAAAACTTTGCTGGTCAAGGATTTTGAGATGCTGGCCAAGGCTCTTAACCAGTTACCCGACAAATGGCACGGCCTGACCGATACCGAAGAGAGATTTCGTCGCCGGTATCTGGATGTTTTGATGAACGAGTCAGTGCGTGAGCGGTTCAAAACCCGCAGCGAGATCATCAAAAATATCCGGACGTTCCTGGAGACTAACGGTTTTATTGAAGTAGAAACGCCGATTCTACAGCCTTTGCCAGGTGGGGCGCTGGCCAAGCCTTTCGTTACTCACTTGAATGCTTTGGACGTTGATCTCTATTTGCGCATCGCGCCCGAGCTTTATTTAAAAAGACTCCTGGTGGCGGGGTTTGAAAAAGTTTTTGAGATTGGCCGTTGTTTCCGCAATGAGGGGATGGACAGATCGCATAACCCGGATTTCACGATGCTGGAATTTTACTGGGCTTACGCCGATTATGAACAGCTGATGGAATTTACAGAAGAAATGTTTGAATTTCTGGTGCCTGAAATGGAAATTGAATACCAGGGACAGAAGATCAATTTTGAGGCGCCGTTTAAACGACTCTCAATGCGCGATCTGATCAAAGAACATTATAAAATTGACATTGAAAAAACGACCAAAGAAGAGCTGTTGGAGATTTTAGTGAAAGCGGGCGAGCGGCCTGAGCCGGACCTCGCGCATTACAAGCTCGTGGACGAGCTGTTCAAGACCGTTCGGGAAAAGATCGTTCAACCTACTTTTATCGTCAATCATCCGATAGAAATGTCGCCGCTCGCCAAAGTTTCCGATGAAAACCCCAAAGAAGCGGCCAGATTTCAGCTGGTGGCGGCGGGAATGGAATTGGTCAATGCTTATTCGGAATTGAACGATCCGCAGGATCAGGCCGCGCGGATGCGGGCACAGGAAGAATTCCGCGATGAAGAAATTCAGCGGTTTGATCAGGATTACGTTGAAGCTTTGGAATACGGAATGCCCCCGGCCGCCGGCTGGGGAATGGGTATTGAGCGGCTAGTGATGATCTTAACTGACGCCCCGACTTTGCGCGAAGTGATTTTGTTTCCGACAATGCGGGAGAAGAAGTAAAAACTTTTACTTTTAGGAGGTGCGTATGGAGGTGGAAAGCATCAGGGAGGAAATAAAGGCAAAGGGCGAAGATGATTCACGGGTGGTAATCGCCTATCAGTTGTTTGAAGGCAGTCCGGTCGTGGCCGCGACCAGTCTCTTGCTCAAAAAAGACCCGGCCGAAATTCTTTTTATCGGGCCGCGAGCGCATATTGAGATACTGCGCGCGCGGATGTCGTGTCTGTTGACAGTTCCCGCTTCCGAGGGACTCGGCCGATGGGTCGGGATCATGCCGGAGAAGAAAACAAGGCTGCGGCTATATTATCAGTTTGGCGAAAGGCTGATTGATAAGCTGGAGTTGCTGGATTACAAGGTCAGACGCGATCTGATCTTATATTGCGACTTCAGATTGTCGGCCGAGGCGCGGCTGCTGGTCTGCACCGAAGAGCGGATGTGGGACACGAAAGTCGGTCTGCCCAGCGGATTGGAAAACGGCGGCTTTGAACTTCCGGAGATCGGTCTGATCGTCAGGCCGGAAGAAAATATTCTAGTCAGTTGAGGGCGGGCTTCGGCCCGCCTTTATTTTTTCCCGCAATTATTGTTAAAATGTTTTTATGTTGATATTCGCCGGCCAGCAGCCCATTCACTGGACTGATCACGTTAAAATGAAGATGCACCAATACCGGCTTTCAGAAAGCCGGGTTAAGCGCGTGATGAGATTTCCCAGGCGTTTGGAAACGGGCGTGGCGCCAGACACTGTGGCCGGAATGCAGCCGGCCGGTTCAACCAAGCATCCTTATGAAATTTGGGTGATGTGGTCGCAGAAAAAGCTCAAAGCCCAAAAGCTCAAGTTTAAAACTCAGAACTCAAAACTGGAAAATTTCAAAAAATTCGGCCAAAAACCGGAAATTGTCATAATTTCGGCCTGGCGTTATCCGGGTGTCAGTCCAGTCCAGGAGCCGCCGCCAATCCCCGATGACGTCTGGGAAATTATCCGTAAAATCAAAAAATAAATGAAGATATTTTTAGCGTATCGTTTTATCGGGGAAGACATCGGCGAATTGAGTGACAATCTGGAAAAGATCAGGGCCGGGTTGGAGGGAGCCGGACATCAGGTTTTGTGTCCTTTTTGGCGGCATGATTTTTTTGTCCAACAAAATTATGACCGCCGGCAGATAATGGAGTATTCGCACGAGGAAATTGACCGAGCCGATCTGTTTTTAGCTTTTATCAAATCTTCGGCCAGAAGCGAAGGGATGCTCCTGGAGGCCGGTTATGCTCTGGCTAAAAACAAGCCGGTCATAACCGCCGTCAAAAAAGACGCCGAAACTACTTTTTTACGTGATCTGGCCGATCGAGTCATTGAATTTGACGACTTGGAAAATCTTCTGGGTCAGCTGAAGGAATTAAGTTGCTAAAAGGTTGCCAAATAGCTACAATGAATAATACAGGCTTGTTTAATAAAACTTATGCTGGATATTAAATTCATCCGGGAGAATCCGGAGTTAATCAAAGAAAACGCTCAGAAGCGCCTGATAAAGGTGGATGTAGAGCGGCTTTTGGTGTTGGATGAAGAGCGCCGGAAATTGACCGTGGAAGCGGAATCAATGCGCGCGACCCAGAATAGAGCCAGCGAAGAAATATCAAAAGAAAAAGACGCGGCTTTGCGCCAGCCCAAAATTGCCGAAATGAAAGAGCTTAAGGCTAAACTGGTTCAGGCGCAGGAAAAGCTGGCTGAAGCGGAAAAAGAATTTAACGCTCTAATGCTGACCGTGCCTAATATCATTCAGCCCGGTACTCCCATCGGCAAGAGCTCAGATGACAACGTGGTTTTGCGCGAGGTGGGGGAGAAGCCGGATTTTAATTTCACCCCGCGCGATTATATGGATGTCGCCAAGAACCTCGGAATTATTGATACTGACCGGGCCGCCAGAGTTTCGGGTTCGCGTTTTGGCTATCTGATCGGCGCGGCGGCGATGCTGGAATTTGCTTTGATCCAATTGGCGGCCAAAACTTTGATGAAAAAAGGATTCGTGCCGGTGGTGCCGCCCGTCATGGTTAAGCCCGAAGCGATGCAAGGGATGGGTTATATTGATACCGAAGAAGAAAAAGAAGAGCGATATTATTTTGAAAAAGATAATTTATATCTGGTGGGAACGTCCGAGCAATCCATCGGTCCGATGCATATGAACGAAGTTCTGGACGTGGAAAATCTGCCTGTCCGCTATTTTGGATTTTCCAGCTGTTTCCGCCGGGAAGCCGGTTCTTACGGCAAGGATACCAAAGGCATTCTGCGGGTTCATCAATTTGATAAAGTGGAGATGTTTTCTTATGTCAAACCCGAAAATTCCGCGGCCGAGCATCAGCTTATCTTGAGCCTGGAAGAAGAATTGATGCAGGCTCTGGATCTGCCCTATCGGGTGATGCAGCTTTGCTCGGCGGATTTCGCCCGTCCGTCTTCGGCCACTTTTGACATTGAAACCTGGATGCCCGGGCAGAATCAATACCGGGAAACTCATTCTTGTTCCAATTGCACGGATTACCAGGCAAGACGCCTGAATATCCGCTATAAAAATCCCGCGACCGGGAAATTGGAATTTGTTCATGCTCTAAATGGCACGGCGTTTGCCATCGGCCGCACGATTATCGCGATTATTGAGAACTGCCAGCAAAAAGACGGCCGCGTGAAGATCCCCAAAGCCCTGCGGGATTATTGTGGAATGAAATATATAGAAAAAAAGTGATATGAAAAAGTTGAATGTCGCTTTGCTTTGCGGCGGCTTCTCGGCCGAACGCGAAGTTTCACTTAAAACCGGCAAGAACATTGCCGCGAGCCTTGATAAAGAAAAATATCAGGTTTTTTTGTTTGACCCCAAAGACAATTTTGACAAGCTGGTCGGTTTTTTGAAAAAAAACAAAATAGACGTGGTTTTTTCGGCTTTGCACGGGACTTTCGGCGAAGACGGATGTTTCACCGGGGTTTTTGAGATCGCCGGTATCCCTTATACCTGTTCGGGCGTTCTGTCTTCCGCGATCACTATGGATAAGATGATGACCAAGAAACTGCTTTCATCAGAAAAAATTCCGATGGCCAAAAGCGTTGAATTGAAAAAAAACTATGGCGAAAAAGAACTGAAAAAAATAAAACTACCCGCGGTTGTCAAACCCGTCAGCCAGGGTTCTTCGGTGGGGACATTCATCGTTAAGACAAAGCAGGAGCTGAAAGAGGCCCTTGGTCGGGCTTTTGAGTTTGATGCCAGAGTAATGGCGGAAGAATTCATTGAGGGCCGGGAAGTAACGGCGCCAGTTTTGGGCAATAAAGACCCGCAGGCTTTGCCATTAATTGAGATCAGGCCGAAAGTCTCATCATTCTTTGACTACCGGGCCAAATACGAAGTCGGCGGCTCGCAGGAAATATGTCCGGCGCCGATCAGCCGGGCCTTGACCGAAAAGATCCAGCGGCTGGCGGTGCAAATTCATCGGACCCTAGGTTGTCG
>Ga0265297_10006077_pt1 | contig 17841 bp, 21 predicted proteins | sample Munlanlwell13791_FD_192502 | JGI IMG/M metagenome (GOLD analysis project Ga0265297, IMG submission 192502) | Leachate microbial communities from a municipal landfill in Southern Ontario, Canada - Leachate well 137-91 | ecosystem: Engineered > Solid waste > Landfill > Unclassified | place...
TGGTCATGAGCAGCTGAAAAATGCCGAGATTGATACTATCGGGGCGCTGATCAAGACGGTAGAAGCCAAGGACCTTTATACGCGCGGCCATTCCGAACGGGTGACAAAAATAGCTTTGGATATCGCAAAAGAGATGCATTTAAGTAAAGAGCAGATCAATACGATCAGCCGGGCAAGCATCCTGCATGATATCGGCAAGATCGGCTTAAGCGACGCGGTATTGAACAAGAAGGAAAAACTTACGGATGAGGAGTTTGAAATGATCAAGAAACATCCGGATAACGCCGCGGGGATCTTAGAGCCATTAAAGTTCCTGAATACGGAAAAGGATATCATCGTGCAGCACCATGAGCGATATGATGGTAAAGGTTATCCTAAGGGCTTAAAAGCCGCGGATATCAGTTTTGAGGCGATGATCATCTCTGTTGCCGACGCGTTTGACGCGATGAACTCTAAAAGGGCGTACCGCGAGGCTTTAAGCAAAGATGTGATAATCTCGGAATTGGAAAAATCCCGCGGCACGCAGCATTCTCCGGCAGTGGTGAATGTTTTTCTGATGATGCTTAAAGATAACCCGCAGCTGTGGGAGAAGTAAATCAATATTGTTCAATTTTTCTTCCCTTGCAAAACCCCTGGATTTAAGCTAAAATACTACACACTATAAATAAATTTGGGCCATTAGCTCAATTGGCAGAGCAGGACACTCTTAATGTCAAGGTCGTAGGTTCGACTCCTACATGGCCCACCATTTCTTAAATAACCTAAAATATGCTGGATATAAAATTTATCCGCGAAAATCAGGATCTGGTAAAACAGGCGATCAAAAAACGCGCTCTTAAGATCGACCTGGACGGCTTGATCCGTATCGACGATGCAAGGCGTAAAGCGCTTGCTGAAGTTGAGGAAAAACGCGCGCAGCGCAATGTTGCCAATGACCAGATCAGCGCCCTGCTTAAAGAGAAAAAAGACGCCAAATCCATAATCGCTTCCATGAAAGATATCTCTAACAGTATTAGCCTGTTAGAGTCACAGGTCAAAGAGCAGGATGGTTTGTTGAACAGCCTGCTATTGACTATCCCCAATATCCCGCATGAATCTTTGCCTGTCGGCGACCTAAGCAATAATAAAGTCGTGCGCTCCTGGGGTAAGCCTAAAAAATTTGATTTTACTCCCCAAAGCCATATCCAGCTCTGTCAGGACCTGGATATTGTTGATTTTAACCGTGCGACAAAGATCACCGGTTCAAACTTTATACTTTTTAAAGGTTTTGGCGCCCGGCTTGAGCGGGCTTTGATCAATTTTATGCTTGACCTGCATACCAGTAAACACGGTTATATCGAAATATTCCCGCCTTTTCTGGTAAATCGCGCTTCTATGCTGGGCACAGGGCAATTACCCAAGCTGGAAGAGGATATGTATAAGTTAAAGGATGACGACCTGTTTTTGATCCCCACAGCGGAAGTGCCGGTAACTAATATGCACCGCGATGAGATATTGGAAGAGGATAAGTTACCGGTATGCTATACTGCATATACCGCTTGTTTCAGGAGGGAAGCCGGTTCTTACGGAAAAGACACTAAAGGCCTGATCCGCGTGCATGAGTTTGATAAGGTGGAGATGGTCAAATTCGTGAAGCCGGAAGATTCCTATGACCAACTGGAAAAATTGGTGGCTAATGCTGAAGAGGTCTTGCAGCTTTTGGATATTCCGTATAGGGTTTTGCTGCTTGCCACGCAGGACTTAAGTTTTTCAGCGAGCAAATGTTATGACCTGGAAGCTTATAGCCCGGGTATGGATAAGTGGCTTGAAGTTTCCAGCTGCAGCAACTTTGAGTCCTTCCAGGCGCGCAGGGCGAATATCAAATACCGCAGGAAAGACAATAAGAAGTTAGAGTTTGTGCATACTTTAAACGGTTCCGGCATCGCCTTGGCGCGCACGGTCGTGGCGATATTGGAGAATTACCAGCAAGCTGACGGCACTGTGCTAATCCCAAAAGTTTTGCAACCTTATTTTAATGGCCAAGAAAGAATTTCCCGGTAAACCATTCCCTAAAGCAAAAGAAGAGCCGGCGGTAGATAACTCCGGGTTGTTCGGGTCATTTACCAGTAAGTTCTCCGCTATCTACAGCAAGTCCTTTGGCGTGATTAAATTCATCCTCGGGGTGCTCTTGCTGCCTTTTGTTTTTTCCACCGTTGTTTCTTTCTTGAATGAATTCGGCCTGGTCACCAAACCCTTACAATCGGTATTTTACAACGGGCTGATCAGTTTTCTGGCAATCTATCTGTTTGTCTGGGAACCGGCGGCAATTTATAACCGCGGGCACAAGCTGCTTGAGCTGGTATTTAACTTTGTTAAACCCATGGTCAACGTGGCGCCGTTTTTATTGCCGGTCTATACGATCTTTATTTTTGTATTGTATGGCATATTGTCTTTTTTTATTACCTCTGATTGGCTGATCCACTATACGTTATTTTTGATCGGTTTTAGTATTATCCTGCACCTTGTTTTTTCAGCCAAAACCATCCGCTCAAAAAAAGGCGATTTTCTTAAGGCTAATTACATCTTTGGATTGTCATTTATTTTGATCTTGAACATCACACTGCTTGCCTTGGGTTTTAGCCTGGTTTTTAAAGAGTTCTCCTTCGTTAATTTCTGCAATATCGCCTTTTCCATAGCCAAGCATATTTTTTATGTTATTTTTAAGCAGCTATTCTTTGTCTAAATTGGAGGAGTGGCAGAGTGGTCGAATGCGGCGGTCTTGAAAACCGTTGAGGCCGTAAGGTCTCCGAGGGTTCGAATCCTTCCTCCTCCGCCAAAATTTTCAGAGAAAATTTTGGCGAGATCTCGCCCACCTCGCCAAAATTGTCTTACAATTTTGGCGGGTGAGGCGGATCCGCCATACGGTAAGATCAAAGATGTTTTATGTTTACGTACTTTTTAATGAAGCAAGAACGAGAACATATACAGGTGTTTCTGATGATGTTGACAAACGGCTAAAAGAACATAACTCAGGCAAGGTCAAATCATCGAGTCCATATCGGCCTTACAAAGTAATTCATACAGAACCATTTGTGACTTTAAGTGAAGCTCGGCAAAAAGAAAAATTCTATAAATCAACAACTGGCCGTAGAAGGCTGAAAAGGTTGTTGTTTCAGTGAGCCTTTCCGGTAAAAATATCCTGGAGAGTTGGCAGAGTGGTCGAATGCGGCGGTCTCGAAAACCGTTATCGTCGTAAGACGATCGGAGGTTCAAATCCTCCACTCTCCGAAATTTCCTGTTTGTCCTATCATGCAGAGTCAAAAAGCCCGCGCGATAAACATTGATTTAGAAAAGATTCACCGCTTGCGATCATTGTTGGATAATTCCGGTTATAATGCCGCTGCCGGTATCGCGGCAAGGTCGCCGGGCTTGAATATTGAGCGCTTGCCGGAAAGGTTAATGGTCTTCCTTAAGTTATTCCATTTAAACAAGAAGATAACCGGTGTTTGCGCTGCGCATGCTTTTGGGGAAAAGTTTCTTGCAGGGTTAGTGGAACTGGGCCTGGTAGTTTTAGATGGCCGCTATATCAGGCCGCTTTGCGCAATCAGGTGCATCAACGGTTATTATTTCATCTATGATTATGACGTAAGTTCCTGCGATTATGCCTATATGGGCGACGATACGGATATATTTGCGCGCTGCCTGCCTTTAAATCTCCACGCTAAGAAAGTTTTAGACCTTTGCACGGGTACAGGCGTGCAGGCTATCCTGTTGTCCCAGGGCGCCAGCCAGGTAGCGGCAGTAGATATTTCCGCCAGGGCCGTAAGTTTCGCGCGTTTTAACGCGGCGCTGAATAACTTAGGCAACAAGGTCAAGATAATGCGTGCAGACCTGTTTAGCCCGGTGAAAGGAAAGCAGTTTGACCTGATCGTTTCCAACCCTCCTTATATACCCATTCCCCGCGATTTGAATTTTCCTTTGGCTGCCAAAGGAGGGGAAGACGGCTTGCTTGTATTAAAAAGGCTGATTAACGGTATTAAGGCCCATCTGGCGAAAAACGGGCTTGGCCTGGTATTAGGCATAACGCCGGGCGGGCAGCGTGCGCCATTTATCTTTAACTTGCTTAAAAAAACGGCTAAAACCAGGCATCTGAATATTGATTTAATCCTTTTACAGTGCAAGCCTAAACAGGTGGAGGTGGATGTAAGGCCGTGTTTTCTTTTAGGTTATAATCAGAAGCCGCTTAGAGAGCTTAAGAAAGCGATGGCCGACCTATACGCGCGCTCAAAAGCCAGATACCTTTATACCTATCTTATCAGGTTAAGCCACGGCAAAGGCAGCGTTAACTTAATAGATCTTTGCGGCAAGTTTTATTGATCATAAAGCCATGAAAGTAGTATCGGGCTGACATTAAAATGGACTGATAGATTGTTTTGCGCGCGGAATGGTTGAATAAATCCCGGGTTATAGTATAATAAAAATTAACCTGGTTTGGCTTTTCTCCGCCTTTACCAGATTGCTCTATTGGTTTTTTGCCGGATAAAAATGTAAAAGGAGGGAAAATGAGGCTTAAGTTTGGATTCCTTTTATTCTTGTTTTTGTTTTTTTCTGCCGCAACCGCCCACGCTTCACTGAAAGGCTACACCTACCCTTATGATATCTCGCAGATAGAGTGGCAGATACTTAACTGGACCGCGGCTTTCCGCGGCACGACCACTCCCGGCGACCCCTTTACTTTAGAAAGGATGGAGTATGACCGGCCGTCACGTAAAGTAATGATCTATTTAAAAGGCAGCGCAGAATTTGCCAGCGAAGATAACCTGAAACAATCAGTGCAGGGCTGCACGTTGTTGTTCAAAGAGCGTTTCCCGGATTTTAACCCGGAGAGCGACCTGCGGGTGTTCTATAAACTTACTTCATCTGAAAGCCAGGACCTGATTTATAAAGAGTATAAAGAAGGTTCATTTAGCGATGCGCTCTCTGCGCCCGCGGCGGCAGGCACCCAATATCCCGGTAAGATGTAAGCTTTATGTTCATAGATAAACTTTTCTGCAAGCTTAAGAAACAATTCCTCTGTCCGATCTGCGGATACTCCGGCTGTTTCTTGACGATCAACCCCGAAACAGGCAGGAGATTGCACGCCCAATGCCCGCGTTGCGGCGCGCTTGAGAGGCACCGCATCCAATATCTTGTTTTTAAGAAAATTTCAGAGAATATGTTCACGCAGCGGATGAGCATGCTGCATTTTGCCCCGGAAGAGTGCCTGAAGAAAATATTTAAGGAAACTTTCGGTTTTTATGTTACCGCCGACCTGTACCCTGCGGATGTGGATAAAGAAGAGGATATCACAGGGCTGACTTTTAAAGATAATGCGTTTGATATTGTTTTCGCTTCGCATGTGCTGGAGCATGTTAAGGATGACCTGCGGGCTTTAGCGGAAGTAAGGCGCGTGCTTAAGCCCGGAGGCGTAGCGATACTGCCTGTGCCGATCATTGGTTTAAAGACCGTGGAGTATCCCGCGGCTAATAAGCATGAGAACCTGCATGTCCGCAGTACCGGAGAGGATTACTATGATAAATACAGTAATTATTTCTCAAAGGTAGAATTGTATAGAAGCCCGGATTTTGATGAGAAATACCAGCTTTACGTGTATGAGAACAGGAATAGAAAACGCAGGTCAGTGCCCTTAAGGCCGCTTGTGCCGGGTGAAAGGCATATAGATATAGTGCCTGTCTGTTTTAAGTAGCAAAAATGAGGGATAGATGAAAGAAAAGATACTTATCGTAGAAGACGAAAAAGATATTGTAAAGATGCTGGAGTATAACCTTAAGAAAGAAGGTTTTCAGGTTATTTCCAGCCGCGACGGCGAAGAAGCCCTGGATATGGCTGTGAGGGATAATCCTGACCTGGTGATATTGGACCTGATGTTGCCTGGCCTGGATGGTTTAGAAGTTTGTAAGATATTAAAGAAGGAGGCCAAGACCGCGCAGATCCCGATAATCATACTTACGGCTAAATCCCAGGAGTCGGATAAGGTCGTCGGGCTTGAGTTGGGCGCGGATGACTATGTCACAAAACCTTTTAGCCCCAGGGAACTGGTCGCCAGGATCAAGGCTGTCCTGCGCAGGGTACATGATAAGGACAAACTTCCGGAGGCATACAGGGCAGGTGACCTGGTTATTGATTTTGCCAGAATAACCGTTTCTGTCAAAGATAAACCTGTTGATTTGACTGCCAAAGAATTTGAGCTTTTGAAGACGCTTGTAAAAGCTAAAGGCAGAATGCTTTCCCGGGATTTTCTTCTGGATAATATCTGGGGATACGACCACGCCATGGAGATACAGACGCGCACAGTGGACGTGCATATCCGGACTTTGCGCAAGAAATTAAGAAGCGAAGCAAAACGCATTATCACGGTCAAGAATTACGGTTATCGTTTTGAATTAGAGGAGGATTAGTGATTTTCTTTAAAAGCCTTAAATTCAGGCTGTTGTTTTCATATGCCTTGATCGTTTTATTATCTTTGAGCCTGGCTTATTTCTTTTTAAGCAGGCGCTTAGAAGATAATTCTCTGCGCGAACTTAAAAGTTCCCTCACCAGCCAGGCCAGCTTGATCGAGAGCCACCTTTCATCAATGGATATTTCGCATGGCAACGCGCCAAAACTTGAATCCCTGGCCAAAGAGTTAAGCACCAGGGTAAAAGCGCGGATTACCGTGATCGACCCATCCGGCAATACCCTGGCGGAATCAACAAAATCACTGGCGCAGGCTTTAGAGATGGAGAATCACGCGGATCGCCCGGAAGTAAAAAAGGCTTTAGGCGGCTCAATAGGGGAGAACGTACGTTACTCCTCAACGCTTAAGACGAAAATGCTTTATCTGGCGATGCCGGTCAGATCCGGCAATAGGATAACCGGCGTGGTGCGCTTGGCCATGCCTTTAGACAGTGTTCGGCAGATGCTTTCCGGCGTCAGAAAAACGATCTATCTGAATATGTTTTTTGCTTTGATCATCGCTTTTCTCCTGGGTTTTGTTTTTACAGCCGGGATGATCAATCCGCTTAATAAGATCATTAATGTCTCACGCAAATTCTCCACTGGAGATTTTAACCACAGGATCTATTATCCGGCCAAGGATGAGATCGGTGAGTTGGCTCAAACCCTGAACAAGATGGCTCAAGGGTTAGAAGAAAAGATCCGGGAAGTTAAACTCAAGAGCCAGCAGCTGGAGGCGGTGTTCCAGAGCATGATCGAGGGCATTATTATCGTGGATAAGCAAAGCCGGGTAATTTCAGTGAATCCCTCAATTGAAAATATCTTTGATATGCGTAATGAAGGTTCCCGCGGAAAGCCCGTTATTGAAGTCATCCGTAATAATGAACTGGTAGAGATAGCAAAGAATGTTTTAAATAATGGCAAGCCGGTTTCCAGGGAACTGACTCTGCTTTGGCCGGTAGAGAAGATTTTTCAGGTTAATGCCGCGCCGGTCATTGAGAAAGGCGTTTGTTCCGCATGCCTGCTGGTTATTCATGATATAAGCGAAATACGCAAATTGGAGAATATGCGCCGTGATTTCGTAGCTAATGTCTCCCACGAATTGAAAACCCCGCTTACCTCGATCAAGGGTTTTGTGGAGACTTTGCTGGAAGGCGCACTGGACGATAAAGAGAACAGCCGCAGTTTTTTAAAGATCGTGCAAGACCATGCTAACCGCCTGGATAGCCTGATCAGCGACCTTTTGAAATTATCTTACCTGGAATCCCGGGAAGTCGTCCTCAATAAACAGGATATTGATTTAAGCAAGCTGGCCAAAGAAGTGCTGGTGGGTTTTACTTCGCAGATCAAGAATAAAGATATCAAAATAGAAAACATCCTTCCCAAAGAACTTATCGTGCGGGCTGACCCGGATAAAATTGAGCAGGTTTTGACGAATCTTATAGACAACGCCATAAAATTTAACCATGACCAGGGAAAAGTCAGGCTTTTTAGCCAGGACCTGGGAGATAATATTAAGATCATCGTGGAGGATTCAGGCGCGGGTATCCCGCCAAAAGATATCCCGCGCATCTTTGAACGGTTTTACCGGGTGGACAAGGCGCGCTCGCGCTCCCTCGGTGGGACGGGGTTAGGTTTATCCATAGTCAAGCATATCGTCCAGCTGCACGCGGGTTCCTCTGGCGTTGAAAGCACCGAAGGCATAGGTTCCTCGTTCTGGTTTACACTCCCCAAATAACCGTTTTACCCCCCTAGCAATACTTTACCTACATTTTACATCCTCTTGAAGCGCATTTAACGCGCTTGTTTTATACTTTAGCCATGATAAGAAAAATAAAGAAGATATGGTTAAAGTTAGCCTGCTATTTTAAGGCGGTTATCGATGAGGAAGCCAGAAACATCGATAGCTACTGCGGGCAATCATTCTAAAAAATGAAAAGGCAAAAAAATATCCTCATTGTTGAAGATGAGCCGGACATCAATAACCTGATCGCTTATAACCTGCGCAAGGAAGGCTTTAATGTCCAGCAGGCCTTTGACGGTAGTGTTGCTGATAAAAGGCTGCGCGAGGCATATTTTGATATCGTTATCCTGGATATCATGCTTCCCGGCATGGATGGATTTGACCTTTGCCACGACCTGAAAGAAAGCCCCGGGGTAAGCAAAAGCTTCGTCATTATGATCAGCGCTAAATGCAGGGAACAGGATAAACTCTATGCGCATATCCTGGGCGCTGACGCTTATTTCACAAAGCCGTTTTCCATGGCTGCCCTTATGGATATTGTTAAAGAAGTTGACCAGATGCAAAGCAAGGATTTCATTGTTACGCATAAATGATTTTGCCAGGAAAGGAGGAAAGATAGATGAATATACTTCTGTTAATGGCAGCTATGTGTATGAATCTATCAAGGAAACCGAAAAAGAATTATTTCAGATTGAGAATGGGCAAAAGCGCAGGGGAATACTTTAACAAAAAAGGAGGAGTGAAATGAAGAGATTGTTCACCGTTATGTTGTTGGCGTTATTTACAGCTGTTTACCTGCCGCATAATGCCAGTGCCGGCGAGGTAGATATATTGTTGCAGAAATTAGTAGAAAAAGGCGTGCTTACCCCGGGCGAGGCCCAGCAGGTGGGGACAGAAACAAAAGAGCAGGTAAAAAAAGAAATCTCGCAGGGTAAATCTTTTTCTCTTCCTGCCTGGGTGCAGAATATCAAGCTTAAAGGCGATATGCGTTTAAGGTACCAGTATAAACATGATAAAGCGAGTGGAGATTACGAAAAAGACACTAATATCGGCCGCGTGCGTATGCGCCTTGGGTTGGAAGCAAAAGTCAATGAAAAACTGAAGGCAGGCATAGGCGTTGCCACAGGTAGCGGCGATCCGCGTTCCACGAATATTTCTTTTGGCGGGTATAACAGCAAGAAGACGTTGGTGCTTGATTACGCTTACGCCAAATATAGCGCCTTGCCCTGGTTGACCTTAGTAGGCGGCAAGATGCATTTGAACGATACCCTTTGGGAACCGACTGACCTGATTTGGGATACGGATATTACGCCTGAAGGCGCGGTGATACAGCTGAATAAAAACATTAATCCCAATCTGGCATTATCCATGAACCTCGGAGCGCTTATTGTTGATACGGATACTTCCAGCGATAATGATGCACCTATGGCGTATATTATTCAGCCGCAAGCCAGCTACAAATTTAATGACGATGTATCATTAAAAGGCGCCTTTTCTTTTCAATCTTTTCACAATGTCAAGGGCCATGTAAGCAGTTCTTATTCATCAGCCTCAAACTCCGGCAACACCACTAAAGGCACATCTTCTTACCTATATGATTACCAGATGCTTAATCCGGCATTGGAATTAAAGGTTATGCAGCCTTTTAAGGCATTAGGGCTGAATATTGAAACCCTTAAACTGTTTGGCGAGTATGTGAATAACCTTGATGTTTCGGATGGGGCAAGCGGTTTTTCCCTGGGTTTTCAGTTTGGCAATGACAAGGTGGAGAAATGGGGCGATTGGCAGTTCAGGTACGTTTATGCCATGCTTGGAAAAGACGCCGTGCTTGATGTATTGCCTGATTCCGACCGTTACAGCGGTAAAACCGGAATGAGAAGCCATGAAGGTTCTTTAACCTATGGCTTAGGCAGGAATACTTTCTTAGGACTGGACGTTTATCGTTCCTGGAGCATAATCGGCGCCAAAGCTCCGGAAACCCTTGTTCAGGCTGACTGGAATATGAAGTTCTGATATTTAAAAAACCCGCGCCTGCTTTTTGGGAAAGAGCGCAGGATAAAACCAAAGGAGGAATTAAAATGAAGCTTGTTAAATTGTTCATATTTGCAGCGCTTGCTGTGGGGGTAACGTTTCCCTGTTATGCGGAAAAAGTGGTTATGGGGGGCTCAACCACGCTTTTGCCTATTGCCCAGAGAGCGGCAGAGATTTTTATGCAAAAAAACCCGCAAGCGGATATTTCCGTGCGCGGAGGCGGTTCAGGCGTAGGCATCGCTTCCATAATTGACGGCACTTGCGATATCGGTAATTCCTCGCGGCCGATCAAAGATAGTGAGCTGGAGAAAGCGGCGACCAATGGAAAAGATATTAAGGCGCATGTCGTGGCTATGGATGGGATCGCCGTGGTGATTAATCCTGGTAATAATATCAGCACTTTAAGTAAGCAGCAGATCAAGGATATCTATACGGGCAAGATCTCTAACTGGTCTGAACTCGGCGGTTTGAGCGCGAAGATCGTGGTCATCTCCCGCGATACTTCCAGCGGGACATTTGAGGCTTTCGCGGAGTTGGCCCTGGATAAATCCAAAGTCAGGCCGGATGCCCTGATGCAGGCATCCAACCAGGCGGTTGCTTCTACTGTTGCCCGGACTCCAGGCGCGATAGGTTATGTGGGCCTGGGTTATATTTCCCCTGAAGTTAAGGCAGTCGCGGTTAATGGAGTGATGCCTTCAAAGGAAACAGTGTTGAGCAACAAATACCCTATCGGCAGGCCATTATTCATGTATACTAACGGAGAGCCAAAAGGCACGGCCAGCGAGCTTTTGAATTTTATCAAAAGCACGGAAGGCCAGAAGTTAGTTGAGAAAGAAGGGTTTGTGGGTTTAAAATAAAAGTTATTTTTGCTGGTTGGCCCAGCTGCGGCAGGATAATTTCCTGCCGCAGCAAACTTTCTAAAGGTAAGCATTATGATCATAAAAGAAAAACTTTATAAATGGTTCTTTACGATACTGGCGTTCGCCTCATTGGTTTTTTTGACCGGCATTGTCATTGTCTTGTTCAAGGAGGCGCTTCCGATCTTTAAAAAGGTAAAGTTCCTGGAATTTATCCTGGGCAGGTTCTGGTATCCTACTTACCAGCCGCCGGAGTTCGGGATCCTGCCTTTGATCTTAGCGTCATTCTGGGTTTCTTTCGGCGCGATGCTGGTTTGCGTGCCTTTAGGCGTAGGAAGCGCTCTTTATCTTAATGAATTAGCCGGTTATAAGCAGAAGGCAATATTAAAGCCGCTGATAGAGATCCTGGCAAGCATACCTTCTATTGTTTACGGTTTTTTCGGCATGGTCGTTTTGTCGCCTTTTTTGCAGGAGATATTCCATTTACCTACGGGATTGTGCGCTTTCACAGCCAGCCTTACTTTAGGGATCATGGCAACGCCGACAGTCTGCAGTATTGCCGAGGATGCTTTAAGTTATGTTCCCCGGTCGTTCCGGGAAGCGTCATTTGCCGTGGGAGCTAACAGGTGGCAGACATTGACGCGGGTGGTTATCCCGGCAGCCGGTTCCGGGATATCTACAGCGGTGATCCTCGGGATGAGCAGGGCGATCGGTGAAACAATGACCGTGCTTATGGTCGCCGGAGGAGCAGCGGTGATCCCGAAATCATTCTTTGAACCGCTGCGGCCGATGACCTCGGCGATCGCCGCGGAAATGGGCGAGGCGCCTGTGGGAGGCGACCATTTTCACGCTTTATTTGCCATCGCCCTTGTGTTATTTCTGGTTACTTTTATTTTTAATATCATCGCTGAACTGATCAGCCGCAGGTTCAGGCTGAAACTTGGGTTATCCGGATGAAAAAAAACATAGTCCAGAAAATCGGGTTCAGTTTTCTTTTTCTTTGTATTCTGATCACGGTATTATTTTTATTCGCGATCATCTATTTTCTCGGGGTAAATGGGGCAAAGGTATTAACCTGGGGTTTCTTGACCCAAGCGCCTAAAGACGGCATGACTGCCGGAGGCGTGGCTCCGGTTATCCTGGGGACGGTTTACCTTACGCTGGGGGCTGTGCTTTTTGCTTTGCCTCTGGGGCTGGCCTGCGCGATATATCTTTGCGAGTATTCGCCAAAAGGGTATATCGTGAATATTATCAGGATAAGTATTAACAACCTTGCGGGAGTTCCGTCAGTGGTTTTCGGGTTATTCGGCCTGGCTGTTTTTGTCAAGTTGTTCGGCTTTGGTGTATCCATACTTTCGGGCAGCTTAACTTTAGGGATACTGGCTCTGCCGTTGATCATTTCTTCGGCGCAGGAAGCTTTGACAGCTGTGCCGCACTCTTTAAGGGAAGCTTCCCTGGCATTAGGCGCTACCAAATGGCAGACGATCAAAAGAGTCGTGCTGCCGGCGGCTTTACCCGGAATCCTTACAGGCGTGATCTTGAGTATCGGCAGGATTGCCGGAGAGACCGCTCCGATTTTGTTTACCGCCGCGACATTCTACCTGAAAGGATATCCCAAATCTGTTTTTTCGGAAGTAATGGCTTTGCCGTATCATATTTACGCTTTGATGACTGAAGGCGCGCACCCGGTTGAGCAGACAGCCATCGCTTACGGGTGCAGCCTGATTTTACTGATGTTAGTGTTGTTAATTTCCGGCGTGGCAATTGCCATGCGCCAGAAACAAAGGAGCCAGTTCTATGGATAAACAGTTGAAGATGCGCGCGGAGAACGTGAATTTCTTTTATGGCAAGCACCAGGCGTTAAAGGATATCAACCTGGATATCCCTGCTAACCATGTAGTGGCGATCATCGGGCCTTCCGGCTGCGGCAAGTCCACATTTATCAGGCTGCTTAACCGTATGCACGAGCTGCTTGCGCATGCTTCGCTCACCGGGCGCATTTATTTAGACGGCAAAGACATCCTCTCTAATAGTATTGATTCCGTGGATATACGTAAGCGCGTGGGTATGGTTTTTCAGAAACCCAATCCTTTCCCGAAAAGTATCTTTGAGAATGTTGCCTATGGCCTGGAGGTTAACGGCGTCAAAGACAGGCAATTTATCGAGGAGAAAGTCGCAGAGTCGCTAAAAAAGGCCGCGCTATGGGATGAAGTCAAGGAGAGGGTGCAGGAAAGCGCTTTAAAGCTTTCCGGGGGCCAGCAACAGAGGCTTTGTATCGCCCGTTGCCTGGCGGTTTCGCCGGAAGTGCTTTTATTTGATGAGCCCTGCGCCAGCCTTGACCCGATATCCACCAGGAAAATTGAGGAGTTGATTTTAGAGCTGAAAAAGGATTATACTATTGTCATTGTGACGCACAACATGCAACAGGCGGCGCGCATCTCTGATTACACGGGGTTTTTCCTGCTGGGTGAGCTTATTGAGTTTGATAAAACCGAAATGATCTTTAAGGCGCCTAAAGACAAGCGCACTGAAGATTATATTACAGGAAGGTTCGGCTAGTATAATGAAAAAAGTATTATTTGTTTGCGTAGAGAATTCCTGCCGCAGCCAGATCGCCCAGGGTTATGCCCGGCAGTTAGGCAAAGGGATGATAGAGGCGTATAGCGCCGGTTCCCGGCCGTCGGGTGAGATAAATCCTATGGCTATAAAAGTGATGCAGGAGGCGGGGATAGACCTGTCAGTTTATAAATCAAAAGGTTTTAATGAATTGCCGGTAAAGAAATTTGATTACGCGGTAACTTTAGGGTGCCAGGATACCTGCCCGCTGGTCCCCGCCAAGAATCATATCCAGTGGCAGATCGATGACCCTAAGGGCAAGGACCTGGATTTTTTTCGTTTTGTGCGCCAGGAAATAAAAAAGAAAGTAGAGGATTTGATCTCTAAAATATCAGCAGGCAAAGAGTTAGGTAAAGAGGAGGACAATGATGAATAGGCATTTTGATGAGGAGCTGAATGGTTTAAACAGCGATATACTTAAAATGGGCGCTTTCGCGCAGGAGGCGATCCACAAATCCGTGGAAGCGCTAAAGAACCGCGACCGCTCTTTGGCTAACAGCGTTATCGCAAATGACGCCTTGATCGATGAGTTGGAATTGGCTATTGATGAGAAATGCCTGGACCTGATTGCCCGGCATCAACCGGTGGCTCTTGATTTGAGGTTTATTACTACCGGTATGAAGTTGAACGCGGAGTTGGAAAGGATCGCTGATATCGCGCTGGATATTTCGCAGCGCGTATTGGAACTCGCAGATAAGCCGCTTTTAAAGCCCCTTGTGGATATCCCGATTTTGACAGCTCTGTCTAAAGATATGGTCAAAATGGCGATTGACGCGTTCGTAAACAAGGATATCAACTTAGCCAAGAAAGTTTTATTCTCTGATTCTGAAGCGGATCGTTTACGGAACGCGATACAGAAAGAGTTGGAAGAATATATGATCAAGGATAGCGCTGCGATACCGCGGGCGATACAGCTTTTATTGATCGCCCGTTTCTTAGAGCGCATCTGCGACCATACTACCAATATTGCCGAAGACGTGATCTATATGGTGCAGGCGGAAGTTGTCCGGCACCATCCGGAAAAATTAGGAAAGTAATTTATCTATCTCAGTCGCCAAGTTATCCACAGGGTAGGGGAGGCTTAAGCCTCCCCTACGTTGTTAATAACTTCTTATTGCTATATTCTCTCTTGACCATAACTGCGGTTTAAGGTAAACTTAATGCTACGGAAATATAAGGGCAGGTAGTAGATAGCCTGCCTGCCGGCAGGCAGGTAGGTAGAATGCAGGGACAACCCAACACCTAGAACCTAACACCCAATAGTCAATATGTAGAATACGGGTTTGGGGAGGATTAATACAATGATTTGGTTAATGGCGATACTTTTTCTGGGCCTGGCGGTATTTATTGTCAGCGTCGTGCTAAAAATATCTTCACAGGTCAATGACCGCTTAAACCAGATGCAGCAGTCGCTGCAGGAAGCCAATAAGATCATTGGCCAGAATTTAGGCAGCGCGACCAATGTTTTCGGCTCGGTTAAAGAGCAGCTAGGCCGTTTAGAGCAGACTAACCGGCAAATCGTGGATATCAGCAAGGATATCTCCAGCCTCCAGGAGCTTTTGCGCGCCCCGAAATTCCGCGGCACATGGGGAGAATCACTTTTAGAGAATTTGCTTTCGCAAGTTTTGCCCAAAGAACATTACCAGGTGCAATACCGTTTCCGCTCCGGCGACGCGGTGGACGCGGTGATCCGCCTGGGAGAGCGGCTGGTGCCTGTAGACGCTAAGTTCAGCCTTGAGAATTTCCAGAAATCTTTAGAAGCCCAGGATGAACAAGCAAAGAACGCCTTACGCAAAAAATTTTCCCAGGACGTAAAGAACCGCATTGATGAGATCTCCTCAAAATATATCCTGCCGCAGGAAAATACCTATGATTTCGCGCTGATGTATATCCCGGCGGAGAATGTTTATTATGAGGTGATCATCAAGGAAGATATTTTTGCCTACAGTATGGCTAAAAAAGTCATCCCTGTTTCTCCGAATACTTTTTACGCCTACTTACAGGTGATCTGCCTTGGTCTGCGCGGTTTAAAAGTGGAAGAGAACGCCAAACAGATCCTTAAAAGCTTAAGCGGAATAACGGTAGAAGTAAATAAATTCAAGGAAGAGTTTGATGTTCTGGGAAGCCACCTGGTTGACGCCGCAAGTAAATATTCCAATTGTTCAAAGCGCCTGGAAAAGGTTTCCGACAGGCTGACGAACATCCAGGATACAAAGCAAGTAGAGCATAAATAAACCCTAAATGACCTTTAATGTCCGCGTGATCCCCAAAGCCAGCAGGAATCTGGTAAAAGTTGAAGGGGGCCTGCTTAAGGTTTATCTTACCAAGCCTGCGAGCGGGGGTTTAGCCAATGAACAGCTTTTAAAGCTGCTTGCTGAACATTTTAAAGTAAAAAAATATTGCTTAAAGATCATTCAGGGGCAAAAGAACAAAAACAAAGTTGTGGAGTTAATTGAAAATGCGTAAAGTTTTTGATAGATTCAGCGGCGTGAGCGCGGCTTTTAGCAATAAAGCAGACGGCAATATGTCTTTGTCTATAGGAGACACAAAAGGCTCTTTAGAAAACCGTAAGCTGTTCCTTGGGAAACTTGGCGTTGATTACCGTTCTTTGATCTGCGCCAAACAGGTGCATGGCGTGCGTATCGAGGCAGTTACAGAGAAAGATTCAGGCAAAGGCGCCTTGGATTATCAAAGTTCTGTTTCTGATTGCGACGGCTTTATCACTGATAGGCCGCTTGTTCCAGTGGCAATACTTACAGCGGACTGCCTGCCGGTTTACATTTACGACCCGAAAGTCCGCGCTGTCGGTGTTTTGCACGGCGGCTGGCGCAGCAGCGAGGCAAATATCAGCGGCGCAGGCGTAAAACTTATACAGGATAAATTTAAAAGTGATCCGGCTAACTTATTGGTCGCTTTCGGCCCGGCAATGCGCGCCTGTTGTTATGAAGTATCCGCGGATTTTAAGAGTAATTATCCTTGCGCGCTTACAAAGCGCGCGGGAAAACTTTATATGGACTTAGCGTTCTTAAACAAAAACCAGCTTATCGCAGCAGGCGTAAAAGAAGAAAACATATCTGACACAGGGCTTTGCACTTATTGTTCGCAGGATGAGTTTTTCTCTTTCCGTAGAGAGGCGGCCTTAGCCGGCAGGATGATCTCCGTAATAATGCTTAAAGAATGAACCCAAAATTCGCCTTGGAATTTATTCTACACGCGCGTAACGCTAACGTTAAAGTGATCAAGAGCGCCTTGCTTGAATTTGGCAGCGAGCTGGATATATCACCGGCTTGCGACTGCGCCCAGACAGGCAACTATAATATAGCGCTCAACACAGAGGACCCGACTTTAGTTTTTGACCTCTGCTCACAGTTCGGCAGGATCCGCTCGATCAAGGTCAGTGAGCAAAACAGCAAATAAGTTTACTCACTTGAGCAATACAGCCATTCGTGGTATTATTAAATAATGCATATCGTGGTTTTTGTCACTGCGGCAAATAAAATAGAGGCGGGAAAAATAGCCCATTCGCTTATCCGGCAGAAACTGGCCGCTTGTGTCAATATTGCCGGTAAAGTTGATTCTTTGTTCTGGTGGAATGGCGCGATGGATAAAGCCGGCGAAATATTACTGGTAATCAAGTCCCGCAAAGACAAATTCAAGCAGATCGTCAAGGCCGTAAGAAAGGCGCATAGTTACCAGGTCCCGGAGATCATCGCTTTACCGATCATCGCCGGGGATAAAGAATATTTAAGGTGGATCGATGCAACTGTCAGGTAACCCGCTGGATTTTTTATTCGCTTTTCTCGGGGGTATCGCCGTAAGCCTTACGCCCTGCGTTTATCCTTTGATCCCTGTTTCCGTCGGTTATATCGCCGGCAGCGCGCAGGGGCAAAAGCGCAAGGGTTTTACTTTAAGCCTGGTTTATGTCACGGGCATGGCGCTGGCTTATTCTGCCTTGGGATTGATCGCGGCCTTGACCGGCAGTTTCTTCGGAAGAATTACATCTAACCCGCTGGTGTATTTATCGGTAGGCGTGGTGATCGTTTTATTCGGTATCTCCATGCTGGGGTTATTTGGTTTAAACGCCAGGTTCTTCAGAACACCTGCGCTTAAACAAGGCAG
>Ga0265297_10006078_pt1 | contig 17841 bp, 18 predicted proteins | sample Munlanlwell13791_FD_192502 | JGI IMG/M metagenome (GOLD analysis project Ga0265297, IMG submission 192502) | Leachate microbial communities from a municipal landfill in Southern Ontario, Canada - Leachate well 137-91 | ecosystem: Engineered > Solid waste > Landfill > Unclassified | place...
CCTGACCCCGCCATGGCTGTCTATACCGACGTCGACGACACCGCCCTCGCCGCTTTCCTGGGCGATTACGCCCTGGGTGACCTGCTCTCCTTCAAGGGCATCGCCGAAGGGGTGGAGAATTCCAACTTCCTGCTGGAGACGACGCGCGGGCGCTTCATCCTGACCCTGTTCGAGAAGCGCGTGGCGTCGGCCGACCTGCCCTTCTTCATCGGCCTCATGGACCATCTGGCCGCCGCCGGCCTGTCCTGCCCGACGCCGATCCATGGGCGCGACGGCAAGGCGCTGCGCCGCCTGGCCGACCGGCCGGCGGTGATCGTCTCCTTCCTGACCGGGATTTCGCCGCGCCGCCCCAATGTCGCGCAATGCGCCAGCGTGGGCACCGCCCTCGCCCGCCTGCACCGGGCCGGAGAGGGCTTTTCGATCCGCCGGGCGAATGCCCTTTCGGTTGCCGGCTGGCACCGCCTGGTCGACGACTGCAAGGCGATGGCGGACACGGTGAAACCCGGCCTGGCCGAGACGATCACCGGCGAATTCGCCCATCTCGAACGCCATTGGCCGAAGCACCTGCCGTCGGGCGTGATCCATGCCGATCTCTTCCCCGACAATGTCTTCTTCATGGGCGACGACGTTTCGGGCTTGATCGACTTCTATTTCGCCTGCGACGACTTCTATGCCTACGACCTGGCGATCTGCCTGAACGCTTGGTGTTTCGAGCCGGACGGCGCCTTCAACGCGACCAAGGCGATGGCGCTCTCGCGCGCCTATGTCGCGGAACGCCCCCTGTCGCGCGACGAAGTCGCGGCGCTGCCCCTGCTCTGCCGTGGGGCGGCTTTGCGCTTCCTGCTGACCCGGCTCTACGACTGGCTGAACCAGGTGCCGGGCGCCCTGGTCCGGCCCAAGGACCCGCTCGAATATTTCACCAAGCTGCGCTTCCACGCCGCGGCACCGGGGCCCGAGACCTATGGCCTCGCCCTTGACTGAGGACGACATGGTCGAAATTCACACCGACGGCGCCTGTTCCGGCAATCCCGGCCCGGGCGGCTGGGGTGCCGTGCTGCGTTTCCGCGGCGTCGAGAAGGAACTCTCCGGCGGCGAGGCGGCGACCACCAACAACCGCATGGAACTGATGGCGGCGATCGTCGCCCTCGAAGCCCTGACGCGCGCCTCCGAGGTCCGCCTCTTCACCGACAGCCGCTATGTGATGGACGGCATCACCAAGTGGATCATCGGCTGGAAGCGGAACGGCTGGAAGACAGCCGACAAGAAGCCGGTGAAGAACGAGGATCTGTGGCGTCGCCTGGACGCCATCGCCAGCACCCACCGGATCGAGTGGCGCTGGGTCAAGGGCCATGCCGGCGATCCCCTGAACGAACGGGTCGACGCCCTGGCCCGGGCGGCGACCCCGCGCTGACCGCTCAGCGGTGGTCGCCAGAGCCCGCGATCTTGCCGCGGGCCTGGCGGTCCTTAAGCTTGGCCATGTTGGCGGCGAAGACCTCGCCCAGGTCGAGACCCACCTCATTGCAGAGCTGGGCCAGGTACCAGCAGACGTCGCCCAGCTCCGCCGCCAGTTTCTCGCGCAGGACCTCGGGTGCGGCGCCGTCGCGGATCCATTTTTTCACCACGCCCGCGACCTCGCCTGCTTCCGAGGCGAGGCCGAGGCCGAGATATTCGAGCGCCCGGTCGGCCGGATAGACCGCCGTCGTCGGGGTGAACGCCTGATACTCTTCGAGATCCATCGACGGCGACCTTCGGCGTTACGGCGTCAGAGCGAGGCCAGCACGGCCTGGGCCGAGGAGACATCCATGGCCGAAGGATTGGGCTCGACCGAGAGCGAGACCACCTTGCCGTCCTTGGCGACCAGGGCATAACGCTTGGAGCGGAGCCCCATGCCGAAACCGGCCAGGTCCAGTTCGAGGCCGAGCTTCTTGGTGAAATCGCCGTTGCCGTCGGCCAGCATCAGGATCTTGTCGCCGACCTTCTGGTCCTTGCCCCAGGCGCCCATCACGAAGGCGTCGTTGACCGAGAGGCAGGCGATGGTATCGACGCCCTTGGACTTCAGTTCGTCGGCATGGGCGACATAGCTCGGCACATGCTTGGCCGAACAGGTCGGCGTGAAGGCGCCCGGCAGGGCGAAGAGCACCACCGTCTTGCCGCCGAACAGTTCAGCGGAGGGAATCGGCGCCGGACCCTTTTCGGTCAGGGTCATGAAAGTCGCGTCGGGAAGCTGGTCGCCAACCTGGATGGTCATGGTCGTCTCCGTCGTTCTGGGCCGGTCGTCGACGCGGCCCGCGCATTAAGCCTCAAGCCCCGGCGGTCGCCAAGGCCGCCTCGATCGCGGCGACGATCTCCGGCGCCTCGGGCGCCGTGCGGGAGCCGAAATTGCCCGCGATCGAGCCGTCGGGTGCGATCAGATATTTGTGGAAGTTCCACTTGGGCGTGCCCGCCTCGCCCAGCTCGACCGCGGCCCAGCGGTAGAAGGGGTGGGCGCCGTGGCCGCTCACCACCTGTTTCGCCGTCATCGGGAAATCGACCGCGAAACGGCTCTCGCAGAAAGTCTTGATCTCGGCCTCCGTGCCCGGCTCCTGGGCGCCGAAATCGTTGGACGGCACGCCGAGCACGACGAGACCCTTGCCACCATACTTCCGATAGAGCGCTTCGAGTCCCTCGTATTGCGGCGTCAGCCCGCAGGCCGAGGCGGTATTGACCACCAGAACCGGCTTGCCGGCGAAATCGCTCAGGCGGATTTCGCCGCCCGTCAGTCCGGAAAAGGTGAAATCATGCGCGTTGGCCATCTGGTCCTCCCGCTTCTGTCCAAGGCCCCATAGAAAGAAGCCGGCCGGCCTGTTATTTCAAGGGCAGAGGAGAAGCGTGATGTGCGACACCATGGTGGTGCCGCCGGCCGTGTCGGGCGGGTCGATGCTGTTCGCCAAGAACAGCGACCGCGAAGGCAGCGAGGCGCAGGCGATCGAGATCAGGCCCCGCCGCATGGCGGCGCCGGGGTCGCTCCTTCACGCCACCTATCTGTCCCTGCCCGAAGTCTATGAGACCGCGGCCACCCTGCTCTGCCGCCCCTATTGGATGTGGGGGGCGGAGATGGGGGTGAACGAACATGGCATGGCCATCGGCAACGAAGCCGTATTCTCCCGCCTGCCGCCCGATCCCTGTCCCGGCCTGACCGGCATGGACCTGGTGCGCCTCGGCCTCGAACGGGCGCGCAGCGCCGACGAAGCGGTCAATGTCCTGATCGCCCTGGTCGAACGCCACGGCCAGGGCGGCGACGGCGGCCACAGCAAGCGCTTTCATTACGACAGCGCCTTCCTGATCGCCGATCCTCGCGAAGCCTTCGTCCTCGAATGCGCCGGCCGCCATTGGGCGCTGCAGCGGGTGACAGAGACGCGGGCCATTTCCAACGCCTATTCGATCGGCAGCCGCTTCGACCGCCTGTCCCGCGACGCCAAGGATTTCGCCCGCGATCGCGGCTGGTGGAAGGGTCAGGAGCCCTTCGATTTCGCCGCCGCCTTCGGCGAGCCGGTGAAGCGCTGGGCAGCGCGCGGGCGCCAGCGGGCGGCCCGGGCCTGCGCCCTGATCGGGCGAAAGCCGGGGGACATCGTGCCGGCCGACCTGATGGCGGTGCTGCGCGACCATGGCGACGGCCGGCCGCGCACCGGCGCCCTGTTCCCGGACGCGATCTGCGCCCATGCCAGCGCCGGCCCGATCCGCCGCGCCGCCCAGACGACGATGAGCCTGGTCGCGGCGCTGGACCGCCACCTGCCGCTGATCTGGGCGACCGGCGGCTCGGCCCCCTGCACCGCGCTGTTCCGCCCCTTCTTCATCGAGGCCGGGATGCCGGCCGAGGAACCGGCGCCGACGGCGAAGGCGGATCCCGCCTGCCTGTGGTGGCGGCAGGAGCGGCTGCACCGCGCCGTCATGCGCGACCATGCCAACCGCCTCGCCGTCTACGGCCCGGCGCGCGACGCCCTCGAATCGGCGCTGTGTGCCGAGATCGAGAAATTGCGCGACCTCGTGGCCGACCGCTCCGCGGCAGAACGCCGCCGCCTGCTCGCCGATGTTTCGCGCGCGGCCTGGGATGTCGCCGAGGATGCCCTGGCGCGCTGGACCCGTCTCGCCGAAGCGGCGCCGATCCTGCGGCCGCCTGGGCTGATTTTCCGCTATCATTGGCACCGTCTGGAGCGGCGCGCGGCCGCCCGGCCTGGATGACGTGAACCGACATGCCTCTGCCCATTCAAGCCTTACTGGTAGTTTCCTACGCCCTCGTCGCCAGTGCCGCGGGTTTCGCGGTGCACGACTTCTTCCCCGCGGTCGATGCCACGCTGGTCGGCGTCGGCATCTTCTTCGCCGCCCTCCAGGCCCATGTGCTGGTGCTGCGGGCGGGCGACCGCAACGACCTTCTCGGCGAGATCGAGCTTCTGCGCCGCAGCCACGCCGAGACCCTGAAGGAACTGGCCGAGCTGAAGTTGAGCTTGGCCCGCCGCGTCGCACGTGACAATTGATCGAGAGTTTCCATGCTTCCTGATGTCAATCTGGTGGGCCATGCCGGTCCGCTGCTCGCTGCCGCCCGCGGTGCCGTCGTCGATCTCTGGGGGGTGATGCACAACGGCATCGCCGCCTTCCCCGACGCGGTCGACGCGCTGGCCCGCTTCCGGGACGGCCGCCGGGCCGGAGTCGTCATGCTCTCCAACGCGCCGCGGCCGTCGGCGGTGGTGCGCCTGCAGCTCGATCGCCTGGGCGTGCCGCGCGAACTCTATGACTTCATCGTGACCTCGGGCGATGTCACCCGCGACGCCCTGGCGGCCGCGGGATACCGCCACCTCTGGCATGTCGGGCCGGAACGCGACCTGCCGATCTACGAGGGCCTGAACGTCACCCTGACCGACGATCTCGATGCCGCCGAGGCCCTGGTCTGCACCGGCCTCGTCGACGACGAACGAGAGACAGCCGAAGATTATCGCCCGCTCCTCGAGGCCGCCCTGTCCCGCGGGCTGGCGCTCGTCTGCGCCAATCCGGACCGGATCGTGAAGCGTGGCGCCGACGTGATCCCCTGCGCCGGCGCCGTCGCCGCCCTCTACGAAGAAATGGGCGGTACGGTCGAGTGGCACGGCAAGCCCTACCCTTCGGTCTACAGCCGCAGCCTGGGCCTGCTGGGGACGGCACCGGGCGAGACCCTGGCGGTCGGCGACGGCATCGAGACCGACATCCCGGGCGCCAATGCCCAGAACATTCCGGCATTGCTGGTGACCGGCGGCGTCCACGCCTCGATCTGGGGCGACCCGCCCGACCCCGCCCGCCTGACCGCGGCCCTGGCCGAGCGCCAGCTAAGCGTGGCCGCCGCGATCGACCGGCTTCGCTGGTGAGGGCGGCCGGCCGGTCCTGAGCACGACGACCCGATAGGCGCTGCGCGCCATCGGGTTGAGCCGGCCGAACCAGCCGAACAGGCCGTAGACGGCGGCGAGATGGCGGGCCAGGGGCTCGTCCTGCTGGAGGCGGAAGTCCCTGCCCCAGGATTCGCAAGATTTCGGCCGATCCAGGCCCCAGCTGAAGCGCGAGCCCGTGACCGCGATGCTGGGATAGAAGGCCGAACCCAGCGCGACCCAGGAGGCCATGGCGTCGAACACGAAGGTGGCCCCCGGAAAGCGATGGGCGATCCGGCGCGCCAGGGCCTTCATCTTGTCCTCAGAGAGATACATCGAGACGCCCTCGAGCACGACGATGGGCACCGTTTCCGGCGCCAGTTCGATGCCGTCCAGGCAATGCGGCTTGTCGATCGAGGCCTCGACGAAGTGGCGCCGGGGCGAATGGCCGGTGAAGGCGGCCTGCCAGACCGGGGCGACCGCGCCCAAGTCGACGTCGTACCAGTCGACCTGGCCGTCGTCGATCCGGTCGAAGCGGGTGCACAGGCCGCAGCCGAGGTTGATCACCGCCGCATGGCCACGGTTGTGGCGCATGTGGCCCGCCACGATCCGGTCGATCACCCGCTTGCGCAGGATGATGATCACCCGGTCGAACTGACTCGGCATGAATTTGTCGAAACTGGGACTCAGACGCCCGACGATGTCGTCCACCTTGCGGTCGCGCAGCAGGGGATGGTCGCGGCGGTTTTCGCGCCACTGGGCATAGAGGGGTATGAGCAGGGTTTCAGAGACCCCGTGCAGCTCCACCGACACTGTTTCCTCCCGCGCACGCGGAGGAGCATAGGCTCAGTCGAACAGGGCGTCGATGTCCGCCTGACTCGCCTTGGTTCCTGCCGGTAGCGCGGGTGCCGCGGCCGGTGCCGGCGCAGCTTCGGGGGGCGATTCGGCAGCCGCCTCGGACGCGAACAGTTTGTCGACGTCGTGCTGACCGATTCCCTCGCCCTCCAGGGACGGGCCGTTCAGCAGAGCGGCATCGCCTGCGCGTGTCTCGTCCGCCGGCCTCGGCGCATCAGCCAGTTCGGCGCCCAGGGCGTCCTTCAGCCGGCTCACCCGGTCTTCGATATAGGTCAGGGTCTCGACCACCTTCGAGATGCGCTGGCCGGTGATGTCCTGGAAGGAACAGGCTTCGAAGATCTCCATGCAACGGGTCGAAACCAGGTCGGCATAGGCCTTCTGGTCGGCCGTGTCCCCCGCCATGATCGCCTCGGCGGCGGCCATGATGCGGTTGGTGGCGTCCTCGGTCGAGCGGACGATGGCTTCGAGCTCACGCCCCGCGCGCGGCAGACGCTCGTTCTTGAGATCGCCCGGGCGGAGTGAGGCGATCTCCCCCCTGGCCCTGGCGATATAATCCGACAGGGCCCGAAATTCGCGGTAGATCGAAGTATCGATCGAGCGGAAATAGGCCTGCATGGTTGCGATCAGCACTTCTGTGACCGAGGCGACCTCGACCAGGCTGGGGCTTTCCGTGCGCCGGCGCAGGTGGTCGACCAGGGCACCGACTTGCGTACTGAGGGCTTCGGGCACCATGGCGCCGCCCTCAGAATTCGCCGAGGACGGCGCGCATCTTCGCCTTCAGCGTCTCGGCGTTGAACGGCTTCACGATATAGTTGTTCACGCCCGCCTGCTTCGCCGCGATCACGTTCTCGGTCTTCGATTCAGCCGTGATCATGATGAAGGGTGTCTTCTTCAGGCTATCGTCGCCACGCACCTGTTTCAGAAGCTCGTAGCCGGTCATCGGCTCCATGTTCCAATCCGAGATGATCAGGCCGTAGGGTTTGGCCTTCAGGCGGACCAACGCCTGTTGGCCGTCGGTCGCTTCGTCCACGTTGTCGAAGCCGAGCTGCTTCAGAAGGTTACGGATGATGCGCAACATCGTCTTGTAATCGTCGACGATCAGGATGGGCATTTGCAGGTCGACTGCCATGACGGTGACGCCTCTCGAATTCTTCTCTCGCCGGGCCCGAAGGCGCCGCTCGGCCCGATCGTGTGGCATTTCGGCTAAGAAACGGTAAACCGCCGGGAGGCCGTCTCTTCGCTCGCTTGCGCCGGCTTCGGCGCCCCATTAAGGTCCCGGGCTCGACGCCGGCCAAGGAAAGGGCTGATGATGACTGCGTATCACGGCTACTACTTCGAAGATCTCTCGCTCGGCCAGAGTGCGGCCTTCTCGAAGACGATCTCGGAAGCGGACATCCTGATGTTCTCCGGCGTGTCGGGCGACACCAACCCGGTCCACCTCGACGCCGAATATGCCGCGACCACGCCCTTCAAGGAGCGAATCGCCCATGGCATGTTGTCGGCCGGCCTGATCTCGGCCGTGCTGGGCACCAAGCTGCCCGGCCCTGGCGCCATCTATGTCGGCCAGACCCTGCGCTTCAAGGCGCCGGTGAAGATCGGCGATACCGTGGTGGCCGAAGCCAAAGTGATCGAACTGGTGCCCGAAAAGAAGCGGGCCGTCTTCTCGACCACCTGCACCGTGCGCGGCAAGGTCGTGGTCGAAGGCGAAGCCACCATCATGGTCCCCGGCCGCCCGGTCGCAGTCTGAGCCGCAAGCCACCCATGCTGATCGTCGACCGCCTGGACAAGGTTCCGCCGCGCGCCAAGGGCGCCGTCCTGGCGGTCGGCAATTTCGACGGGGTCCACCTGGGGCATAAGAGCCTGATCGCCAAGGCGGAGGCGATCGCCGCGACCATGGGCGTGCCCTCCGGCGTGCTCACCTTCGAGCCGCACCCGCGCCAACTCTTCCGACCCGACGGCCCGCCCTTCCGCCTGACCCCTGCGGCCGACAAGCTCCGCCTGCTCGACGCCCTCGGGGTCGAGATCACCGCGGTGCTACCCTTTACGAATGATCTCGCCATCATGCCGGCGGAGGATTTCGTCATCCGCTACCTAGTCGAGGCGCTGCAGATCGTCCACCTCGTGGTCGGCTTCGACTTCTGCTTCGGCAACGGGCGGAGCGGCGACATCGCGCTCCTCAACTACATGGGCGAGATGGAAGGCTTCGGCGTCACCGTGATCGACCCGGTGGGCGACAACGACTGCAAACCGGGCGAGAGCTATTCCTCGAGCGCCATCCGCAAGGCCTTGGAAACGGGCGACCTCGCCACCGCGACCGCCCAGCTCGGCCGGCCTTGGTCGGTCCGCTCGGCGGTGCTGCGCGGCGACCAGCGCGGTCGCATCATCGGCTTCCCGACCGCCAACCTCGGCCTCGGCGACTATCTCCGCCCCGCCCTCGGCGTCTATGCCGTGACCGTGACGCTGGACGACGGACGGCGGTTCGCCGGCGTCGCCAACATCGGCCGGCGCCCGACCTTCGGCAAGACCGACACCAACCTGGAAGTCCATCTCTTCGATTTCGCCGAAGACCTCTACGGCAGCGAGATCGAGGTCGGCCTGCTCGCCTTCATCCGGCCCGAGCGGAAATTCGACGGGCTCGACGCCCTGAAGGCCCAGATCGCGGCGGACAGCGCCGAAGCGCGGCGCATCACCGGTACTCGAATTACCGGCACTTCGGCCTGACCGCGGGGCGCCGCGGCTGGACGGGTCGGAGCGCGACTGATAAAACCACAGCCCTTCGGGGGTCCGCCAGAACGCCCCCTCCACGCCCGCATATTGGCTTATTCCATGACCACCGATTACAAGGCGACCGTCTTCCTGCCCGACACCCCCTTCGAGATGAAGGCGGGTCTGGTGAAGAAGGAGCCGGCCCTGATCGACCGCTGGGACCGTCTCGGCATCTACGCCCGCCTGCGCGAACAGCGCGCGGGCCGCGAGAAATTCGTCCTGCACGACGGCCCGCCCTATGCCAACGGCAACATCCACATCGGCACCGCGCTGAACAAGATCCTGAAGGACGTGATCAACCGCAGCCAGTCGATGATGGGCAAGGATGCGCCCTATGTCCCCGGCTGGGACTGCCACGGCCTGCCGATCGAATGGAAGATCGAGGAAAAGTACCGTGCCGCCGGCAAGTCCAAGGACGCCGTGCCCGTGGCCGAATTCCGCAAGGAATGCCGGGACTTCGCCGAGCATTGGATCGGCGTGCAGAAGGCCGAATTCCGACGCCTCGGCGTCGAAGGCGACTGGGCCAATCCCTATACCACCATGGCCTTCCCGGCCGAGGCCAAGATCGTCGAGGAATGCCTGAAGTTCCTGATGAACGGTGGCCTCTACCGCGGCGCCAAGCCGGTCATGTGGTCGGTGGTCGAAGAGACCGCCCTGGCCGAGGCGGAGGTCGAATATCACGACCACACCTCGACCACGATCCACGTCCGCTTCCCCGTCGTCTCGGGCCCCGAAGCGATCCGCGGCGCCTCGGTGGTGATCTGGACCACGACGCCCTGGACCATGCCGGCCAACCGCGGCATCGCCTGCGCCGCCGATGCGGATTATGTCCGCGTCGAAGTGACCGAAGTGGCCGAGGGCAGCCGCGCCCAGGTCGGCGAGAGCATCGTGGTGGCCGAGCCCCTGCTGCACGAAGTGGCCAAAGCCGCCGGCATCACCGCCTATGACGTCGGCCACCGGATGCTCGGCTCCGAGATCGCCTTCAAGACGATCTGCGCCCACCCGCTGCGCGGCCAGGGCTATGATTTCGACGTCCCGGTGCTGGCCGGTGACTTCGTCACCATGGATACCGGTACGGGCTTCGTCCATATAGCACCCAGCCACGGCGCGGACGACTTCGAGCTGGGCCGCAAGCACGGTCTGCCGGTGCCCGAACTGGTCGGCCCGGACGGTACCTATGTCGAGGGCGTGCCCCTTTTCGCCGGCAAGAAGGTGCTGTGGCCGAACGGCAAGGAAGGCAATGCCAACGCGGCCGTGCTGACCGCGATCGGTGAGGCCGGCGGCCTGCTGGCCCAGGGCAAGCTGGTCCATTCCTATCCCCACTCCTGGCGTTCCAAGGCCCCGCTGATCTTCCGCGCGACGCCGCAGTGGTTCATCTCGATGGAGACGAACGGTCTCCGCGACAAGGCGCTGACGGCGATCGACCAGGTGCGCTGGGTGCCTTCCGTGGGCCGGAACCGCATCCATTCGATGATCGCCAACCGGCCGGACTGGGTCATCTCGCGCCAGCGTGCCTGGGGCGTGCCGATCACCCTCTTCGTCGACAAGAAGACTAACGAGCCGCTGCGCGATCCCGCGGTGAACGCGCGGATCGTCGAGGCCGTGGCGGCCGAAGGCGCCGATGCCTGGTTCACCTCGAAGCCCGAACGTTTCCTGGGGCCGGATCGCGATCCGGACGATTTCGAGCAGGTGATGGACATCCTCGACGTCTGGTTCGACTCGGGCTCGACCCACGCCTTCGTGCTCGAGCAGCGGCCGGAGCTGCAATGGCCCGCCTCGCTTTATCTCGAAGGCTCGGACCAGCATCGCGGCTGGTTCCATTCCTCGCTGCTGGAAGCCTGCGGCACGCGCGGACGCGCACCCTATGAAGGTGTGGTCACCCACGGCTTCGTGGTCGACGGCCAGGGCCGCAAGATGTCGAAGTCGCTGGGCAATACGATCGCGCCGCAGAATGTGATCGACCAATATGGCGCCGACATCCTGCGCCTCTGGGTCGCCACTTCGGACTTCTCCGAAGACCTGAAGATCGACAACGACATCCTGAAGGCAAAGGCGGAGGTCTATCGCAAGCTCCGCAACACGATCCGTTACATCCTGGGCAACCTGGCGGGCTTCACGGCCGAGGAACGCCTGCCGGTCGCCGAGATGCCGGAGCTTGAGCGTTTCGTCCTGCACCGGGTGGCGGAACTCGACCAGGCGGTGCGCGCCGGTTATAGCGACTATGAATTCCACCGGGCCTTCATGGCGCTGACGGATTTCTGCATCGGCGACCTTTCGGCGTTCTATTTCGACGTCCGCAAGGATGCGATCTACTGCGATGCGCCCGGATCGTTACGCCGCCGGGCCGCCCGCACCGTGCTCGAAATTCTGTTCGACTGCCTGACCGCCTGGGCCGCCCCCGTGCTCTGCTTCACCATGGAAGAGGCGTGGCTGACGCTCCATCCGGACGCGGAGGAGAGCGTGCATTTCCGCGAGTTCCCCGCGATCGGCGAAGACTGGCTGAACCCCGGGCTGGCAGCGAAATGGGAGCGGCTGCGCGACCTTCGCCGCGTCGTCACCGGCGCCCTCGAGATCGAGCGGCGCGAAAAGCGGATCGGCGCCAGCCTGCAGGCGAAGCCGACCGTCCATGTCGCCGATGCCGGCCTGCTGGCGCTGGCCGAAAGTGTCGACATGGCCGAACTCTCGATCACCTCGGGGCTGACGCTAGTCGGCGGACCGGCACCGGAAGGTGCCTTCACGCTGGAGGACGTGGCCGGCGTCGCGGTCGTGCCGGCCCCGGCGGAGGGTGAGAAATGCGCCCGCTGCTGGATGGTCTTGCCTGAAGTCGGTTCTCATGCCGATCATCCGGGTCTGTGCCATCGCTGCTACGAGGTCGTCGCCCATGGCTAAGGGGATCGACAGGCGCCGTCGCGTACTGGGCCTCGGGCTGCTCGCCCTGACCCTACTGCTCGACCGCCTGTCGAAGGAAGCGGCGATCGGCCGGCTGGACGGCCAGGACCCGGTCGCCGTGACCGATTTCTTTAACCTGGTCATGGTATGGAATCGGGGCGTCAGCTTCGGCCTGTTCCAACAGGGTGACGACGGCGGGCGCTATTTGTTGACCGGATTTTCGGTGCTGGTCGCCCTCTTCCTGATCGGCTGGATGTGGCGTTCGGCGTCGGCGGTGGCGGTGGCCGGTCTCGCCTTCGTGGCGGGCGGTGCACTCGGCAACGCCTTCGATCGTGTCGCCTATGGCGCGGTTGCCGACTTTCTCGATTTCCATTTGTCAGGCTATCATTTCTGGGCCTTCAATGTCGCGGATTCGGGCATCACGGTCGGTGTCTGTCTCCTGCTGTTGGATGCCTTCCGTGCCCAGCCGACATCCGTGCGGGCGCAAGAGGAGCGGTGAAGATGAGTTCCTTCCTTCGATCGACCCGCGGGAGGCTGGTGCTGGCCGGTGCCATCGCCGCCACGGTCGGACTCGCCGGTTGCGACGGTTCCGGCGACATGCGGTCGAAGCTCGGCTTGGCAACCCAGGCGCCGGATGAATTCTCCGTCGTCACGGCGGCTCCCCTGGTCGTGCCGCCTGACTATTCACTGCGTCCGCCCGAACCCGGCGCCGCCCCGACCCAGCAAGGCAACACCGAGCACCGTGCCTCGGAAGCCGTGTTCGGCGCCACCCTGCCGGGCGGCCCCGCCGCCGGCGCCCCGGTCGGTACCGGCGTCGCTGCGGCGCCAGGCCCGCTCGAACAGCAGTTCCTGACGCAGGCCGGGGCCGGCAACGCCGATCCCCAGATCCGCGCGACGTTGAACCGCGAGAGCGGTGCTCTCGTCGACAAGAGCCAGTCCTTCGCGCGCGAGCTCCTGGGCCTGCCGGCGACCGACCCGACCGACATCGTGGTCAACGCCTCGCAGGAGGCCCAGCGCCTGCGCCAGAACGCCGCCGGCGGCCTGCCGGCGACGACAGGCGACACGCCGCTGATAAAACGAGGGAACCCGGGACTACTCGAAGGTGTTTTCTGACCGTGTGCAACAAGCACATGGCTGAATTCCTTCGAGGGTCCAAATGGCCTTCTTCAATGTCCAGATCGCCCACAAGCATTCTGGTGCCCATGTCGGTGGAGCCGCGAGCCGGTCGCGCACTCCTTTGACGAGTTCGAGTGACATGCAGAAGTCCTTGATCCCGCTGCACAGCGTCGACGAACCGGCCCAGCCGGCCTTCGTGCAGTCCGTCGACGACTGCGGACGGGGGCGCGTGTCGTCGGCGTCGATCGACGCCAAGCTGGAAGCGACCCGTGCGGCCCTGGACGTGATCCGCGAACAGGTGCGCAGCCGCGCCCTGCCCCATTTCACCATCCCCTACCGGACCGACGATCTCGATGAACAGGCCGCCGTCGCGGCGCGCATCGCGGCCGAGGCGGAGCAGGTCGTGCTGCTCGGCACCGGCGGTTCCTCGCTCGGTCCCCAGGCGATCGCCCAGCTCGTGCAGACGCCCTTCAGCACGCCTGCCGGCCGGCCGCGCCTGGGCTTCCTCGACAATCTCGACCCGCTCGGCCTCTCGGCCATGCTGGCCTCGGGCGATCCGCTGAACACCCATTTCCTGGTCGCTTCCAAGTCGGGCAGCACGTCCGAGACGATCGCCCAGCTCCTGGTCGTGATCGACGCGCTGGAAAACGCCGGCTTCCGCCAGGACGCCATCGGCCGCCGCATCACCATCGTGACCGAGCCGAAGAACAACCTGCTGCGCCAGATCGGCGAGCGCTTCGGCTGCACCATCCTGGACCATGACCCGAACCTGGGCGGGCGCTATGCCGTGCTCTCGGTGATCGGCAGCCTGCCGGCGCAGATCCTGGGCCTCGACGCCCGCGCTTTCCGCCGCGGTGCCGCCCGCGTGCTCGAGCAGAACATCAACGCCCTGAACCCGGCCGACGCGCCCGCCGCGATCGGCGCCGCGGTCTCGATCGCCGCTTCCGACGCCGGCCTCGAGCAGACCGTGATGATCGGCTACGGCGACCGGCTGGAGCGCTTGGCCGCCTGGTGGCGCCAGCTCTGGGCCGAATCCCTCGGCAAGGCCGGCAAGGGCACCACGCCGATGACCGCGATCGGCCCCGTCGACCAACACAGCCAGCTCCAGCTCTATCTCGACGGACCGGACGACAAGCTCTTCACGGTGATCGACCTCGCGACCAAGGGGCGTGGCGCGTTGATCCGCCCCGACCTCGCCGCCGACCCGGCGCTGGAATTCCTGGCCGGCCGCCGCATCGGCGACGTCGTGGCAGCCCAGGCCCGCGCCACGGCCGACACGCTGGTCAAGTTCAAGCGCCCGGTGCGCCGACTGACCATCCCCAACTTCGACATCGAAGCCCTGGGCGGGTTGTTCATGCATTTCACCCTGGAAACGCTGATCGCGGCCCATCTCCTGGGCGTCGATCCCTTCGACCAGCCCGCGGTCGAAGAGGGCAAGATGCTGACCCGCCAGTATCTCCAGGCCGGCACCTACTGACTGCATTGGTTCCGCGCATGGGGCATGATGGCCCCATGCGCATCCGTCTCCTGCCCGAGTCGACCGCCAACCGCATCGCCGCGGGCGAGGTGGTCGAACGCCCCGCCTCCGCCGTCAAGGAACTGGTCGAAAACGCCCTCGACGCCGGGGCGAGCCGGATCGACGTCGTCATCGAGGGCGGCGGCCGCTCGCTGATCCGCGTCGCCGACGACGGTTTCGGCATGGATGCCGACGAGCTCGCCCTCGCGGTCGAACGCCACGCCACTTCGAAACTGCCGGACGACGATCTCGACGCCATTCGCTGGTTCGGCTTTCGCGGCGAGGCCCTGCCCTCGATCGGCGCCGTCGCCCGCCTCGATATTTCGAGCCGCGCCCGGGGCGCCTCGGAAGCCTGGTCGATCCGGGTCGATGCCGGGGCGAAATTCCCGCTCGAGCCCGCGGCGCTGGCCGCCGGCACCAGGGTCGAGGTGCATGATCTCTTCTATGCGACCCCGGCCCGCCTCAAGTTCCTGAAGACAGAACAGGCCGAATTCCAGGCCGTGGCCGACGTCATGCGCCGCCTGGCGCTGGCCCATCCGGATGTCGGCTTCACCCTCGCGGACGGGGCGCGGGTGGCGCTTCGCTACGCGCCGGAAGCGACGCTCGACCCCGAGGATGCGAGGCGCAGCCGGATCGCCGCCGTGATCGGGCGCGATTTCGCCGACAATGCCCTGACCATCGCCGCGACCCGCGAGGGTCTGGAACTGGCCGGATTCGCCAGCCTGCCGACCTATGCGCGGGCGACGGCGGCGCATCAATATCTCTTCGTCAACGGCCGGCCGGTGAAGGACAAGCTGCTGACCGGCGCGGTGCGCGGCGCCTATGCCGATTTCCTGGCCCGCGACCGCCATCCGGCGGTGGCGCTCTACCTGACGCTCGACAACCGCTTCGTCGACGTCAACGTGCATCCGGCCAAGGCGGAGGTGCGCTTCCGCGACCCCGGCCTGGTGCGCGGCCTCATTGTCGGCGCGCTCCGCCACGCCCTGTCGGAGGCCGGACACAGGGCCTCCACCACGGTCGCCGGGGCGGCGCTGGGCGCCTTCCGGGCCGAGCCGGCGCCGGCCCTGCCCTTCGCCCGCACCAGCAGCGGCTTCACGATGCCTTCCCGGCCGAGCCTGGCCGAGCGGACCGCCGCCTATGCCTTCCAGGCCCCGCCGGATGCGCGCCCTGGGGTCGCCGCGCCGGCCGAGACCCGGCCGGAGGAAGAAACCCTCGACCGCCCGCTCGGCGTCGCCCGGGGCCAGTTGCACCTGACCTATATCGTCGCCGAGACGCGGAACGGCCTCGTGTTGGTCGACCAGCATGCCGCCCACGAGCGCCTGGTCTATGAACGGATGAAGAAGGCGCTCGCCGCCGAGGACGGGGTCAAGCGCCAGATCCTGCTGATCCCCGAAGTGGTCGAGCTGGACGGCGACGGTGCCGCCCGCATCGCCGCCAAGGCCGAGGACCTCGCCCGCCTCGGCCTGGTGGTGGAGCCTTTCGGCGCGGGCGCCGTGGTGGTGCGGGAAACGCCCGCGCTGCTCGGCAAGGCCGACGTCCCCGGCCTGATCCGCGACCTCGCGGACGAGATCGCCGAAATGGGCGACGGCTTCGCCCTGGACGAGAAACTGGCCGACGTTTGCGGTACCCTGGCCTGCCATTCGTCGGTGCGCGCCGGCCGCCGCCTGACCTATCCCGAGATGGACGCCCTTCTTCGCGAGATGGAGGCGACGCCCCATTCCGGCCAGTGCAACCACGGCCGTCCGACCTATGTCGAACTGAAACTGCCCGACATCGAACGCCTGTTCGGGCGGCGCTGAGCCTCAGTCCCCGAACCTCAGTCCCTGACCAGGAAGGTCACCGCGCCCTTGCCGTAGCGCCGCCGGTCTTCGACCGTGAAGCCCGCCGGCCAGACCGGATCTTCCCGCCCGTCGTGCTCGGCGACCACCAGGGCGCCCGGGGCGAGCCAGCCCTCGCGCAGCAAAGCCGCCAGGGCCGCCTCGTTCAGGCCCTTCGCATAGGGCGGATCGAGGAAGGCGAGATCGGCGGTAAAGCCCGGCGGCGGCTTGCCCGGTGCCGTGGCATCGCGGCCCAGCACGCTGCAGGTGCCCTCGCCCCGCAGCCGCTTCACGTTTTCGGCGATCAGGCGGAGCGCGGCGCCATCCTTCTCGATCAGCACCACGCGGGCGGCTCCGCGCGACAGGGCTTCGAGCCCCATCGCCCCGGTACCGGCGAAGACGTCGAGCACGCGGGCGTCCTGCGGCAGCGGCGGCACCCGGGCGCCCAGCATGGAGAACACGGCCTCGCGCAGCCGGTCGGCCGAGGGCCGCACCGAACGGTCCTCCGGCGTGGCCAGCACGCGGCCCTTGTTACGGCCGGCGACGATGCGCATTGCCGCCCCTCCCGCCGCCCGGTGCCCTGCCGCCCGGTGCCTTGCCACCCGGGGTCTTTCCGCCCGGCTTGGCGCCGCGTGGCCCGTCGCCCGGCTTGCCACGGGGCGCGTGAGCCCCTTCTTCGGACCTGGCCGAAGACTGCCTTGCGCCTGCCGGCTTGCGTGGCGGTTTGCCCTCGGCGGCCTTGGCGCGGAACGGCCGATCTTCCGGCGCCGGCCGGCGGGCGGCTTTGCCCGCCCAGGGTTTGCCGTCCGTGCCGTCGGCATCGGGGGCGACCACCAGCGGCGCCTTGCCCCGGGCGGGACGGGCATCGCCCGATTTCGGCCCGCGGAGACCGCTGTCCGGCCCCTGCCGGTCACGGCCGCCGGCCGGTGCCCTGCCCCGCAACGGCTTGGCGTCACCGTCCCCTGACGGACGCTTGCCTGCCGCAGGCGCGCGGCCGCGCGGTGGCTTGGTCTCGTCCAGCTTGCGGCCGCTCCGGCCGTCGGCCGCATCGGCACTGCGCGCCGGGCCCCGGCCGCGCGGCGGTCTGGCCTCGTCCGGCCCCTCGCTACGGCGTAGCGGCGGTTTGCCACCCGGCTTCCGGGCGCCGCCCCGGCCTTCCGGCATCTCGGCGTCACGGCTGCCGGAGGCGGCCCGGCCGCGCATCGGCTTGGCGTCGCCATCCCTTGCCGGACGCTTGCCGTCCGCCGGTGCACGGCCGCGCTTCGGCGCCGGCTTGTCCTCGCCCGCCTCGTCCCGCGCGGGGGCCTGACGCGCCAGGCGGGCCGGGGTCTCGAAGGTCACTTCCTCGCCGCGCAGGATCTTGTCGACCATGACGCCGGCCACTGGTGCCACGTCGCCGAGTTCCAGCTTGCCGAGGTCGAAGGGGCCGTAGGACACCCGCTGCAGCCGGTTGACCGACAGCCCCAGGTGTTCCAGCACCTTGCGGATCTCGCGGTTCTTGCCCTCGGTCAGG
>Ga0265297_10006079_pt1 | contig 17835 bp, 19 predicted proteins | sample Munlanlwell13791_FD_192502 | JGI IMG/M metagenome (GOLD analysis project Ga0265297, IMG submission 192502) | Leachate microbial communities from a municipal landfill in Southern Ontario, Canada - Leachate well 137-91 | ecosystem: Engineered > Solid waste > Landfill > Unclassified | place...
ACCGAAGCCTTCCAGATAAACATCCCGCTGTTCCAAAAGAATTTCCTATCCTTAAAATATTTCTTAGCCTTATTTAAATCCGGCTTCTCCAAAAACTTCTCAACTTCGATACACCCATCCTTCTTGCCGTCAACCTTTATATATCCGTATCCGGTAGATGGAGCATTAGGCTTAATCCCTATCGTAACTAGAAAATCTTTTCCGGCGCAAGCTATTGCCCTCTTAATCGTCTTCTTAAAATTCTCCATATTCTTAATATAATGATCCGAAGGCAAAACTAAAAGTACCGCCTCTTTATCTATACGGCTGATCAGCCTTGCGCAAACTCCAACCGCGGGAGCGGTATTCTTGCCTTGCGGCTCCAGGATTATATTTGCATCGGGTATGCCGAATTTAGCAACCTGCGCCTTAACCTCATAAAAATAAATATTATTCGTAACGATATAAACACGCCGCGGCTCTACCAGCCCCTTTAAACGCTGGACAGTCGCCTGCAGAAGGCTTGCCTCTCCAACAATCTTCATAAACTGCTTAGGCTCAAGCTCGCGAGAAAACGGCCAGAACCTGCTTCCTACCCCGCCTGCTAAAATAACCGCGTATGTCATCTTCGTCATCACGAAAGCCTTAAAAATTCCGTCATTGCCAAAACCACCCTTCTTTTAAAATGTATTGATCTCCTTCAGCCCAATTATCTTGCAGATTTTAATCAAAGTTTCCAGCGTAATATTCTGCTTTCCTTCTTCAATTTTTGATATATCCGGCTGCCTTACGCCGCTAGACCTGGCCAACTCTTTTTGACTCATATTTAATTTCAGCCGGTTCTCCCTGATTTTGCTTCCAATAGCCTTGAAAAAAGATGAGCTTCTTTCTTTAGGCGCGCAGGATTTTCCATTTTTTTCTTCAAGCATGCGTTCATAAATAACTTGCCACCAATCCCTAAACTCGGAATTTTCTTTAAGCCTGCGCCAATAAGACTTTATTTTTGGCCAACCCAGAATAAAATAATCTTTGGAAATAAAACGAAAAGCTTCTTTAGGTTCATCGCAACGCGAAAATAAAATTACCGCGTAATAAGCAAAACGCGGATGATTAATATCCCTTAAAGCTTTACCCGCCTCAAGCAAAGCTTGATTATTGAATCCCCAGAAATATTTAGTAAATTCTTTTTTCATAGAGCTATTCTTTTAATAAACTCCTTAATTTCATTCTCAAGATAAATAATCATCTCCTGGGAATTAAAACCCTTCTCATAAATATCCAGGTCAATAAGCCCAATCTTAAGGTCATGCCTGGAGAATGTATTATACCAATGCACCAGCCCCCTTTGCGCGTACTTAGGCATTTCTTGAATAAATCTATGCAGCGGCATCACCTTCTTAGAAAGCATGTAAATATCAAACGCGTCCCTGGATTCTTTGCGTCCTTCAGAAAAAACCCTCCCTGTATCATCATAACGGACAAACGTTCCGGATACAGCCAATATCTTCTGGGCATAAATATCCTTAACACTATAAACAGGAACACCCGCAAATTTAACAATTTTAGGGTCACTAATTAAATTATCTTCAACAAAATCAACCTTTAACGGCCTTTTTAAACCCTTTCTGGAAAGAGTATAAAATACCGCCGTAGCCGAGCGGTTAAGTTTAATCTCATTCTCACGCCTAAGCTTCACCCCGGACAAACCCTTTAATGCCGAAACAATCCTTTCAATCTCATTTTTATTATAAGCAGTAGAGAAAAAATCTAAATCTGAAGAAAATCTATGCTGCAGGTAATAAATTTCAAGCGCGGTTCCACCAGCCAGGGAAAAGTTGGTTTTTACACCCTTAAAAATATTCAAAACTTCCAACTGAAAATTCCTCAACGCCTTAATCATATTTATCCTATATATTATAAGCTATATTCTATATAGAGTATAAACTATATGCTATTTTTTGTCAAGGAAATTACTTACTTTACTCAATAAAAACCCAAATCTATTCTTCACGTAATAATTCCGTAAATCTGCCTCCAGGAGCGAACCCAAAACAACCTTATAGTCCTTGTCCTTAAAACCGCTGGCCACCCTCCTCAAAGCTTCTAAATCACTACCCTTAGCCTTAAGCTCGACACCTTGCCGAATCAAAAACTCTAAATCAAAGAAATCTCTTATGTCTTTTCTGTCCAGGGCGGCTTTAATTTTATTTTTCATTGCCTCTTCTAAAGAAACCGCCCTTAAAACAACCTGGCCGGTGCCATACTTTGAAAAGGCGATTCTTTCCTGGGTATCGGGCTCTTTAAGCTCTTTTCTAATTTCAATTTTAAGCCGCTTGGGATAATTCTTGCTGCGTATTTCTAAAAGCAAAGTGTTGAACTTTAACTGCGCGTCCGTAATTTCATAATAGGCGGCTAAATAACTCTTAAGCTTATTAAAATAATCCTTCTGGTTTGTTTTCTTGATAAACCAGAAATCAAGGTCCGTGGAATACCGGTTTAATTCATAACAAAGCCGCAGCATTGTGCCGCCAATAAAAACAAGCGGCCTTAAGAAATCCCCGTTCTTTAGCCTTTCCAGCGCCTCTATCTCAAATATTTCATGCCTTCTTAAGATATCCATATTTAAATAATAGTTTTCTGGTTAATAACGGATATTTACCGGAGATCAACTTAATCTGTTTCATATCCAGCTTTCCGGGATTAATGGAAGTAAGGTCAAAATTATATTTTCTCAAAGACTTAAGATAAATCGCGTCAAGAAACGCTTTCTCGGGGCTGGCTATAAAAAATCCTTTGACCTTTGAAAACCCGAAATACAATTTTCTATTTATTTTGCTGTAATTGAAACTGCCTTCTTTAACCTCAACAAGCTTTGTCCTATAGTAACCCACGGATTCTATGAAATTCCGCTGCAATTGGGTAGTAATCTCATAATAACTTAAAGCGGTCATAAGTGACACGTAGGAAGGAACCTGAATCAGGTTTGCTAACATAAAACGTTCTTCAAGAGAAGACGAACCCCACCTTTGGCTTAATATATAGAGGCCCCTCTTGATTCTTGTGATATCCCCGCTTTTTACCAGCCTTGCAGCCGCCACGCGCCCTGAAGCAAGAGATATGCCGAACGCCCTTGAAATATCCCGGTAACTAAAGTAAAATTTATTTAATAATCTGGTTTTCGCGTAGTTCATCTTAAGTATAGTTAGTTAACAAAACTGTTAATTAACTATACCTCATATTTTTAACCTTGTCAAGTACTTCATCCACGCTTATATCAAGCAAATTCCTTTTTTCTATAACCGTATGCCCCTCTCCCCACGGGCCCCAGCGTTGGCTGGTCTTGCCCGGTAAATCATTCCTGAACAAAGCCACCACAGGCGTACCCACGCAGGCCGCCAAATGCACCGGCCCGCTATCTCCCGACACAAGTAAGGAACAGCGTTTCAATAACGCGGCTAACTCCGCCAAACTTGTTTTATTAATCAAATCTATAATTTCCGCAGTGGCTATCCCTAAAGGAAACTGTCTCCAACCTTCAATCCTCCCCACCAACACAACCTTCGCCTTCGTCTCTTGCGTAATTCTGCGCGCCAACTCCATAAACCTTTCAACAGGCCACTGCTTTAGTGGATCACTGGTAAATGGATGTATTGCCACAATTTTTTGGCCGATAAATTCCCTGAACAGATTATCATCAACATTAATCTTAAGCGTTTTATCAGCCGTCTTGGCCCCAACCAGCTCCACCAACTCCAGATTACAATCCACCTCATGCCTATTGCCTGGGGATTTAGTATCTTTTAATTTATGCGTCAGCAAGAACCCCCATTTTCTATCATAACCCACGCGCACAGGAATACCTGCCCAAAAAACAGCCCAATTTGCCTCCTTATCAGGGTTTAAGGCAACGCAAAGATCAAACTTATGTTTTCTTAAATCTCCCTTAATCTCATCCCAGGCCAAAACCTCATCAACGCATTCAACCGCTCCTGCCAGCTCAACCACCGCCGAGCTCACTGCTAAGCTAATCCTTGCCTGCGGGTATGCCTCTTTCAACGCGCGAATTGCCGGTATATTCAGTAAAAATTCCCCGAACCTGTCGCTGCGTATAACAAGAATATTTTTAGCTATATTTGCCATCTTCATAACCGTATTCTTGGGAATTTAATCAATTAATATGGATTTTTCTTGCTTCTAACTAAATTATAATAACCTGAAAGTTTTATCCGGAAGGAAAAAGGCTTAATTGCGTCAGAATTAGTTATCTTGACTCTCTTGAGTTCATAAACATCTCTATTAAGATCGGCAAACCCGCGGTTAGTCGTACAGGCGCCTTTATAGCCGGCATCCTTAAGCATTTCTTTTACTTTTTCATTAAATCCGCCCGTAGGATAACAAAAATAATCCACGGCAGCGCCGATTTGCTGTTCGATTGTCTTTTTCGACCCCGCTATCTCATCTAACGCCATACTTTCATCTTTATAAGACCCAAAATAAAAGTGGTTTTTACTATGAGAGCCAAAAGACAGATTATCTTTAGACATAATCCTCACCTGGTCCCAATTCAAAAATCTTTTCTCGTTTCCCATATATTCAGATATAAGGAATATGGTCGCGGGAAATCCAAGTTTTTTTAAAACAGGATAGGCATATTCAAAATTATCTTTATAGCCGTCATCAAAAGTAATAACCACCTCGTTTCCCTTAAACCGCTTCCCGCTTTTTATGCCCCCGGCTAATTCATCCAGGGTTATTACTTTATAGCCATTTCTCTTGATATATTCCATCTGTTTAGTGAAATTCTCAGGGCTGACAAAATGGCTGTCCTTTTCATAGTTGATACTGTGATAAATCAAAATAGGCACGGTATATCTCGGCGTAAGCCAAAAAAAATAAAAAGCCGCCAGGAGAATGATTGCTGAAAACAATATTAAAACAAACTTTTTCATATTTCCGGATTTATTTACGGTTCTGCCCGAAGCTTATTTAATGAAAGGGAAATACCTATCAAATACCAAAATACCATCGCTACCCTTGAATTATAAAGGCTGGTTTCAGTCAAGCCATTAACCAGAAAAGCAAGTATACAGGCAAGCAAAGATAACGAAACTACCTTTAGATATTCATTTTTCAGCATGGAGTAGTTATTAACCGCGTTTTTAAATATCAGGAATAAAAACCAAATGAAAGCCGCTAAGCCCAATAAGCCAATCTCCCCGGCCATCTGCAAGTATATATTATGAGAATAGATGGTATCCGGAGTATGGGCATATTTCTCGGCGCTCTCTGTTTTGTATTTACCATAATTCCTGGAAAAAGTATTCACGCCAACGCCTACGAATGGGTGGTGCCTGATCATATTAATAGTGTTATTGTAGATACTGATTCTATCCTGGTTAAGCATAAATACAATTGGGTTATAATTTACTTCTTTTGCCCATTTTTTTATGTCTTTAGGCATTACAAAAGGAAAAATCAAAAGAATTGCTACCAAAGCTGTAATCAATAATTTCTTTTTACCCGCGATAGATAAAAACAAAATAGCCAGATATACAGCCAGTCCGGCGCCGCGTGAAAAAGTCAAAAATATTCCGATTAAGGCCAGGCTGCTTAAAAAAGACATAAACACCTTATTTCTTCCTTTAAAATAAAGAATGCTTAAACCCGCCATCAACGGGATAAATGCGGACATGTAAATTCCTAAAAGATTCGGGTTAGGAAATGCTGCTGAGGCGCGGGGCAAGCCTATATTATAATGTAAAGCGACCCTGTGTATAAAATCATGGCCAAAGAAGAACTGCCAAAGCGCGTCAACAGCCAGCAAAGATACCCCGCAGCAAACTGAAAAAACAATCCTCTCCACATGCTTCCTGTCTTTTACCGCCTCGCTGCATACTACAAAAATAAATAGATATTTCAACAGCTTGACTATGCCATGGATACTTGAGCTATAGCTGACTGAATTTATAAAAGAGAGCAATGAAATAAGGATTAGGCAAATAAAACTTGATAAAATCGTTTTATTTATGCGTATCCCCTCTTTTCTCAACAGTTTTGATATCAAAAACGCCCCGGAGAATATCCCGATAAAAGTATTAGCGATAGCAGGGGCGATAGCTACCGAAAAAGGCGTAATTACAATCGACCAGTAAATAATAAAATCCAAAACCTGCGAGATTCTCATGTTTTTATCTCCAAAATCTGTACTTAAACATAGTTAAAATTGCCCAGAAAGCGTCATTAACCCTGATCTTCTTGCCTTCCTTATAAGACCGTGGGTGATAAGAAACCTGCAGCTCTTTAATCCTGAGTTTCTTTCGCAAGGCTTTGCAAATAATCTCAAAATCAATATCAAAACCTGTTTTCTCAAGCGCGAATGAATTATATACTTCCCTGCGCGCCAGCTTATAACAAGTTGCGCAATCATTTAATTTTCCGCCATAAAGAGAATTCAGGATAAAGGTTAGAAATTTATTGCCGGCTACGTGCATTAACAACCCTTGATGCCCCTCAAAAAAACGCGCCCCGGAAACCATGTCATATCCCCCGCTTTTTATGACTTCAAATAAACGCAGGTAATCGCCCGGGTCATATTCAAGGTCGGCGTCCTGCACAACAATATATTCGCCTTTGGCGTTATCTAAGCCGGTTAAGAAAGACGCCCCCTTGCCGCGGTTGCTGCTATGATAAATAATTATCAGGTTATCATAATGCAGCTCGCGTAATATTTTTTGCGTGCCGTCGGTTGAACAATTATCAATTACAATAATTTCTTTATCGATATCCACAGAATGTATCTTTTCGATTATCTGCTTTATCGTTTTAGCTTCATTATAAACCGGCACAATTACGGATAAAAGCGGCATATATTCTCCTTAAATATGTTCCTTGTACCATTTATATGTAATTTCTAAACCTTTTTGCAGCGGATATTCAGCCTGCCATCCCAAGACCCTCTTTGCCTTAGCGCTGGAAAGGTATTGCTTATCGATCTCCCCCTTTATCTTGCCTTTTCCTGATATCTCAGGGGTTAACGCGGTATTGCCCGAAATCTTGATAATCTTCTTTACGAGTTTTATTACACTTATCGGATTATCAACCCCAAAATTAAAAGCCTCTCCAAAACCAATCTTCTTATCCAATAAGCTTTTAGCCAAAGCAAAATAAGCCTCTACAATATCTTCTACAAAAACATAATCCCTCAAAGGGCTGCCGTCGCTTCTTATAACAGGATTTTTTCCTCTGATTGCCGCCCGGCAGGTATCCGGCACAATCCTTGAAAAATTAGAATCACCCGGGCCATAAATATTAGCGCATCTGGTCACTGCTATGGGAAGCCTGTAAGTATTAGCGTAAGTCCTGCTGAGGATGTCCGTACAGGACTTGGAAGCATCATAAGGATGCAATGCGGTTAAAGGCGCCTCTTCTTTATAAGGAAGTTTTTTATGTTCCCCATAAGCTTTATCGCTTGAGGCCACAACCATGGCCTTAACTCCAAAAGCCCTCGCCGCTTCAAGCATATTCCATGTCCCCTGGATGTTAGTCTTTAAAGTGCCTGCGGGAGAATTATTGGCTATACCCACGATAGTTTGGGCAGCCATATGGAAACAAAGGTCGATTTTATTCTCCTTAAATATAGAATTTATAAGCTTGCTATTGGACAAGTCGCCCCGGTAAATCTTGCATTTACCTCCTAACCCTTCGATTTTAAACAATGAGAAACGGATCTCCTCTTTTATTAAAACAATAACCTTGGCCTTATAGGCCAGCGACCTCTTTACCAGGTGTGAACCCAGAAAACCATTTGCCCCCGTGATAAAAATAACTTTATTCCTCCAAGTATTCATTTTTTCTCCTACCCACCAAGGGTGTACCGGCCACTTCCTTTCGGGCCGGGTGCCATATTTTCCAAGCTGCCTTATTTTGTTTCCAAAGCTCATTTAACTCAAGATTGTCTTTATAAGTATCCATGCACCTCCAGAAGCCGGTATGTTTAAAGGCATTTAACTCTTTGTCTTGCAGTACGCGCTTAAAACTCTCCTTTTCCAGTATATCGCCTTTTTTAAGATACTTAAAAATACCTTTATTAAAAATGAAAAATCCTCCATTTATCCAATGGTCTAAAATAGGTTTTTCTTCAAAATGCGTAACTGTCTGGGTGTGGGGGTCGACTCCGACAATCCCAAACTGGGAAAGCGGCCTGGTTACGGTAATCGTGGCAGTTTTCTTATGTTTTTGATGAAAACTAATTAATTCCGCCAAATTAATATCCGCGACGCCATCCCCGTAAGTGGCAAAAAAATAATCTTCTTTTATATATTCCTTGATTTTCTTGATCCTCTCGCCTGTATTGGCATCTTCTCCGGTATCGGCAAATGTTATGTTCCATTTCTTCGCGCCTGAAAAATATTCTTTGACCCTGTCGCCTTTATACCCAAGGCATAATACAAAATCGTTAAACCCGAAATACGAATAAATACTCATCACATGCCAAAGTATGGGTTTGCCGCCAACCGGTAATAGAACTTTAGGCAGCTCATCCCTGCCCATCCTGGTCCCTTTGCCGCCGCACAATATAACCGTCTTAATTCTTTGCATTTTTATGACAAATGAGCTTCCAGCTTTTTGGACGGGTTAATAATCTCGGTAAAATTGTAAACCATAATAAAAACCTCTCAAATCTACGATGCCTCTTGAAAAAATAAGCCAACCCTACTTTAAACGTATATTTACCGCCCCTATTCTTATATTTCATTATATAATCATCCGCCAAAGATGAGAATATAATCTTGGCTTTCTTAAACCCGCCCTCTTGCGCCCCTTTTTTCCACTCTAATAAATTATAAGCCGTATCACCGAACCCTTTTTCTTCCATTTGCTTATAAACAGGGTGGATTTTCTCCCACACCCCTCTGCCTGCCTCATTAATCAAAACAAGCCGCCCACCCGGGCGTAAAACCCGCCGGATTTCGGCAAACGCGGCTTTGAGGTCCTTGCTATGGTGCAAAACCGCCGAGCCAAATACAATATCAAAACTGCTATCCACAAAAGGCATATGGTGCATATCGGAAAATAATCTTTCAAAATAAGCCTTCTCCACGTAAAGGGAGGAAACCTTCAAATAATTACTTATATCCAAGGCCACTACACTGCACCCCTTTTGCGCGAATTTAAAAGACGCGTAAGAAAAACAGGCGCCGATCTCCAGTATTTTTTCTTTGCCGGTAAGATACAAATCCTCCATGGCGGAATAAAACCTGCCCGAGGCCTCGGCAGTGCTTTGGAAACTGCCGCCCTTTTTAAAAAAAGACGAGCCGTCTCCCTCGGGAAAAGAAATGAATTTGTCGCTAAACTTCCGGATCACTTCATCGGTTATCTTAAATTTATTTCCGCTGTCATCGGTGATATAATCATCATCGTCCATTGCCTTTCTCTCGCGCAGGACGCCTGTATTAGCATTATGCAAGAAATCGATTATCCCGCCTTCAACCTTATATTCATCAGCGCAGCCGGGGCAAAGAAGCCTGCCGGTTTTTATTTCTAACTGGTCAACAGTCCCTCTCATTAACTTCAAAGAACTGCTTCCACAGCCCGGGCACCTTAAGATTCCCAAAACCGCTTCTTTCATTCAAGCTTCCCCAAGCTCATCTGCATTTTAATACCTATTACGCAGCATATTGATAGACCTGATTAGTTTCTTAATATTTTTACGGAACCCTTTTCTGATTGCTCCGCCGGATTCTTTTTTCTCTACTCCGGCATAATCCCAGAAATATTTATAATTAAACGGCAGCCTTATTCCGCTGTTATTAATTGCCTTCCGCCACCTGTTCAAAGTTGATATATCATGCTCCTTAGTATAATAATAAACCGAATCAGTCCTTATCCAGGCCTTTTCATCAAACTCTTTATCCCTGAGCATCTCGCGGTAAATCTTGGTTCCCGGAAGGATATAAAGCATGGAGGCTCCCGGCCCGTGGGTCGACTTGATATTTTTATTTAAATAATCGATTGACTCCCTTATCGTCTCTTCGGTCTCGCCCGGGGCCCCGACGCAAAAAAATGCACCCGTCGACATCCTGTCCGAATATTTTGCGCAGATATCAAAAGCGTTTTTCACATCTTCCCGGGTGATCTTCTTCTCAATTGATTTAAGCATTTTCTCCGACAAGCTTTCAACCCCCCAGGTTATATGCTTGCATCCGGACTCAACTAACTTGGCGATCATCTCTTCGTTTACCGGCCTGACGCGGCAGGAGATTGAATACTCTATCTTCTTTTCTTTTAATATTTCAGCTAACTTGATAGTCCTGTCAATCCCTAAATTAAAAGTGTCGTCGTAAAAGAAAAACCTCTTTGCCCCCAGGGTTTTGACATAATCAACCTCCTCTCCCACCCTTTGCGGAGAATTCATCCTGACATTCTGCCCCCAAAAAGAAGAAGTTGAACAAAAAGAACAATTAACCGGACAGCCGCGGGAAGTGATAAGATAGGCAAATTCAGTGTCCCTTATCCTTCCGGAGGCGTAAGAATAATCCGGCATAGCTAAATCATCGAGGTTAACCACCTTTTCCGTAACAGGGTTGGCTTTAAAGCCCTTATTGCCGTCTTTATAAACTAAGCCGCTGATATTTTTATAGTCTTCTCCTGTCTCCAAAGCATTGCATAATTTATAAAACGGCTCTTCCCCGTCTGATTGGATAATAAAATCAATATAGTCAAAAAAATATTCGAACATCTGTCCATGCATAGTCGAAGGATGCACCCCTCCTAAAACAACAACGATATCTTTACTGATTTTCTTTATGCCTTTAATAATCCTGTAAGCTCCCCAACGGTTAAATGAATTAAAAGATACCCCAACCACATCCGGTTTAACTTGCTTGACAGAATCGAAGAAGGAATTTAAACTTTTCTTGAACTCGCAGCCGTTATAATCATAGATATCCACCTTATGCCTTCTTTTTAAGGAGGCGGACAGGTACGCCAACCCCAGAGGGTAACCTTTAAGATTAAGCTCCTGGGATGGCGGATAAACAAGCGTTACTTTCATTTAAATTTACATCCTCTCTATTTGCCGCAAACAGCAATAAAATCCAGGCAGTTATCCGGCTTATTCTTTGTCCAAAGAAAATAACTGCAATCAGCTTTCGCAAAAAATCTTTTTACCGGATCCAGCCTCTTCGGCAAGAAATTAAACACCCCTATTTTCTTTAGCCTTCTGTTAAACTTTAAAGCAGCACTTCTCCTTAAGCCGGAAATTTCCACTCTCTTAAAATACCCCTCCAGCAGGGCCTTAAATTCACCGGCCAGGTATTCTTTAACATGGAACCTGTTAAACGGCTCTTTGCTCCCCGGAGAAGCATCTTTCATATTACACGTGGAGCAAATAAATACCCCACTGTCTTTCAATAAGCCCGAGATATCTTTCAAAAGCTTCCCCGTATCACGGATATGTTCTATATTCTGAAAAGAACAGATAACATCAAACCTCCTGTTTAAACTATCGAGGTTTTTTATATCCAAAACAGAAAATTCAAGCCCCGGTTTATGGTATTTATTTCTTGCGTAATCAACAACCTCTTTATCATAATCAATCCCCAGCACGCTTTCGGCATAACCGGCAAGGAAATCAGAACCATACCCCTCCCCGCAACCTATATCCAGGACTTCTTTGCCGCCTACAAACTCTTTAGCGTACTTATAGGCGCAAAAATGCCTGGCAATCATAAGCGGAGTTTCTTTTTCCAGCAGTATTCTTTCTCCGGTATTATCGATCTCTTTCATTTTATTGAAACCCTATATATATGCGCCATGGAATTGCTGAATACGAGCTCAAATTCTTGCGGGTTCGCCGCGGCCCATTCATCTTCAACCGGAAATTTAGCCGGGTCTTCGGACTCCCTGTTATTAAAAAACGGTTGGGCAACAAAAAGATATCCGGTATTTTCTTTCTTCAAGTTTTCTCTCCAGTCAGGATAGCTTTTCTCTCTCCTGTACTGCCCATCCGGATGATTGTAGGGAGTAACCTGCTTTTTATTGATCGAAACATATTTAACATGGTTTTTTAAGCCCCTGCCGTAAAAAGGATAAAACTCCTGCCGGCCGGTATAAGCGACATAGGCGCCGCTTCCGGTTAATTCATCGAGGGCTTTCCATGCCAATCCTATAGGGACCTGCCATCTTTCTTTTTTGCTGAAGCTGGCCGGATAACGGTTAAATTCTTCCCTGTCGTATTCAGCGTTAAGAAACACCAGCGCGAAAGAAAGGCCAAGGAAACAACAGATGATAAACCATTTAAATTTCCTGCCCTCATAAAATCCCGCAACCTGTTTCTTATAAAAAGCTAATAATATGAAACAAGCCAAAGAAAGCAAAATGGATACAACCAGTTCATAACCATTCGCCAGCAAAAAAGAAGCGTAAACAATTGAAATAAACCCCGCTACGGTTAAATATTTTCCGCCCCATTTCAACCGGGTTACAAAAATAACCGCGGTCAATAAACCCATGCTAAGATATGTAAAAACATACCTTACCGTATAGATATTGATGGAAAGAACGTATAAAACAAGCATAATAAGCGGAGTAGCAAAAAGCAATATATGCCCGCCAAAATCTTTTATCTTATTTCTCATCCCCCAGCAAAATACCAGGGGGATAAATGTGCCGGGGAGTATTAAACTTAAAAACTGCATACCCAGCCCCTCTTTGAAGATAATCTTTGCCAGGTCAAACCCCCAGGGAGCAACCTGCATTTTATAGTCAGCGCTGCCGAGTATCCCGGCAAAAACAGTCCTGCCGAAAATCTTCAGGTTTACCGGGAATAAAGGATTGCCTAACAACAGATAATTCTTTATAAATACGTAACCCCCGAATAAAATTACCGGAAAAATAATTGCGCCTAAGAAACAGGCTGCCCTGCCAAAAGAAAACCGGTTATCCCTGATGCCTTTATATATGACAAAACATGCCAGCGGCATAAATGCTGCCAACCAGACAAGGTTAATAATCTTTGTGCCCGCAAGAAGGCCTATTGCGATACCAAAAAGTAAGGCATATTTTAAAGTGAACTTCGACTTAAGCAATAAAAGCGCCTCAAAAACCAAAAGGAATAATACCGCGCATATTACATCGATCTCCGAGCCTATCTTAAGCTGCTTAAAAAGATTTGGGATTAACGCCCACAGAAAACCCGTTAATAAAGCCGCGCTCCTATCCACGCCGTATTTTCTTAATATTGAATAAACAGCGATAATCCCGATAATATAAAATGGGGCTTGACCTGCGTCTGCCAGAAATGCGTTTCTCAAAGGCAGCATCAACCAGGTATAAAACAACTGGGCGTTGATAGGGTAATAAGAAAACGAGCTGGTCTCAAAGCCAGCCGGGTTTAAAATAGGTATCGAACCAAATATCTGGAACGGATTTTCCAAGTTTCCGTTTAAAATCCAGGTGGCAGGAAAAGCGAGGTGCCCCTGCATGCTGCCCGGGGATTGCGTCGGGGTAATTAAATTAACATAAGTCTTTACCAGGAAGAAGGAGAAGAATACCGAGAAAGCAAGGATCAGCAAGTTACTATCCAGAATGAAACCGATTGACGGTTTCGCAAAGCCGGTCTCCTTTTTATAGGCGCAGGAAAAATACGCGAATATAAATATAATTGAATGTAGCAGAAAAACATTCCCGAAATATAGCCTCCCGCTAATGCCTAAAAAAAGCTCGACTAAAACAATCTGCGCGAAAAATAACAGAAAGCAGATTAAAACCGAGCTTCCGGACGGTTTATCCCCAAAATACCTCTTTGTAAAAAACCAGGAGCTTAAAACTACGATTATTGCTTCAAGAATCAGACAAATCATCTGCGTCTACCTTTCTGTGATAAGCGCTATTCCTTCTTATCTTTCTTCATAAGGCGCTGGTAATTTCTCAGGGCAAAATAAAAAGTACGGAAGAAACCCCTCTTTTCTGACTTTACGCAAACTACAAAATAAACCAGGCCAAACCATAAAGTAAAAAATATATTCCGGGACAGCCTGATTAACATCTTGATAATGCCGAATGTCCATGGCCAGAGTACCGCGGTCTGGAAAAAACTCTGTAAATTTTGTATCTGATTGATATGCGGATGGTTGCTTAAACTTGACTTCGCGTAAAAAGAGCGCGAAAGGCTGTCCATATTATAATCGCTGTTTAAATAACCCGCGTTTTTTGCGTATTCCGTAAGCTTTGTCCCGGGGAAAGGCAAAAATATGGAACACCACGGATAATCCGTTTTAATATCGATGTTAATCTTGACCGTGCTGATTGCTTCCTCCAGCGTCTCTCCCGGCAACCCCAGAATATTGAAAGTCCTGAATTTCAGCCCGGCAGCATGAAGCCTTTGCGCCGCCTTATAAATCTCATCGTTAGTTAAACTCTTATTCAATATTTTGCCGCGTATGCGCTCACTCCCCGATTCAATGCCGAAACAAGCCAATATACAGCCGCAATCCGCCAAATAAGAAGCGTATTTATCGTTCCGGCAAATTTCATCTGCCCTCACCAGGCAAATAAACGGCAAGCCTACCTTTTCTTTAAATTTCGGCAGGAATTCATACAGCCACTTGCTGTTTAAACCGAATACATCATCGACGAAATATAAAATCCTTGCCTTGGCGGTATCCCTTAAATATATCGATTCTTCTATGACCTTCTCTATCTGGCGGATACGCACATACTTACCTTTATCATTATAAAGCTCCCTCATCGAGTCATTAAAACAGAAGGTGCAATGCCAGGGGCAGCCGCGCGAAGCAATGATATTGCGGACACTTAAATCAATCTTGCCGTTAAGGTCTAAATAAAGCTCCCGGTCGGCAAATGGGTACACGTCTAAATCGTCATCCAAACACCTAAGTTCATTCTTGAATACCCGGTTATTTCTTGAAACCCACAGGTTCTTTACCTCTAAATAATCTTCATTTTTATCAAAACGGTCCATCAACTCCAAACATGCCCTCTCGCCTTCCCCTCTTACAATAATGTCTACGCCTTCCTCTAGGATAAAATCCGGGAAATAGGTTGGATGGGGGCCGCCGAATATATTGGCAATACCATACTCCCTCTTGACTTCTCTTGCCATATTCAACGCCCAATGGTGGCTTCCACTCATTATAGAAAACGCCACAAAATCAGGCTTAAAAGAACCCAGCGTGCTTCTGAAATCTTTCAGGCCGCTGCCTACGCGCATAAGGACATTATGTCCGTGTTTTTTTAACATGGAAGAAACATACATCGGCCCGAGGAATTCGTATTCAAGATCCTGTAGAAATAAAAGTTTCGCCATTAACCTAGCCCTCTTGCCGTTTCGCTTTTTCTTCCAAGTAATAAAAGCTTAAGAAAAGTGGCCGCCCCCGCTATAAACAGGACCGCCGGCTTACCGATAAAATATCTTCCTTCTCTGCATATTAACTGCCCGTTACTGATCAGCCTGCCCATCCTCTTATCAAGAATCTCCCTGGCATTATATTTAGATAAGATTTCATCTAAACTAAGGCCGTCTTTAGAGCGGAATATTTCGATTAGCATCCTTATCCTTCTGGCTGTCTCACCCAACCCCACAAAATGAAAATAACAATACCCGAGAAGAACGTAGATAACCATGTTTGTAATACCGCTTGATATCCCATGCCGAAACAACCTCCCGGGCAATCCTGAATACAGGATTTCAAAAATAAATAAGCTGCAAAAACCCGCGAAGAAACCCAAAAATATGGATTTTAGCAACCCTATTTTTGGCGCCATACGAAAACTTAAAATCTGCGTAACCACGTTAACTAACAGGCTAACCAAAGGCAGGATGACATACGCAAAAACAACTATTTTCTCAACCCCTGCCTTCTCAACCACCCTTTTCTCCCTTTATTATATTTCTGTAAAATAAGAAAAGTTTGGCCATTATCAGCCCTTTCGGCAAAAGCCTATACTTCCCATCCTTGATATAAACCATTTTGTCAAAAACCATATCTCTTATTCGAGGCAGGATTAACAATTCGTTATCCGCTATCCGCTCCAGTTTGGATTTATCCAATCCGGCCGCGCCTGAATCAAAAACAGCCTTGATGATTATCAAGGTTGGGCTGTCTACTTCTACGGCAGGATAAGATAATATATAAGCCACAGATAACGTTGCGTATAAGAAAAACAACTGGAATATCTCAAAGATATTTTTAGAAGGGTAAATATCCCATTTTATTAACTCCGGGTATTTAAAAACCAGGAATACTCCTAAAACAAAGGCCAAAGAGAAAATCATCAATAACGCGTTGACCTGCTTCTTTGGCAGGCGCAGCCTCCAAATAGCCAGATGGATTAAAAAGGCGGATATAAATAACGACATCCCGTATACTAATACGCTCATGGTTTATAATTTTGTTTTCTTGCCGCGGTCTTTGTGTCGGCGCCGAAGATATTATTTTCCCTCATCCCTCTCCTGAAATAAAAATCCTTGACCAGGCGCAGATAACCCCACATTACCTTAACCAGGGATGGGAATGATACTGCCTTAGAAATACCCTCTTTCCTTATCCCAAGCCGGTACGGCACCTCCGCGAAAAGGTACCCCTTTTTTACTGTTCTTACGAGAATATCGGTTTGAAAAAAGAAACCCATGCTTCTAAAATCCAACTCCTTAAGTATTGATTTTCTATACAGGATAGTTCCATTAGTATAGTTAAAATTAACCAAAAAAGTAGTGTTGATTATAAAACGGTAAATAAATGATATGGCGTTTCTAAAAAGCGACCTGACTTGTTTGTTAAAAACAAACGGTATTACAATATCTACGTGCTCTAGTAACTTAAAATATCTCAATATCTCCCAAGGATCTACTTCATTATCTCCTGGCAAAAGCACTGCAACGGCGCCCTGAGAAGCATCCACTCCATCCCAAAAAGAAGCTCCTATCCCCCGAGGCTTATCATGTGTAATTAGGCTGATCCTCTTATCCTCATGCATGAGGCCTATCAATCTTTCTGCCGTCCTGTCCCTGCTGCCGTCATTTATCACGATTACTTCGCCGTTGATTCCGGATTCCTCGAATGCGTTTAAGGCGTTCTTTACGGCAGAGACGATATTATCCTCTTCGTTTAATGCCGGTATTATCGCTGTGACCTCTACGGTGTCTTTCTGCATAAGGTTGTTTTCTCGGTTAAACCCTGATATACCCGGGCTTGCTGTCGCTTATCCATTCCTTAACCAGCTTGTTAAAATCAACTTTCCCGGCATATGGATCATAAGCCTTCATATTGATTAGTTTCATTAAGGCAAGGTCGTCCCGGCCGCAGCAATGCGAAGGGCCCAGGAATTTAAAGTAGCTATTTACGCCCGTTGAAATGAATTTCACGTTTAGTTTTTGCAAGACAACATCATTCCTTATCTGTTCAAGGCAACGGTAGGCTAAAAAATTCACTATTGAATACACTATAGGGATTAAGCCGCTCATGCCCATGCCTGCTGCTATGCCTACTGTCCCCTGCTCCATAATGCCGCAATTAATCACCCTTTTCGGAAACTCTTCCTTTAATTTATCTACCGCGCCAAACCCCATATCGCAGACCAGAAGATAATAACGCTTATCTTTACGAAAATAGGGCAGCAGCAAATCTACAACTTCTTTGCGGTAATTACATGCGGCAGGCATAAGTCCTCCCTAATTTTAACTCTTCAGGGGTAGGCGTGCGAAAATGGAATTTCGGTATACCTTCCATGCATTTAAGGCCGTAGCCTTTTATTGTCCGGGCGATAATCACTCCGGGCGCCTTTAAAGAATGCCGGTTAACGGTTTTTAACGCCCCGGCCAATTTAACCGCATCA
>Ga0265297_10006080_pt1 | contig 17830 bp, 17 predicted proteins | sample Munlanlwell13791_FD_192502 | JGI IMG/M metagenome (GOLD analysis project Ga0265297, IMG submission 192502) | Leachate microbial communities from a municipal landfill in Southern Ontario, Canada - Leachate well 137-91 | ecosystem: Engineered > Solid waste > Landfill > Unclassified | place...
TGGGGAGACACAATACTTAATTGTCCTTTAGCGGGTGGCGAGAGTAGGGGTTGTCATTTAAGTTGTCATTTAGGTTGTCATTTGTTATAATAGCATTATGAAATTTAAACCCAATTATTCGATTACAGATAAGATTCTTAATAATATATCCCAGATTATGGCTGGGAGGGAGATTATTGAAAGCTCAAAGCTTATCCCCAAATGGGAATTAAAGCTTAAGAAAGAAGCCAGAATACATAATGCTCATTCGTCCACCAGTATAGAGGGGAACAGGCTGACAATAGAGCAGGTCGTGGCTTTATCAGAGGATAAGAGCGTTGCGGCGACAGAAAAGGATAAAAAAGAAGTTTTAAACTACCTGAAGGCTTTGGATTTAATTCCCATTTACGCAGGCCAGAAAACAATAGATATCAAACTCTTTCTTAAGATTCATGAGGCGGTTACAGCCGGAACTCTTAAAGATAACCAAGCCAGCGGAGCTTTTAGAAATCAACAGGTTTTTATCGGCAGGCGCGTCCTTAGCGGAACGCAATTGAAGGAAATAGTTGAGTATATGCCGCCTGATACAAACGATGTTCCGCGGCTGGTAGCTGAATTTCTGGATTGGCTCAATTCAGATAAGGCAAAAGAGGCTAACCCCGTAATATTAGCGGGTATCGTTCACTACGAAATCGCCCGTATTCATCCTTTTATCGATGGCAACGGCAGGACAGCCCGGTTAATGGCTTCGCTTATATTATACAAAAGCGGCTTTGACCACCGGAGATTCTTTTCTCTCGATGATCATTATGACGAAGACAGGGTTTCGTATTATGCGGCCTTGAAAACTGTTCAAGCAAATCAAGGCGATATCACTGAATGGTTGGAATATTTTACCGAAGGAGTGTTAAATTCCATAAATAAAGTAAAAGATTTTATCGTAAGAATCGGGATTTCTCCAAAAATTGAAGACGGAGAAAGAATAGAGTTAACTCAAAAGCAGATTAAGATATTGGAACGGATTAAAGATAAGGGCGGGGTTAGTAATAAAGATTTAAGAAAGATGTTTGGCGTTTCGCGTCAGGCGATACTTAAAGAAGTGTCTAAATTGATAGGTGCGAAGCTAATCGAACTTGTTGGGAAAGGCAGGAATGCGTATTATAAGATTTCAGATTAGGAAAAATTATGGTAATGGGATACTTCCGCGGCAGTCCCCCCGAGGCTAAACAGGACAAGGTAGACGCGAAAGATAATAAAGGGAATGAATGCGAATATTAGTGATTGGTTCTGGGGGAAGGGAGCATGCGCTGGCTTGGAAGGTTGCTCAATCGAAGCTGTGCGATAAGATTTTTTGCGCGCCGGGAAATGCCGGGATCGCCCAAATTGCCGAATGCATTGATATTAAAGCTGACGATGTTCAGGAGCTATTGAATTTTGCCAGAAAAGAAAAAATAGATTTTACAGTGGTTGGCCCGGAAGTAGTTTTATCTTTAGGTATTGTTGATGAATTTCAGCAAGCCGGGCTTAAAATATTCGGCCCGAATAAAAAAGCCGCTACTTTAGAGGCAAGCAAAGTATTTTCCAAAGAATTAATGGCAAAATATAAAGTTCCCACTGCCGCATTTAAAGTTTTCGATAGCCCGGATGAGGCCAAGAAATATATTGAGAAAGTTGGCGCGCCTTGTGTGGTCAAAGCTGATGGTTTGGCCGCAGGCAAAGGCGTTGTAGTCGCTAAAACAGTTGATGAGGCTAAGCAAGCGGTAGATGCGATGATGCGGGATAAAGTTTTCGGCGCTGCCGGAAATAAAGTTATTATCGAAGAATGCCTAGAGGGTCAAGAAGCCTCAATTTTAGTAATCACTGATTCTAAGGAAGTTATTGCTTTAGCCTCAGCCCAGGATCATAAGCGGGTTTTTGACAATGACCAAGGGTCAAATACGGGTGGGATGGGCGTATATTCGCCAGCACCCGTGGTAACTAAAGAATTATTCAAAGAAATTATGGAGAAAGTAGTTTATCGGACTATTGATGGCTTGGTTAAAGAGGGAATAGATTACCGAGGAGTTTTATATGCCGGTATAATGTTGACTAAAGACGGGCCTAAGACTTTGGAATTCAATGTCCGCTTTGGCGATCCGGAAACTCAGGCGATTTTGCCCAGATTAAAATCGGATTTATTGGAAGTAATGCTGGCAACATCTGAACAGAAATTAAACCGCATAAGAAATTTGGAATGGGATGGCCGCGCCAGTGTCTGTGTAGTCTGCGCCGCTAAAGGCTATCCGGGGAATTATGAAAAAGGAAAAGAGATTTTTGGCCTGGATGATGTGGCTAAAATAAAAGATATAGTAGTTTTTCATGCCGGAACTAAGTCGAGGATAGTAAATGATGTAGGACAGAGGCAGGAAATAGAATATGTAACTAGCGGTGGACGGGTCCTAGGAGTAACCGGTTTAGGTAAAACTATCCAAGAAGCAATCAAGAATACTTATGCGGCAGTTAAAGAAATCAGTTTTGAGGGGATGCATTATCGGAAGGACATTGGGAAAAAAGCCCTAATGTCAAATGTCAAAACTCAAAATTCAAAATAAATTTAAATGACAAATTCCAAATGACAAAACTTTTGTTTTGATATTTGACATTTAACCTTTGGATTTATTTTGGACTTTGAATTTTGTCATTAAACCGGAGGTTTTATGAATAAGATAAGTATAATCATGGGTAGCAGTTCGGATTTGGAAACTTTGCAGGGAGCGATTGATTTCTTAAAAGAATACAAAATTGGATTTGAAATAAAGGTTTTGTCCGCCCACAGAACTCCGAAAGAAGTCGAGGCTTATGTTGAATCAGCCGGTAAAAAAGGAATCAAGGTTTTTATCGCTGCTGCCGGCGGTTCAGCTGCTTTAGCCGGAGTAATTGCGGCGCACACAACTCTGCCGGTAATCGGCATTCCTATCGAAACTAAAAGTTTAAAAGGGCTGGATTCGCTTTTATCAACTGTAATGATGCCTGCGGGAATTCCGGTTGCTGCGATGGCAATAGGAAAAGCAGGAGCCAAGAATGCCGCGATATTCGCTTTGGAGATTTTAGCGGTTAGCGATAGCAAAATAGCTCAAAAATTAGCCCAACATAAAAAGATAATGCGGACTAAAGTTCTCAAAACAAAAATTAAAATCTAATGTCCAAATCTCAAGCTCCAATGATGAATTATCCAAATTCCAATCCACAATTGGGCATTGAATCATTGGGATTTCATTGGATATTGGGATTTGGTGATTGGGGATTAATTAATCTATGGCCTTAACAACCAAAATAGTTAAAATCGACCCGTTAAATATTAACGAGGATTATATCCGGCAGGCCGCGGAAATTATTAAGGCCGGCGGTTTAACAATAATTCCCACTGAAACTGTCTATGGCATTGCCGCGGATAGTCTTAATCAAAAAGCGGTAGAAAGATTGTCTGAAATCAAAAAACGTCCTAAGGATAAGCCTTTTACTTTGGCAATTGATAAAATAGAAAGAGCAGGAGAACTGGCCCGCGAGGTTCCGGTAGCTGCATATAAATTAATCCATAAATTCTGGCCGGGGCCGCTTACCATCATTCTGAAAGGAATTAATCAGCCAACTGTGGGCTTGCGCCTGCCGGATAACGCGATTGCTCTCAAGGTTATCGCGGAATCAGGTAAGGCGTTGGTGCTTCCATCGGCAAATCTTGCCGGACGGGAAGCGCCGGAAAATTTCTCCTCGGCAATTAAAGATTTGAATGGATTAGTTGATTTTGCGATTGATAGCGGAGCTTTAAAAATCGGGGTTGAATCTACAATTGTGGATTTGACAGCCAAAATCCCCCAAATTGTGAGATTGGGCGCGATTAGCGGAGAAGAAATCAATAAGGTTATCGCCAAGAAAAGCATTCTTTTTGTCTGTACCGGAAATACCTGCCGTTCGGTAATCGCGGAAGCGCTGCTTAAGAAGATGCTGCGGGATAATAAACGCGATGATGTGGAAGTTTCTTCAGCCGGGGTAACGACCATTTCTGGAGCCAGTGCTTCGCAAAGCGCCAAAGACATTCTGGCAAAAGAGGGGATAAGTGTTTCGAATCATCTGTCGCGCGAAATAACCAGAGAGATGCTGCAAAAAGCAGATTTAATTCTGGTTATGGAGAGAGTGCATGAAAGCGCGGTATTGAGACTGGCTCCCGAAGTAAAAAATAGGGTGTTTTTGTTAAAAGAATTTGCTAAAATAGATGAAAATAATCTGGATATAACGGATCCGATGGGAAAGTCCCCGGATTCTTACGAAAGAACCTTCGCCTCCATAAAAGAGGCTTTGGAAAAGGTAAATAAACTGATATAACCCGTTCGACTTCGCTCAGGGTAATCCTGGGCAAGCGACGAACAAAGTGAGGAGTAAGTCTAAGGATGAAAACTATATTGATTGCTTCTGATCACGGCGGGTTTGCTTTAAAGGAAAGTTTAAAGCCTTACCTTAAGAATAAAGGACTTGCAGTCAAGGATCTCGGGCCATTTAACGAAGAAAGATGCGATTATCCCAAATTTGCTTATGACCTGGCCAGTAAAATCGGGGAAGGTAAATTTAAAAGAGGAATTTTAATCTGTAAAAGCGGAATAGGTAATTCTATTGTTGCTAACCGGGTTCCAGGCGCGCGCGCGGCCTTGTGCCACAATGAAAAATGCGCGGAATTATCCCGGCAACATAATGACAGTAATATCTTGGTGTTGGGTTCTATTTTTGTAAACCTGAGCTTGGCGCGAAAAATTGCCGATACCTGGTTAAATACTAAATTTGAAGGCGGCAGGCATAAGTGCAGGTTGAATCAATTAAAAGAGATAGAGAAAAAGATAAGGAGTGGAAAGTGAAACATCTGAAAGTAGTAGATCCGGAGGTTTACGCTAGCATTAAAAAAGAACTTAAAAGGCAGGAAGAGAACCTGGAGATGATTGCCTCGGAGAACTTTACTTCTTTGGCCGTGCTTGAAGCCCAGGGTTCGGTCTTGACGAATAAATACGCTGAGGGGTATCCAGGACGGCGTTGGTATGGCGGATGCGAGAACGTGGATGAGGTAGAGAGCTTGGCGATTGAGCGGGTTAAGAAATTGTTCGGGGCAGAGCATGCCAATGTGCAGCCGCATTCAGGATCGCAGGCGAATATGGCGGTATATTTTGCGGCGGTAGCGCCCGGAGATACGGTTTTAGCCATGGATTTAGCTGCCGGCGGACATTTAACTCACGGCCATCCGCACAATTTCTCCGGAAGATTCTTTAAAATGGTTGGTTACGGTGTGGATCCAAAGACCGAGATGCTGGATTATGACGCGATTATGCGTTTAGCCCAGGAGCATAGGCCTAAGATGATTCTTGCCGGAGCTTCGGCCTACCCCAGAAAAATAGATTTTAAAGCGCTTAGGGCTATTTGCGATAAAGTAGGCGCGTATTTATTTGTGGATATGGCGCATATTGCCGGGTTGGTTGCCGCAGGTATTCATTTGTCCCCGGTTCCTTACGCGGATTTTGTTACTTCTACGACTCATAAAACTCTGCGCGGCCCGCGCGGAGGATTCATCCTTTGCCGCCAGGACTTCGCTAAGAAAATTGATTCCCAAATTTTTCCCGGAATTCAGGGCGGGCCGCTTATGCACGTGATTGCGGCTAAGGCAGTGGCATTTAAGGAAGCGATGAACCCTAAGTTTAAAACCTACCAGGAGCAGGTGGTTAAAAATTGCAGCGAGTTGGCTAAGGAGCTGGCGCAAAAAGGATTTCGGATAGTTTCCGGCGGCACGGATACGCATTTGTTGTTGGCGGATTTAACCGGAAAAGGGGTTACCGGAAAGGATGCCTCTAGCATTTTGGGGCAGGTCAATATAACGGTGAATAAGAATCTCATACCTTTTGATAAGAACGGAGCTGGGGTTACCAGTGGTATCCGTATCGGCACTCCGGCAGTAACCACCCGGGGTTTAAAAGAATTGCAGATGCGTAAAATCAGCCAATTCATCAATGATGCTATTGAATTTAGGGGCGATCCCAAGTCTATTGCGAAAATCAAGAAAGAAGTCATAACTTTAACCAAGAAATTTCCATTATACCCGGAGCTGGCGAAATAAAATGAATAAAAAGAATACGCCGCATAATAGGCCTAGTTGGGATGAATATTTTCTGGATGTAGCTAAGCTTGTGGCAAAAAGGGCAACTTGTCTACGCCGCAGCGTAGGCGCAGTCTTGGTAAAAGACAAGAGGATTTTAGCTACCGGTTATAACGGCGCGCCTTCGGGTTTGAAACATTGCTTTGAGGTTGGGTGCATGCGCCAGAAATTAAAAGTTCCTTCCGGAGAGCGGCACGAACTCTGTCGGGCGCTGCACGCCGAGCAGAACGCGCTTATCCAGGCTTCATTATATGGAATAAGTGTCAAGGGCAGCACTATTTATGCCACTTGTCAGCCCTGCGTTATCTGCGCCAAGATGTTGATTAATGCCGGAATAAAAGAAATTGTCATTGCCGAAGGTTATCCGGATAAGCTGGCGCTGGATTTCTTAAAAGAAGCGAAGATAAAGATAAAGCGGATTTCAAAAGGGAAAAGTTAAAAATAAGAAGTCAAAGCCATAGAGCAAAAGTAGGAAATTTAATATCAAATGACAAAATTCAAAGTTCAAAATAAATCCAAAACTCGAAATACAAATGTCAAAACCAAAGTTTTGACCTTTGTTATTTGTGCTTATTTTGAATTTTGAGCTTTGACCTTTGAATTTTGAGTTGTAGTTTTTAAGTTTTAATTTTTTACCCCCAAGGTTAATTAACCAAAAAATGAAGTGTCCTTATTGCGGCTACAAAGAAGATAAGGTGGTGGATTCGCGTTCGACTGCCGAAGAGTCCGCGGTCAGGCGCCGCCGCGAGTGTTTAAAATGCGGCAGGCGTTTTACTACTTATGAATACATCGAAGAAATTTCGCTTATGGTAATTAAGAAGGATGGCCGCCGGGAGGCATTCGACCGCAAGAAAATCCTCGCCGGGATAATCCGCGCCTGTGAAAAAAGGCCGATAAGCATTGAGAAAATGGAAGAAATTGTTACCTGGGTAGAACGGGCAATCCAGAAAAAGAGCGACCGGGAAGTCTCCAGCGAGCGTATCGGAGAACTGGTGATGGAGAAATTGAAATTTTTGGATGATGTTGCCTATGTCCGTTTTGCTTCGGTCTACAGGCAATTTAAGGATGTTGGGCAGTTTATGGTGGAGTTAAAGGATATATTAGGCAAGGAAAGGTCTGTGCCGGGAAATTCCAGCAGAACAAGAAGGAAAAGAATATGATAGAGATGGAATTGAGTAAGATAGTTATCGATGAAAAAAGGCATGACCAGCTTATTGTTTTGAAAGAAAAGAACGGCGAAAGAGTGCTTCCTATTGTGATAGGTTTAGTTGAAGCTTCAGCGATAAAATTGAAGTTAAGCGGTTTTCAGCCCCCGCGGCCGTTAACCCACGATTTACTGCATTCGACCATAGGCGACCTTGGCGCTAAAATCGAAAGAATCGTGATTAACAAGTTAGAAGAAAACACCTTCCACGCAAAAATGGTCCTAAAGACTGCTTCCGGAGAGGAAAAAGTTATCGATACCAGGCCCTCGGATAGTATAGCATTGGCAGTGAGGGCGCACGCGCCTATTTTTGTCGAAGACAGTATAATCAAGAAATCGGCGATATTCAACCAGGATAAATGAGAATGCCACTGTCAAGTTTCCCGCTCAGGTTCGATTTTCCGCCTGCGGCGGCGGCAATGATCTTTCGGATTTTCGGCGGCTGCCGAACTCGCGCCTCGTGCTCTCACTCGGCGCTCTCAACCTGTCCCTATACTACAAACACCGGACAGCCGTTCCGAGATTGCCAAGCTTTCAGCTTGGCTTCGGAATTCCCGAAAATCCTCAAGCTCCATTGCCTAAAATCTCCATTCGCGGATAAACTTGGCAGTGCCATTCTAAATATAATATGCTCAAATTTCATTTAAACGACAAAAAAATTCTTAAAGAAATATATGATTTTGCCAAAAACAGGCGGGTGAAGCTTTATTTGGTGGGTGGTGTTTTGCGCGATCTGATTTTGGAAAGGCAAAAGCATAATCCGGATTTTGACTTTGCGATTAAGAAGGGCGCTATAAATTTCGGCAGAAATTTGGCTAAGCAAATGAAAGCGGGTTTTGTAGTTTTGGATAAAGAGCATGGCGCCTGTCGAGTCGCAAGGAAGGCAAGCCGGAAAACTTATACTTTCGATTTCTCGGATTTTCGGGGCCCTGGCCTTGCAGAAGACCTGCAGCATCGCGACTTTACCATTAATTCCATAGCCCTGGAACTGGAAAAAGTATTTAGCGCAAAATATATTGATGGTTTCTTGATTGATTATTACGGAGCGCAGGAAGACTTAAAGGAAAAAATAATCAGGGTAGTAAATAAGAAGTCGTTTAGCGAAGACCCTTTGCGCATTTTACGCGCGTTTAGTTTTGCTTCTATCTTGAGTTTTGAGATCGATAAAGAAACTTTGGCGCTGGCAAAGTCAGAGAAAAATAAATTAACCGGAGTTTCTTTTGAGCGGGTGCGCGATGAACTATTTAAGGTTTTTGACACGGATAAAACTTTTGATTGTTTTGTTGCCCTGGATAAACTAAAGATCCTGGAGATTATCTTTCCGGAAATAAAAAAAATGCGCAAAATCGGCCAGGGCCCGTATCATCACCTGGATGTCTGGCAGCATACTTTGGAATCCATCCGCCAGTTCGATCTTTTGTTCAAAGATATAAAGGATCAAGAGATCCTAGAGTATCTTGATGAGGTTATTTCAAGCGATAGGTCGCGCAGGCAATTATTGAAATTGGGTTTATTCCTGCATGATATCGGAAAACCGGCGACATTGCGCCATGAAAAAGGCAGGACCACTTTTCATGGCCATGAAAGAGAAGGCTTAAGGTTGGGAATCGGTATTGCCAAAAGGCTCAAGTTTTCCAACGATGAAGTGCATTCTTTGCATAAAATGATCCTTTGGCATCTTCGCCCCGGGTATCTGGCCGATAGTGAAAATCCGACTGCCCGCGCAAAATTCCGATATTTCCGCGATGCAGGGGTTGAAGCGTTATCCATATTGTTATTGTCATTGGCTGACCAGCGCGCGACCAAAGGGCCTTTAACTACTGCGGGAGCCCGCAAACAGCATGAAAGAGTGGTGGCCCGCCTGATTCGGGAATATTTGCATAAAAGCAAGGATAAGAAAGAAGAGCGTTTAATCAACGGTAATGATATAATGAAGAAGCTCAGGTTAACTCCTTCTCCGTTAATCGGTAAAATCCTCTGGGCGTTGGAAGAACTTCAGGCAATCGGAAAAGTCAGAACCAAAGAAGAAGCGCTTAAGGCAGCAGCCAAGATTGCCAAGGCCAGGAATAAATGAAGAAGTTCATCATAATAAGTTTAATTATATTGGTTGTTTTATTAAGCGCAGGCATTGTTTATTTGAACAATGTTTTTCTTCCTAAAACAATCAAGGCCTTGATTGTCAAAAGCATCCAGGAGCAAACTCATTCCCAGGTTACTTTAGGTTCTATAAGGGTAAATATATTCAAAGGATTGGTTTTAACCAACTTGGAAATTTATGGCCAGCAAACCTCGCTGATTAAGGTAAAAGAAGTTTCCTGTCTGGTTTTCCCTTTTCCGATACTGCGTAAACAATTAATTATCCCTCTTATAAATATTAAATCCGCTCAAATATATCTGGAAAGAAGAAACGACAATACATTTAATCTGGCGGATCTGTTCCTTCCAAAGCCTGCCGCTGCCAATAATCAGGGGGCAGCTCCTTCTAAAACCGCAAATGGTTCTTCTGATAATGGCTTTGCAGTTTCTGTTTACAGAGTTAATCTCTCCAATTGCCAGGTCCTTTTTAAAGACAGCAGTTTAAGCAAGCCTTTGGTTAAAACTCTGGAAAATCTGAACGCGGCAGTCTATTTATCGCTGCCCGCATCAGTGAAATTCAAAGCCTCTGCTTTTATTCAGGGAGCTAAGCCGGTAAAAATAGGAAGCCAGGGAGAATTTAAAATTCCCAGCCAGGAATTAAGCGCTAAATTGAATATTCTTGGTTTTTCTCCCGTTGAATTCTCGGCTTATTATGAAGGTTCAGGGATAAAAATTTCCGAATCCTCGAGTTTCGATATTTCAGGCGACCTTAAGACTAAAAATAACGCGCTTTACGCCGATATCCAGGCGCAGGGTAAAAACTTGAATATCCTGCGGGATAAAATTAGTGTTTTCTTTAGCATCGATTCAAGAATCGTTCTGGAATATGGTTTATCCGATAAAAATCTGAAATACTCCGGCAGTTCCAAGATTTATGACGCAAATATTTCAGGCTTGGATTTTATCGATAAAATCAGCGCTATTGACTGCGGCGTGATTTTTAATAATTCGGGTTTGAGCACGGATAATCTGACTGGCCAGGTTTTAGGGCTGCCGGTTAAAGCAAAAGCCGCTTTAACAGATTTTAGCGACCCGTCTATCAAACTGAATATGGTTTCCGGATTAAGCCTTACAACGCTGCAGAGCATATTGAAGGATGAGTTTAAATTCAATTTACCCGGCTCGATCAGCGGGCAGGGAGATTTATTACTGTCGGTTGAAGGCAAACTTTCCGACCCTCAAAATCTAACGGTAAAAGGTGGGCTTGACCTGATGAACGGTTCACTAAAGTTGGAGAAAATAGATTCTCCCATCCAGGAGATTAACGGCAGAATCGTTTTTGTAAAAGATAAGCTCAAGTGGGAGGATCTAAGCTTAAAATATCAAAACGTCCTTTATAAGACTACCGGGTCTCTTGCTAATTTCAAATCCCCGTTTCTCGATGTTGCTCTAAATTCCAGCGATCTTTCCCTGACCGCTACCCTTACTTTCAATAATAAGTTGGTAAAAGTATACAAATGTTTTGGGAATTATTTATCCTCGCAATTTTTGGTATCCGGGGATATTGATATTTCGGATTCTGCCAGCCCTGTGGCAGGGTTAACCGGAGAGTTGCTTATTGATTTAAAAGATCTGAATAAATATTTCCCTAAACTAAAGGAACAACTTAATATTATCAAGCCTGAAGGAAAAATTAAAGTAAGTTTTGACTTCTCCGGCAAAGTCAATGAAATAAAAACCTGTTCTATCGAAGCTAAACTTTCCAGCGGGCAGATTTCTTTGTATGGTTTGAACATGAGCGATTTTAGTTTGGATTATAGCCAGGCAGAGGGCGTAGCTGATATCCGCTCTATGCGCCTGACTTTGTATAGCGGTTCATTGGAAGCAGCTTTTAGGGCGGACCTTAATTCCCAGGACTACCCGTATTTATTAGACGCCAGCCTGCAGAACGTTAAGATCGAAGAGTTAAAACTGGATACTTTAGCCAAGTCTAAAGATATTTCTGGGGTTATCCAGGCTGCTCTTAAAATTAAAGGATCATTGATTGATCTGCCCGGATCAAACGGAACAGGGATGTTTTCTATTTCCAAGGGGAAACTTTGGGAGCTGGATTTATTTAAAGGGATGGGCAAATTATTATTTTCCCAGGAATTTACCAATATTACTTTTTCCGACGGGAAATGCGATTTTGTCATCAAGGATAAATTTATTTCTACCGAAAACCTTTTATTGGAAGGCAACATTGTAAATTTATCCGGCCCGGTAAGAATAGGTTTGGATAATTCGATCAGCGCCAGCCTTAACGTTGACATAATCAGCGAAATGGTCCCTTTGACCGGTACCTATAAAGACGTAGCTACGGCGTTAATCGGAGAGGCCGATAAGTTCGCGGTAATTAAGATAAGCGGTACACTTAAGGATCCCAAGTATAAATTTCAAACTGCTGTAACGAATATTATTCAGAGTTTGGCTGGAAATTTACTTAAAAGATTATAGTATTTATGGTATAATACGCCTTAATCGATTTTAAAAAGGAGGGAGTAGTATGATTAACAAGGCGGAAGTTAGGGTTAAATTATTGTTTTTATTTTTATGTGTTTTTTGTTTTTCCCTTGTTTTAATGAATGCTTATGCGGATCAGGGTGTTGATAAGGCCCAGGCTAAGGCCATGGAGCAGGCTGTCACGGATCCCAAGGCTGTTGTTGCCGAGAATCCCAATGCTGTTACTGCCGCAGATTACCGTCAGGAATTAGGACAAGCGATTACAGTCGAAGAAGAGTATTTGCCGCAGGCACTGGATACTTATGGTCGTTTTATGCCATTATCCGGAGTCAAGTCCCAATCCGGAAAAATCGGTATAGTTACCGCTGCTTCAGAGTATAACTATAAAATGAAGGCTTTTGACAAGCTTCCGATCCAGTTCGGTTTAGTCACTAAGTATATAGGTATAAGCAATACTACGGCTGTTCAGCTTCCAGCCCGGTTAACTACTTTTGGCCTGGGAGTAGAAACTACTTTGCCGTTTTTTAATTTGGAAAAAACTTATTTCACGATAGCCTTGGCGCCTTCGTTTTACACGGACAACTGGAATTTCCGTTCGGAGTCATTCCATTTGGCCCAGCGCTATTTTATGATTTACCAGCCGACTGACAAATTAACTCTTGTTTGCGGAGCTGAATATATCCCTGGTTTTAAAGCCGCTGTTTCTCCGATTGTCGGGTTGATTTATAGGCCGAATGATAAGTTAACTTTTAATTTAGTTCCTCCTATGCCGGAAATTGACTATAACCTGAATGATAAATGGACGGTTTTCATGCAAGGTGAATATGTTGTCGATGAGTATAAGGTAACCCAGAATGGCAAGAAAAACCAGGTACTTAATTATAATGAAATACGCGCCGGCGCAGGACTGAAGTATGCTCCTAACAAGAATATTCAGGCTTCTCTTTCCGCAGGTAGTGTATTTAATCGTTCTATCGAATACCGCCAGGATAGCCTGGGTAAAGTTGCTGTCAATAATGGTTTGTATACCGAGTTCCGTGTAAATATTGCAATGTAATACCGGAATAAAGCGTGAAGCATTTAATCAAAACCATAAGGCTGATCGAAAAACAGATCCAGCCTTATGCGGTGCCTTCAGTTACCAAGATTGCCGCAAGGCGCGATCCTTATCAGGTTTTAATTTCCTGCATTTTGAGCTTGCGCACGAAAGATAAAACCACTATAGAAGCAGCATACAGGTTGTTTAGGGTTGCGTCCAATCCCGCAAGCTTGGTAAGGCTGTCTAGAGGGCGCTTGGAGAAGTTGATTTATCCCGTAGGTTTCTACCGCAATAAAGCAAAAGCCATTTTGGATATAAGCCATAAGCTTATCAAAACTTTTAACGGCAAAGTCCCTTATAAATTAGAAGATCTGTTAGCCTTTAAAGGTGTTGGGCTAAAGACAGCAAATCTGGTTTTGAGCTTGGGTTTTAATATACCGGCGATTTGCGTGGATACGCATGTGCACCGTATTTCCAACCGTTTGGGTTGGGTTAAAACAAAGACGCCGGAAGAGACGGAAAAAGAGCTAAAGAAAATTCTTCCTGGAAATGAATGGATAGGGATTAATACTACGCTGGTAACTTTTGGCCAGAACTTATGCTTACCGATTCTGCCGTTTTGCAGCCGGTGTCTGGCGGTTAATTTTTGCAAACGTAAAGGTGTGTATAAATTCCGATAATTGTAGAATGAAAATCAAAAATTGTGAAATAAGAGTTATCCGGCAGGATATAACCGAGTTAAGCGCCGATGCCATTGTTAACGCGGCGAATAATCAGGGCTTTATGGGAGGCGGGGTAGCCGGCGCGATTAAGAAAAAGGGCGGTAAGATAATCGAAGAAGAAGCGGTAAAGAAGTGCCCCATTCAAGTCGGAGAAGCGGTTTTTACTACGGCCGGGTCGTTAAAAGCAAAATACGTTATTCACGCCGCGACTATGGATATGAGTTTTAAAACCGGCGAAACAAGGATCCGGGATTCTTTCCGGAATTCTTTGAAAGTTGCCGATGAATTAGGGGTGAAATCTGTCGCGTTTCCGGCGTTAGGCTGCGGCACAGGCGCCTTTCCTTTATTGGCTTCGGCCAAAATTATGGCGCAGGAAATCTGGAGATATTTGCGCGAGGAAAAATCCAATATTCAAGAAATCACCTTTTGCCTTTTTGATCAGGAAGCTTACGATATTTTTGAGCAAGGCGTAATCAAGTATCTTGAGCATATCCTTTACAAATTGCAGAATGGGCCGTTTTCTACAGTAGACGCTATAATTGAAATTAACGGAGGTATAGTGTTAATCGAAAGAAAAAATCCGCCTTTTGGCTGGGCGCTTCCCGGAGGTTTTGTGGATTATGGAGAGAGCCTGGAAAAAGCGGTAGTAAGAGAGGCTAAAGAAGAGACTGGGCTCGATATTAAGGGAATAAAACAATTTCATACTTATTCTGATCCCGGGCGCGACCCGCGTTTTCATACCATTGGCACAGTTTATATCGCTCAGGCTGAAGGTAAACCGGAGGCAGGAGACGATGCTGGGGATTTAAAGATAGTCAAATTAAGCGAAATAAAAGATTTGAATCTTGCTTTTGATCATGGTAAGATTTTAACAGATTATTTGAAATACAAAGAAACGTCTTAAACCCCAAGGAGGTGCTCCAGTGTCTAACGCATTAAGGTATTCTCTCTCTCTCTCTCTCTCTCTCTCTCTAGGAAATTCCTTTTCTTCTTTTTAATCTTCTTTTCTTTCTTCTTTTTATCTTTTTTTCTTCCCTGTAACAGCCTGCTCCTTGCCGAAGACACCCTGACCATCACCACCTACTATCCTTCTCCCTATGGAGTCTACCGTGAGCTAAGAGCCAAGCGTATAGCCATAGGGGATGACTACATCGATGGAGCTAACTACACCTGGCAGGATACTGAGAGCGGCTCTGGAGAGGTTGACTTCAACGCTGACCTGGTAGTAGAAGGCAATGTAGGGATAGGGACGGTGAATCCGGGAGCCTTGCTGCATATATTGGGAGCCAACCCCAGCGGAGTCGATATGATTACTGGTCTTAAGCTTGACCGCGTTTATGATAGCGTAGGCGACCAGATGAATCTTGATTTTGGCGATGGAAGTACCAACGGCGCAGGAAGGATCGCTGTTCTTGCCACTGGCGGCGGAGAGAGTGCATTCACTTTTTCTGCCCAGACCGCCTCCGGAGTAGCTTATACTAATGAAGTAATGAGGATACAGGGTAACGGTAGGGTCGGCATCGGCACTACCAGCCCTGTCGGAGCCCTGGATGTCCGTAACAGTGGTAACAGCGGTGTGCGTATGGCTGATGCCAACGGTAATGTCATCGAAGGCATACTGGGAGGGGCCCTGGGCACTCTCTGGCTTAACTATACCTCTACAGGTAATGTGCTCTTGGCCAATGGGGGAGGCAATGTGGGGATTGGGACGGGGAATCCTCTTGGCATACTACACGTTAGGCAAAGCTCAGGCGTAGATTTGCTCATTAAAGGCGGGTGTGCTGTTTCTGGAGCGATATCTATCAACGCAGTTAACGACACAGACAGCGTCAACATTCCTTTAGAAATTAGATCTAGCAAGACGTATTTTACTGCCGGAACTGTAGACCTTGGGCGCGAGATCATACTTACCACCTCTGATAACATATCTGTTATTAAGGGCGGAGCGCCAAATACTAGCACTGCAGGTTTCATAAGTATACAGGCTCGAGACGGAGATGAGATGTTTCGTTTTTGGACGGATTCTGCTACAGCTTATCAGAATAGCGTTGAAGGCGGAGGCTGGGGAAGTCAGTCTTTTGATTATGCCGAATTAATCAACTATGAGGACAAAAATAAGATAGAAGCGGGAGATGTAATTGTTTGTATCGGGAAGAAAGGCAATAAGGATTATGCTGATAGAAGCAGTTATCCTTATCAAGAAACAATCATAGGGATAGTTTCTACCAAGCCTGGTTTTATAGGAGGGGTCCCTTGGGAGGATAAACCGGTTAATCCTCCTGATATTGATAAGGCTCTTTCTTTAGCGGGCCGGGTTCCGGTTAAGGTTTGTACGGAAAATGGAGTAATTAAATTAGGAGATTACTTAACTTCTTCTTCAATCCGCGGGGTGGCTATGAGGGCGACAAAACCCGGGCAGGTAGTGGGTAAGGCAATGGAGGAATATAAAGAAAAAAATCCGAAGAAGGTCGGTAAGATTACAGTATTTGTAAATCCGGTTTGGTTCGGAGCCGATCTTCAACAAAAAACAGAGTTACTCGAGAGAACTGTTCAGGAACAAAAAAAACAGATAGAAGAACTAAAAGGTGAGATTCGAAAGCTACATATTTAGCCTTCTCTGAGTTGTTTCTCCGCATCTACTACATCGCGGTTAATCACGCGGATTGTTTCTTTGATTTTGTCTTTCAAGACATAGGAAGATACTTTTGCGTCGGCAATTTCGCGCAACACCTGCACGCTCATCCGGAAATACCGCACGACTTCTCCTTCATCAGTATCTCCCAGCCTTAAAGTTTTCTCGAAGTTTGTCCCGCGCAGCCACGCCTCCATTGCCGTGCTCATATGAAAATAGGGGAGTTTGCTAAAGGGGTAGATTCTAAATCTTTCTTCCTTATGTTTAACCTCGTCGTAGATTCCTTCGCACATCTTTTTAATCTGCCGGGTATTCCTGGAAAGATTGGAAGGGATGCGTTGGTTTTTGCGCGGTTCAAATACGGCGGAAACCGCGATTACCCCCAGCCCGAATTCGTCAAGCTGTTCCAGGATATGCTGTTCATACAGCTCGCTCAAAATCAATTCGTAACCGTAGACGTTCTTGGCGAATTCTCCTTTTTCGGTAAGCGCGCCGTTATTGATGTAATTTAAGTCTTTCAGGAGTTTTAATTTTGCTTCGATGAGCCGGAGAGCTTCTTTCTGGTCATTTTTTCGCGACTGAAAGAAATGCAGAGAGAGAGGATAAATTTTGAATAAATCCTCTTGGTATTTTTCGTAAAGATTCAGGATTGTGGCGTAAGAAGTGTTAAGTTGGCTTCTTACTTCTTCGGGTTTCCCGTAGATTATGCGTTTAGCTTCGTCAATGCGGATTCTTTGCAGGTTAAGCCGGCAATAAACAAAACCTTCGGTATCTATACCGCGTCTGCCTGCGCGTCCGGCCATCTGATAAAAATCGCGGGTTTTCAAATTCCGCACGTAGCGCCCGTAAAATTTACGCAGTTCATCGAAGATAACCGTGCGGCTGGGCATATTTATCCCCAGCGCGAAAGTTTCGGTTGTAAAGATAACCTTGAGGAGCCGACTGGTAAACAGCCTTTCAATGACTTCTTTGAGGGTAGGCAGCATACCGGCATGATGATAGGCGATTCCGTTTTGAATAAGCCGGTAAAGGTTTTGAGCAGTCCGGTCGTTCTTGAGGTCAAAACGTTCGCAAAGATCCGTATACATTTTGAGGATGCGGGTTTTCTCCTCGCCGTTTAAGAAATTAGAACAGGCCAATTCCGAGGCTAATTCTTCGGCCCGCCTGCGGCCAAAAACAAAATATATGCAAGGCAGGCCCTGGGCGTTACGCACGTAGTTTATAAGGCCGAATAATTTGTTGGGCTTAAAAAACCTTAATCTTTTAAAATGTTCGATTTTATCGGTTATTTCGCCGCCTGCCTGGAAAAGGAAGTGCAAAGGGACAGGGCGTTTATCTTCGATAACGACCTTTACTGTTTTGTTATGGATGGATTCGATCCAAGAAGCGAATTGTTGGATATTTGGAATGGTCGCGGATAGGCCCAGAAGATTCATATGCTTAGGCAGAAATATCAGGGATTCTTCCCAGACAGTGCCGCGCTCGGGATTATCGATATAGTGGATTTCGT
>Ga0265297_10006081_pt1 | contig 17830 bp, 18 predicted proteins | sample Munlanlwell13791_FD_192502 | JGI IMG/M metagenome (GOLD analysis project Ga0265297, IMG submission 192502) | Leachate microbial communities from a municipal landfill in Southern Ontario, Canada - Leachate well 137-91 | ecosystem: Engineered > Solid waste > Landfill > Unclassified | place...
GAATCGCCAGCGCCGGCAATCTCTCATCATGCTTGGCATATTCCAGCGCCAAATTGACAGCCATCGCACCCAGGGGATTGGTGCGCGTCCACTCGTGCGTACCGGCCCGCCCGTGGTGCGCGACGTCGATACCCACGCCAGATAGTTGTAGGCGCAGGTAGAACACGCTGCGCGTCGCCGCGTCCGCCGGCCAGGGCGTGGCCCGCAGTTGCACCGCCAATGCCTCTTCCAGCGCACCCGACAGCCCGACGTGCGTTTCGGTGCCCCTGACCACGAAGAACCCGCCACCCTTGACCATCTCTCGCAATGGGCCGAGCACGTTGACCGCGGCCCGGATGACATCCACATCGTTGACGCTCCAGACCTGCGCGGATTTCGTGATTCTGTCCACCGCATCGCCATTGACGATGACGTGCAGCTGGTCGCCCCGCTTGACGCTGGCGCGGACGCGCTGGGTGAAGTTGACGAAACAGGAATGCAGCCAAAGTTGCGCGTCGTTGGGCCGGTAGTGGCCGCCGTCATCGAGGTCCGCACCAGAGGAGGGGATCAGTCCGAGAGTGCTGCCGACATGCAGGTCGGAGACAACCGCGAGGATGTCATGTGTCAACGTGGCTCCAATATTGCAGCAATGACGGCGACCAGCTCCGCCGCAAACAGCAGCAGCACGAACCCCCGCCGCAGGCGTCTACTCATGCCGGCGCCGCGCCCGCAACACCACGTACCACCAGCGCAGGATGATCTCAAGCAGCAAAAGTCCGTACATTGCGGTCAATACGCGCACCGTCCAGTGGAAAGTGAGAGGATGCTGCAACTCTAACGCCGTCTTGCTGAGCGCCAGGGCGAGGAAGATGCCCGCGAGCAAGCTGTACTGCAGGCCCACTTCCCACCGGTAACGCTCGGGCAGACGCTGGCCGAATGCCAGAATCGACAGGTACAGCGTTACGCCGGACAGCACGAAATAGATTGTCGGCACGGGAAATGCTTCCATCAGCCGCCCTTCGTCAAGAGAAAGATGACGACGACCACGAGTAAAGTCAGAATTAAACCAGAGGAACCGAGCAAGAGGGTCTGCCAGCTATTGCTGCCGTTCGGCGCTTTGGGTAGCATGTCCAGCCGCTTTTGCACGTCGCCCATCTGCGATTGGAGCACGGCGACGTCCCTGCTGAGCTGCGACACGGCCCGCTGCACCTCATCCAACATGGCTTCAACTCTCTGCCAGTAGTCCCGCCCTGGGGCTGGCCCTGTCTGTTGTGGTATCGGCATCGGCTCATCTCGATTGTCCGCATGTGGCGCTGGCTGCATGGCCCCCGCCTGCCGCAGCGCATCCGCACAGGCCCGCAACTCCGCATTGCCCTCGTTCGCCTCGCGGGCCGCCCATACGAGATCGCGCAGCATGTCCTGCATCTCCGCCCATTCGATCAGCTTGCACACTCGGTCCGGCAGCGCGCCCCCATCGGCAATCTCCTCTAGGCGCACGCCGAGTCCGAGCCGCACCATGCGCTCCAGCGCCTCGCCGTCGAAGGCCCCGATCAGCGCCTTGAGAAGCCGGTCGAATTGCTGGGCCTCCAGTCTCATGGACAGTAGCCCGGCGATGGCGCTCCGGTGGCAAGCACGCCTTCGGAGTCGGTGCAGTCCGGCAAGGCCCAACTCTCGCCGTCGCCCGGCGTCTCAAAGGCGAACGTATCAATCGCCGCGCTGAGTGTGTTCGACAGCGTGACGGTGCCCGTAATGGGCAACGTGGTGCAGCCGCTCATCTGATCGACGAACGTCACGAGCGGCCCGCTGATTTCGGTGCGGAAGGGGTAGCTGTAGGTGCACGTCCCGGCCAACAGACTGTACCCGGTGATGTCCTGGGCGCCGGCGGAGTACACCTCGATGTACTCATCGTCATCCCCGGCCCCCCCGCGCAGATTCCAGTCGTACAACGTGGTCTGCTGGATGTACACCTCCGAGATGTACGGCGCCGGCACGGGCGTGAGGGAGGCCGTGGGCGTCGCCGTGGGCGTGCGCGTGGCCGTGGCCGTGGGTGTGGGCGTATCCGTTGGCGCGACCACCTCCTCCAGATAGGCGTTGTCGAAATGCGCGCTGCCCGCGCCATACGGGCCAATGAGCTGCACATAGATGGACTCGCACAGCGCCGGCGCTTCAAACTCGAAAGCCACGGCAGCATACGCGTTGGCGGTGATGCCGGTTTCCGCGCTCACGATGTAGGCGGCATTCGTGATGTCATAGATGCCATAGGCGCCGTCCTGCGTGCCGTCGCCGCGCGCGTAGAACGCCAGCCGGTAGGTCTTGCCCGCCGTGACGGCGACAACTTGATTGACGTATGGCGTATCGTCCGTATAGGTCAGCTTCAGGCCCGCCGCCCCGGCATAGGCCACGCTAACCGCCTCCGCCTTGTTGCCCAGCGTGTCCGACACGGCCGAGCTGACCCAATCTGTGAACGTGTCCGATGCGTCATCGTCGATCGTCCCCGCGTAGCTCTCGAACTTGCAGTTGGTCAGCAGTCCGCAGTCCGGCGTTGGCGTATTGGTCACCGTGGCCGTGGCCGTGGGTGTGTTGGTCGCCGTGGGCGTGTTGCTGGCCGTAGGCGTGGCGGTTGCCGTTGGGCCGGCCGTGGCCGTATCCGTGGCCGTGGCCGTCCATGTCGGCTCCGGCGTCGTGGTGGATCCTGAGCTGATGTCGGCGTAGAGCTGATGTACGTACAGCGAATCGTTTGGCCCGGCCTGGACGCCGAACAGCCCGAAGCCGTATGGATCAATCACAATGTAGTTAGACATCAGCGCATTGGCGACGGTCCATTCGGCGCGCTGCCATAGGCCGGTGTTCGCCAGCGTCAGGGTGTAGGCTTCTGATGCCCATAAGCCATTGGCCGTCGTGACCGTAATCACATCGGTGCCGATGTCTAGGTAATCGAGCGTTACGGCCAGGTTGACGTGCTGGCCCCAGTTGGTGTGCGCCGTGTCGAGCTTGAGCACCGCCGTTTCGCCGGCCGGAATCCGGCGCGCCTGCCGCCCGAAAAGCCGCTGTCGCATGTTGGCGTCTTCGGTGGCGTTCGGCGTCTGGTTCGGCGTCGCAATCAGCGTGGCGTTCGGCGTCGGCATGACCGCCCCGGCGCACGGCCGGTACATCGGCGTCGGCGACGTTACCGCAGAACGGCCCACCGCCGCCGTAGCCAGCCACGAGACGCACGCCTGCGGGTAGACCGTCGGCGTTTGCAGGGTCAGCTCGTTGGTGAAGTCCCCGATAGTGCCCGAGCCGCCCACACCCGCGCTCCAGTTGTAGGTCGGATTCTCAGTATCGCGGAACACGATCTGCACTCGTGAGGTGGCGGTACCTGACTTGCCGACCCAGTTGTCAACCACATTCCAGAAGTCGGTCGTTTCATAGATGCGCCAGCTGGAGTGTTCCAGGCAGTAGTCGCCGCCGTTGGCCGCGCAGGAGAGCACCGACCAGTAGTTGTCCTGCCAGAGATCATGCATCAAGCCGGCGGTCGTGACGTCCCACTCGAACGCTACCGGCGCGCCCAGAGCGTCCACGGTCTGCCCGACGCTGAACTGCATCCAGTCGGCATAGGTGTTGCCGGTGGCATTGTCGGCGTTTTCGCGATCCGGGCTCATGGCGTTCGTGCCGATGCCGATCAGCTTGTGCGGCACAACCACGTTCCAGCCATACGTGCCGTTCTCGTACAACTCCTGCCGCAGCTTGAAGCTGCTGCTACCGGCGCAGGCCGTCGTGCCCGCCTGCACGATCACCGGCTTATCAGGGAATGCAGTGTAGGCCGCCTCCGCCAGTGTGCGGATGAAGGTCTTGTACTGCGCGCACGTCGCTACAGAGGCCTCATGCGCCGCCAGCACCGCATTGGCCGTGTCGCCGCCGGCCTCGGCTACCGGGTGACTCTCGCGCGCCAGGCCAACGCCGATGCGCACCAACGACACGGCGGGGTTGCTGTTGTAGCGCGCCCCGGCCTGCGTAATGAAGCTGACCATATTGGCGAGAAACGTCGCATTGCCGTACTTTATGCCGTTGTAGACGTGGGAGCCAACCGTAAAGGTAGTCGTGTAGGCTGACATCCAGGTCGGCACATACAGCGTATTGTAGGGGCTGGCGGCGGTCCCCGCCCCGCCATTCTCGCTCCACGTCGGCGGGATGCTCAGTGAGAACGGCTGCGAGATGACGTCCCCGCTGCCCAGCTTGACCGTGCGCGAGTTCGCCGACGCGATGCAGTTGTCATAGATCGACCAGTCAATGGTGCCGGATGTGGGCCACACGCTGTTGAGGTACGAGTAGCATTCCAGGCCCAGCATGTGGTTTCCGGGGTACAACGCATCGTAGGTGGGCCGCGCGGGCGGTACGGCGCGCGTGGCATCGGTGAAGGCGACGTACATGCCGGGCGCCTGCGGTGTGACGACGGCCAGCATGGCCTCCAGGCCCGATGGCCGCTCGGGCGGCACATGTTTGACCGGCGTGGGCGTGATGGCAGTGCAAGCGGCGATGGCAAGCGCCAGGACGCCGACTGCCGCCAGGATCAGGACTACCCGTTGTCGATTCATGCTCCCCCTATACCAACGCCAGCCAGCCGGTATTCGTCGTGTTCTGCGCGATGTACACATGCGTATTGCTTACGTCCAAGTACAGCTCGCCCAGGAAATGCGGTGTCACCGCCCCGGTCGGGTCCGCCGTCCCGCTGCGCGTCCCCGTATGCCCGATCGGCTCCCACACCGACTGCGCGCCGCCGGTGCCCTTCTCGACCCACGTCACCCCGGCGTCATCCGTCGGCGCCGTGCCGTTCGACGTGCCACCCGCAACAGTGTAATAGAGCTTGTTGTCGGCGCCGATCACATAGCTGGTGGCCGCGTAAGCAGTGGAGTTGGCCCAGGCGCCCACCACCGCCCAGCCCGCCGTCGTGCAGGCCCAGCCCGTTGGCTCGCCTGTTGTCGGCGCGCTGTTCCACACGATGTCTCCGATCTGCCACACGCCGCCATCCGTGGGCACCGCCGCGCCGTAGGTTACCCGGCGCGCATAGGTGTTGTCGGCCCGGCCCTTGGGATCGGAGACCGGCGTCGCCATGCCGTAGATGTACTGCCGCGCGATGCGCAGCCCGAAGACGCTGAGATCGTCACCCGTGACCTGGATGCCGACGCTAGCCTGACCGCCGCCGCCGAGGATGGTGTTGCCGTCGATAACAGCCTCATAACAGCCATCGACAAGGATGCCGATGGCGTTGTCCAGCGTGCCCATACCGATATAGGTGCCGGTGATTGTGACGCCAACGGGCTGGGCGCTGCCAAAGCCCAGCCACACGGTCCGGTACAGAGCCTCGGCATAGCAGTCACTCAGCGTCAACCCGTAGCACTCATCAACCGCCAGGCCAACCGACGTGCTACTGGCGCCGCTGAAGTCGCAGGCGTCGAAATGGATATTGGCGCCGTGTTCTACAATGCATCCGGTGCGATTTGAGCCGGCGTAGAACCGGCAGCGATAGAAGCCCATGTTGTTGCTGTCGGCGCCCAACCGGAACCCGCAATAGGTCGCATCGGCCGTGTTGACCTCGAACGCGCTGCCCTCGGCCAGCAACGACCAGGAGCCCACGGCGCTGATGCAGTCATACTGCGCGCCGGTGACAGTCACGTCGATCAGGTGCGCCCAGTAGGCGTCGGACATATAGATGCCGTGCCCGGCATTGGCGCCCGCCACCGTCGGCGCGATATACAGGCCGTTCAGCGTGCAGTGGTGATTGGAGATATTGAGACAGTTCCCGGTCCCGGTGAAGAGCAGTTGCGCCGTGCCGCCGTTGCTCATCAGCGTGATGTGGTCTCGGGTAATTGCCAGCGTCGTGTCGTAGTTGTAGCTACCGGCCGGGATCATCACCGTGCCGAACTGCGGGCAGGCGCTGATGGCTGCCGCGAAGGCCGTCGCATTGGTCGCCGCCGTGGCGCTGGGGCTGGCGCCGTAGGTCGAAACGTCGAACACGTTTTCGCCCTGCAGCAACTCGCGGTCGATGCGAATCTGCTTGCGGCTGAAGTATGCGGACGTCTTGAGCTGGATGTTCTTCTCGCCCTCGTAGCCGAAGCGCAGCCACCAGGACGCCGCGCTGCCCGGTACGCCGCCGGCGGACGCGAACGAGACATTCGCGCTGTCGGTGGCTTCCCAGAACACGCGCCGGCTGGCGTTGTAGATGAAACGCCGGCTGCCGACGTGAATCCCGTCGCTCTGACCGACTTCTAGCCCGATGTTGCCCTGGATCAGCCCCAGCAACGCCGGGAGCAACTGCCTGGCCTGGGCATCGATGTTGACGTTCGTGACGTTGCTCATCCTGGGAACCGTTCTGTCGGAGGGTGCGTGCGCTCCCATTCCGCCTTGCGGCGCGCACGGTCCGCCTCGCTGGCCTTGTCCCAATAGTCGTGCAGCCATTCTGTCTGCGCCTGCCGCGCCGCCTCCAGGGCGTTGGCGATGTCCGATTCCGTGGCGTCCGAGGTGTGCATGTTCAGCGTGTCATCGGCATCTACCGATACCTCGTCGATCAGAATGTCCCGCGCGTCGGTCAGCATCCCGCCGTACTCTGCCCGCTCCCGCGAGTATTGCAGGTCGCGCACGACGCACGGCTGGACGTTGCGCGGGTTGATGGCCTCGTGTCCGGCGATGCTCGAGTACAGCCCGCCATCCCGCAGGTACAGCGCCGGAGTCAGGCTGACCGCACCGTAATGCAGCCGCCGGCCCGCCCCGACCCACAGCCGCCACGGCGCATAGGCCGTATCGCCCAGCGCGACCTGCTCTTGCAGCCAATCCCAAGCCCGAATATCCGAGGTGATGTTATGCAGTACGGTCAGCGTGTTAGTCCGCGAGGCGGCATCATCCGTCCAGGTCAGGAACTGCGTGAGGTAGCTATCGGCGATCTCTTTCAGGAACGCCGGGATGGCGATCTGCGCGAGGTCGTCCCCACCCCCCGGCCGCACCTTCGGCGTATGATAGTTGTAGATGTAGCGCCAATTCGCGGCGAACGCGTAGCCGCAGACGGTCACCGTCAGGCTATCTGCGCCGCCCTTGCGCACCGTAACCGGCCGCGCCCACGGCCAGGCGGCTTCTTTCAGGATGCGGTTGCCCATCGTCGGCGCGTCCGGCGCTTGCCCCATGTGGATCGTCGCCACATCATCGCGCCGCCCGTAGCGCCCCTGGCTCTGAGTGTTGGCATAGGTCGCGTGGGGCCGGTTGTGCCCCTCGTAATCCACGCGTCGAATCAAGACGCTGTTGGTCATGGCATCCAGCGAGCGCCGCCGCGTCACTTCTGCCGTGGTGAGATCCATCTCGTAGATCATGCCCTCCCACGTCACGACGCCGTTCGTGCGCTCTGCGACGTGATAGCCCAGCCGCTCGTAAAACCAACGCTGCAGCTCCTGGCGCGTGCCCTGGAAGGTGAAGGTACCTTGCCAGTAGCCGCCCTGCAATTTGGTACTCCGCCGCCAGTTCGACGTTTGATGCGTGATCTCAGCGACGAAAGCGGGCGTACCCTGGGCAACGGGCGTGTAGAGCAGCAGATCGTAGCTCATGCCGTGTCGTTCCCGTATGACAACCAGCGTTTGTAAAACGAGACGGTTAGCGAGATGTTGGTCGCGGCCGTCTGCCCGGTCAGCGCACATACCAGCAGCCCGCCGCCGGCCGGCAGATACCAGTCGTGGAACTCTACCGCAGCCGGGTAGAGCTCGCCGACCAATTCCGAGTGATAGTAGACGCCAAGCTGTTCGTCGTCCTCGTGGGTGAATAGTTGCGTTTGGACATCCGGCGAGATGATGTCAGCAGACGCCGATGTTCCGGCAACGTGGACATAGTGCGCGGCCGGCAAGAGTACAAACTGATCAATCCACAGAGACCCGCTGCCCTCCAAACGTTCGGCGTACAGGCTGAAGCCGTTCATCAGCAGGGAATCACCGCTCTCCGAAACCGTGCGCCAGGACATACTCGGGATCGAGAACTCGCCCAGGTTGACGTATTCCCAAACCTGCGCCCCTTCGGTTGCCGCCCCGTCCACGTACTGGATCTCGTTCGGCAACCAGTCGGTCGAACCGATCACCCCGGGATTGATCTGAAGCGATACAGTTGTGTTGGCTTCGACCATGATGCGGGCCAGCAAGATGTAGTGGCCCACAAAGTAAAGCGCATCGACCGCCGAAGCCAGGACCGGAACACCTTCAACCGTCTTGGTATAGATGTCACCGACCTTGATAGACAGGCGCAAGAACGTCGTATTGTCCAGGAAGGTGGTCTTGACATAGGCGCCGCTGATAGCAGTGCTCCAGAAGAGATCGCCGGCCCATGTTGCCTTCCAATAGGGAATGAAGAAGCCGACGCCTTCGTAGTAGTCACGGATGCCGAGCCAGGCTTCCGAGAAGACGTTTATATGAGGAGTAGTGTCTGTGTGTAACCCTGCCAGTGTCAGCTTGGCGATGCGATTCGGCGCGGTCGAAGCGTAGTTGCGCCCGCCTTCGCCGCCCTGCTCGGCCGGCGTGTGGGCATCGCCGCCCGGATAGAGCCACTTCTTGGCGGCGCCGCCCGTCACGCCATACGTTGACGTGATCGCCGTCGCCTCCAGATTTTCCCACAACGGATGCCGCGTAACCGTGATGGTGATCGGCAGGCTGTAGGTTGTGCCGGCGACCAGATGAATCAGCGGGCCGAAACCCGGCGCCGTGCCGTAGTTGAACTCCAGGTTATAGAGCAGCGACTTGCGCGTCAGGGTCTCGCCGGTCGCCTGCACCTCCAGGTAGACCGGCATGTCGTTCTTGGGGTCGGTGTGAAACTTGCGGATGTACTCCTGCATGGCGGTCAGGCAGTGCTCGGCCGCGATGATGTTAGCGCCGGTATCCTTCGCGAGCACATCGAAGCTCTCGGTAATCAGGCCGTAGCCCGCGAACGATTGTCGGGCGCCGTAGGTGGACTTCGTGCGCTCCCATTCGGCCGGCGGCGTCTTCATCGTCCAGGAGCCCTGCAGCAGCTTAAAGGTGCCGGACATGAAGTCAACGAGGTCGGCCGTGCCGGCTTTGGTGCCTTTGACGATGCGAAAGACTTGCGTCATGCGCCCATACTCCGATTCAGCCGCTGCCGGCGGTTGGAGTCCATCGTCGCGAGCAGCAGCGCCGCGGCGGCCTGGTCCATGACTACGACGCTGTAGGAGTCGCCGCCGTTGTAGATGGACGTCCGCGCGCCCGCGCCCGCGGCCGCCGGTGTCGCAGCGAAGGCCGGCGGGCCTGCGAAAGCCGCGCCGCCGCCCGCAACCGCGCCGGCTGGCAGTGGCGGCAGGATGACGTTCGCGGCCGCCGCGGCGGCTGCTTCCATCGCCTTCTTCAGCGCGTCGGCCTTGGCTTCTATGCCGTCGATGAGGCGCTGCACCATGCCCTCGCCGATGCTCTTAAAGTCGATCTCGGACAGGTACTTGGTAACGGCCTCAAATGCCGTGGAGAACACCCCTTTGATCTTGTCAATTTCCGGCTGGATGCCGGTTGTAATGTCGGCCACGCCGCTGGTCGCCTTGCCGCTCGTGTCACCCGCCAGGCCCAGCATAGCCATGACCGGCGCCGTACCCGTCCCCGCCGCCTTGGCGATGTCAGCGACAAAGGCGTCTAGCGTAGCGGAGCCGACTTGGCTGTCGTGCACGGCTTTGACAAAGGCGTCCTTATCAATGAACTTCGCGACATCCGGCGTGATGTTCAGGTTCTCAAAGTCTTTGCTGATCTGCGCGGCGGCCTCCTGGCTCATCTTCAGCACGGAGGCCCACGGGGAAGCTGCGCCATGCACCGCCACGTCCTTGACGCGGAAAAGGTTTTCCAGTGGCCCGTTGCCGCCCGGTTTCCAGATGTCATTCTCGCCGCCACCTGGCGTCAGCTTCCGGCTGGCCTCCGCAGCCGCCTCGATCTTGCTCTTGACGCTGCCGGTAACTTTGTTCCAGGCCGCCTCGACGGCGGAGGCAGCCTTGTTCCAGGCGCTGGTCGCGGCGCTGGCCGCCTTGGCATTGGCTGCTGCTATCTTGGCCTGGGCATCGGCGGCGTACTGATCCCAGATGGTATTGCCCATGACTACATCAGCACCAGGAATGGGAGCCGTGCGGCCCGGTATCTCGAAGGGTTGATCGGCGGCGACGCGGGCGCGGCCGGCGCGGAAGGTCTGCGCTAGATCGGTGGCGGCCTGCGCGGCGCCGGCTGTGCCCATCAGCGCCGCGGCATAATCGTTCCAGACGGTCGTGGCGGCGCTGGCAATACCGGCGGCATTCTGGGTCGCGCGGTTGAGATCCAGCGTCGCCTGCAGCGCCGAGCCCATCTTGTCTGCCACGGCTTGGGTTCTGTCCGCCAGGGTAACCGCGGCACTGGCGGCGTCCAGGGCGGCCTTCTTGTCGTCAGCGAAGGCTTGCGCCAGGGCAATGCTGCCCGTGCGGCCGGCGCTGCCTTGCGCCAGGCTCAGACTCAGCAAGGCTGCTTCATATTCCTTGGCGGCCTGGCTCTGCGCGCGCAGGGCCTGCTCCTGGCCCGTTCCTCCGGTGACTTCCGGCGTTGGGAGCGCGTTGCTTACACCCTCGACTACACTGGTAACGGCCTGGATGAACACCTTGTAAGTCGGCGCGACCAGCGTGCTTAGCTTGCCCTTCAGGTCGGCTACGGCGTTGCCGAGCCGGGTCGTGCTGTCAACGGCATCGAAACCGGCGGCCGCAAAGTCGCCCATGCGCCCGCGCGCAACCTCCATGATAGCGATCTGCCCGGCCTCCTGAGCCGTCAAGTCGCCATTGGCCGCCGTCAACTCCTCGATGCGATCCTTGACGGTCTTGGCGCTGATGCCGAATTGCGCCAGGCCGCGCGTCTGTCCGGTGACGAGCATCTGCGTGAAAGCGTCAATGCGGGAGGTCGCCGACTGGGTAGAATCGCCCAGCGTGATGGCAATCTCGGCAATCTCAGCGGCTTCGGCGCCAGTATTCGCCAGCTCCAATGACAGGATGCGCGTCGCCGCGGCCAGCTTCTCGTCCTGGTTCATGGCGTTGCCGAGCGTGGCGTCGAACGCCGCCAGCGCCTCGCCGGCCTTCCGGCTGCCGCCGGCAATGACGTCGAAGCGCGCCCCCGCCTGTGCGGAGGCTTCGCCCATCTGCCCGAGTTCAGCGAACGTCTTGCCGGCTGTGATAGCCAGCGGCACCAGGGCCGCCGCCGTCGCGATGGCGCCCAGAGCTACCTTGCCCAGCGAGCCGCCGAGCGATCCCAACACGCCACCCAAGCCGCCCACGCCGCCCGAGGGCGACGCGGCCTTGCCCGCCGTAGCATCCAGCCCGGTCAGCGATTGGCTAACCTTGTTGATCGTTGCGGTTGCTTGGTCTTGCGCCCTGAGCAGGATGTCAACTTCAGGCATGTTCCGCCTTATCGTCGCCGTGCCAAGATTCGGTCATCTTCCAGTAGTCCCGTTGGAATTCGATGTCGCCCGCTGCGGCCGCGTCATACTCGGCAAACGTCCAATTCGTCTTGTCGCAGAACTGCGCCCGCGCGAACAGGTGCGCGGCCCGGGCGGGCACTGCCGACCCCATGTTCCACACGGCGGCCAACAGTGCCCTCATGCTTCCGGGTCAATCTGTTCCTCTTTGACAGCGGCGCTAACCTGATCGCGCAGCCAGTTGAGCTGGCGCGGGCTGATGTTCGCCAGCGTCGCCATGTCCACCGGCTGGCCGTCCCAATCCTGCAGCGTACTTTCCTTGACGACGCGCTTGACTGTGCCGGCCGCCGTGCCGATAGCCTCGTACAGGTCCGCGAATGCCTGCATGGGCATGTCCGCCGCGCCCTCGATGACGACATAGCCGCCGCCAGGGTAGTCGTACTTTGGCATGACCGCTCCTTAGATGGTGGCCCAGGTAATCGCCGCATCCGCCTCGAAGGTGTAGACGGTGGTGGCATACGCATCTACCGGCACCACCGTCCGGCGTTGCTGCAACCGAGCCGTAACCGTGCCCTTCGTGCCGCCGGCATCCGAGCCCGCCGGTTGAACCAACAACGTTCCGGAAGTTCCCACGACCACAGAATCCATCTTGGTGTCGGTGAAGTTCTGATTCGAGTCCAGGCAGGTCACGGTCACGGTACTGTGCGCCGCGCCCTTCGAGTCGAGCGGATCGGCGGTGAACTCGTAAGCGACCGCTACCGCCGTAGTCGTGTCGATCTTCTCAGGCGGCGCCTTGGCTTTGTCGTCGATCTCGATTGCCGTGATGCCTTCCAGCGTGATCGCACCGTGCGTGACCAACATGCTCTTGCCGGTGAACTTGGTGTAAGCCATGTGCTATGCTCCTGCCGCAGCCGACCAGGCGCCCACGGCGGTCTCTTCCAGGACGACGGTGTAGCCGGTGTAACCCGCCACGGTGACGCTCTCGCGGTAGCTCGTGACCTCCGCGTTCGTCAGCGTGAACAGGTTGTTGGTTGCCACGTTGCCGGCCGGGTAGACGGTCAGCGCGTGCGGCGTGTTGCGCGCAGCCTTCGACCAACCCGCGGTCGCGTAGTCCAACGAGTCGGCCAGCCCGGTGAAGGTGACGGTCGTGTGCGCCGCGCCCTTGCCGCCCAGTGGATCGGCGGTGTATTCGTAGGCGGTCGCCACGGCCGTAGTCGTGTCGATCTGGGCCGGCAGCGGCGCGGCCGTTTCGACGATCTCGATTTGACGCAGGCCATAACTCGCGAGCGCGGGCGTGGACGCCCAACTCGCGGTCATGGCCTTGCCAGTGTATTTGACGAGTGCCATCAGCCAAGTCCCTCCAATTCTGTGATAATCGCCCAGTAGGCGACGTTGGCGACCGCCACGGTGCCAATCCGCGAGCTCCAGGTGAGCGGCCCATCTAGCCCTGTCGTGGCCGCGGCGAAGGCCGTATGCAGCGTGTCAAGCGCCGCGATGGCCGCGTCGTAGTTGACGCCCTGCGTGTTCTGGGCGACCGGTTCCAGGGCGTAGACGTGAGTCAGGCGCATGGTGCGGTTGCCGCCCACGCCGCCCACGTAGGCCGGCCGAGCCTGGCCGCTGGGCAGCTCGCACCAGCTCGCCGGCAGGTCAGCAGTGCTCAACGCGTTCGGCGGTCCGCTGGTGTAGCTGTGAACCGCTCCCGCAATGGTCACGGCTTCGATGTAATCGACGAACGCGGCGTAGGTCACCTAAGCCCTCCGATACGGCGCGAGCAGCAGCTTCACGTCTGCCGGCATCCCCTGCGGGATGGTCATCTGCCCGAGCTCCGGCTGCGACGTGACGTCGAAGACCTGGGAATCCTTGCTCCGATACATGTAAGCCGCCATGCGCAAGGTCGCCTGCGCGACGTCATCCGGTGCGGTTGCCGCCCAGCCCCACGTCCCGGCGACGCTGGCCCAACAGTCCGAGTCGAACTCCCAGCCGCCGTGCGTGCTCTTCAGCTTGATCGCGAAGTACGGCGTCGCGTTGCGCGGCAGCAGCGTGTAGTAGGCGGCCGTGATGGCGGTCGCGCTGGAGTCGCCATTCGAGAGCGTCGTCACGGTTAGCAGGTCGGCGTCCAGGTACAGCGTGTCATCTAGGATGTCCGCGTCGTCGTAGTAGCGCGTCGCCGTGCGCGCCTCGAACCAACGGCCCGTGTAGGCGTCGATGGCATCCTGCGCGCGGGTGATGCACGAGGACAGCAGCGCGTCGTCGGTGGTGGCGCTGATGCCCAGGTAGCTTTTCAGACTGGCGATTGAGATGTACGCCATACTAGCCTCACGCCGCCACGGTTACGACGCTGTTCGGGCTCAGCGGTACGTACCGGAGATACCACTTGAAGTTGCCGGTCTGCGACGCGCTGCCCAGAAAGCCCAGGCTCCCGATGGGCAGCAGGAACCAACAGTCGCCCACGGTCACCGGGTCGATGATCTTGGCTCCGGCGTCATCCGGCGTCAGCACGCCCGCAGCGCCCACAAAGCGAATGGATCCCCCCGCGTTCATGGCGCCGATCGCCACGGTGGTTGACAGGCTGACCGTAGCGGCCGGCGTGACGGTCGTGTGCTGCAGCGTACCGTTAGCCGCGCCGCCAATGTCTACGGTGCAGATGCCGTAGACTTGCGCCAGCACCGGCCCGCCCGCAACCGTGAACAGCGGGTCGATAGCTGCGTTCAGCACCGCCCCGTCAGACTTCTCCAGGCAGCGCTCCAGCGTGTACAGGGCATCGACCCCATTGACGACGGCTGTCATGGTGCCACCTCCAGCGCCGTGACGATGACGCCCCAGAGCCAGGTGTCGGCGTTGGCATAGGCGACGTGGATCGTGTCACCGGGCCGCAGATACAGCGGCTGGGCTGGCTGCCAGAGCAAGTCTGTCATGGCGGTCGCGGCCGGATCAACGGTATAGAGCGTCGTGTCGTATTCCGCCCCTTGGCCGCTGTCCAGGGCAATCGTCAGATTGCCGGCCGTGGTGGGCGCCGCCGATAGGTTCAGGGTGACGCTCGTCAACTGTTGCCATCGCGTACCCGCCACGGTATGACTCACGGCGATTGCGCCGTTGTCGGCCCCCATTGTCTGTTTGATCATTGGCGCCCCTCCAGGTAGGGCGGGCGCCCCCTCAGACGCCCGCCCGTGATCGTTACACTGCTTCGCGGACCTGGATAATTTTGATCCAGTCGATGTAACAGGTGTTCGCGACAGTCTCGCCGGTCAAGAAGTGGATTGACGGCGCCAGGTTGTCCTCGTGCGGATAGCCGCCCGTGATCGTGCCGCCGGGCGCACCGTCGAAGTAACCGTGCCAGGTCGTGCCGTCGAAGTACCACTCGGCGACGTGCCATGTGGCATCGCGCACGGTGCCGATGGCCGTTACGCTCTCAACGGAATCCTCCTCGACCACCAGGTACATAGTCGTCGAGGCGTCCTCTTTGCGCACGTATACGCCGTCGGTCATGCCGCCCAGCAACGTGGTATCGGTGATGCAGACTCCGGCCAGTAGGTCGGTTTGCGTGGCATCGTTGATCTGAAACTTGATGCCGAAGTACGTCGGGTAACGACTGTCGAACATGAACCACTGGTTCGTCAGCCATTGCACGTTGGCGCCGTCGTTTTCGGCCGCATCCGCCGTGATGAGCAGCGCGCCCGGCTGGGTCGCCGGCACGGTCAGCGTCGTATCCCCGCCGCCGGCTTCGACCAGCGTGACGGTCGCGGCCAGCGGGGTGTCGGCGCCGGATACCGGGACGTCAAAGTTGTTGAAGTACTTGACGACGTTCGGCCCCCAGGCATCCAGCCAACGCCAGGAATGCAGGCCATCGGTCAGCACGACAGACGAGGCGCCGACAGACTCGAACTTTGCGGTAGTTGTCATGTCAGCCCCCTTATGACCACGCCGTCTTAGTGCTCGGCGTCAGAATGCCGCTCGTCGCAACGGTGTCGGTGCCGAAGTTCTCGGAGAAGTGGCAGATGTTGCCCCCGACAACGGTCTCCGTGTTGTTCTTCGTGCCGGCCACGAAGTTACGGAACACGCCGCCGCTCGTGCCTGCATGGACGGTCAGCACCTGGCCCGCCGCCGTGTCCTCGTTGACGAGGAAGTTGTCGTGAATCATCACGCCAATGCTGGCGCCCGCCGTCAGTGCTACGGTGCCCGCCGAGGTCCAGGCGTGAATGTACGAGTGGCGCAGCACGAAGTGATCGGCTGCTCCGACGCACAGAATCACGTTGGTAGCCGGCGCGGTCAGGCCCGCCACGTTGATCACCGAATGGCGGAAGCCGTCGATGGTGACGTTGGTGCACAGCGCCGCGATGCTGACCTGGATCAGCGCCGCGAGAACCACACTGGTGTCGTTCATCTCGACATCTTTCAGCGTGAGGCCGTCCGCAGTCGCGCTCACGGTCATGGCGGCGGCGATGTTCAGGAAGTTGGAAACGATCAGCACATTCTCGATCCAGCAGCTAGCCGCCGTGACGTTCCAGGTGGCGGTATTGGCCGTGGTGATCGTGAAGGTCGGGCGGGTCGCGCCCCAGCCCAGCCCGATGACCTTGACGCCGATCACGTCCATCGTCAGGGACGTGGCAGACGTCAGGCTCTCGGCATGGCCGGGCATCAGGTAAATGACGTCGCCATTGGAGGCCGTACAGCGCCCGATGGCGTAGTCCAGGGTCGCGAATGGCGTGTCAGGCGAGCGGCCGTAGCCGGTCGTGTCCGAGCAGCCGGTCGCGCCGGAATCGACGAACCACACGTTACCGGGGTGCTGCTCAAGGTCATCGACGATGAACAGGCCGCCCGGTTGGTGGCGGGAGAACAGCATAGTTCTGTTAGTCATGTTAGCCTAGCTCCTTCGGGTTTGGCCCTTGCGGGTTAGGCCGGGCGGCGGCTAACCGCCCGGCCCCTGGTTCAGTCCGTGAGCGCGGTCGCGGAAGTCAGTACGCGCGACTGGACGCGCGGCACGCCGATGTACAGCATGCTGATGGTCTCGGTCACGGCGAGACCGGATGTGGTGTAGCCGGCCACGCAATCATAGCCCTCGGTCAGCGCCGCCGGATCGACCTCGAAGATCACGATCTTGTTGGCGGCGACGGCGTTGATGGCGTAGCTGGCCGCGGCCGTGCGTTCGACGAGCAGGTCGGACGTGGCGCATGCCAGGTCGCTCCAGATGCGGAACAGGGCCGGCGACGCCTGGGCGCCCACGCCGGACACCAACGGCGACTCCATGACGCCGAAGGTTTCCGCCACACCGTCCGCGCCCTGGTAGTGGATCACGATGTACAGTTTCTCGAAGTTCTTCATCGACACATAGTCACCGGTCATGGCGACGGTGGTGCCGATGCGCGGGCTCAGGCCCTCGATGATCTTGCAGTTTTCGGGAAGGCAGAAGCTCATGTCATCCTCCTATGACCTGGTCGCCAGGGTGATGCACGGCGAAACCGTGCCGCCCGCGAAGGTCGTCAGCGTCGAGCTCCACAGCGGTACGCCGTCGATTTCGTAGATGAACCTGAAAACGGATTGGTCGGTCACGAACTGGACATGGATGCTGGATGCCGCCTGCACGCCGCCGCGGTCCGCGATGGCGTATTGGCTCATATCCGCCAGCACGATGTCGTTGACGGTGCCGAGAACCGCGCAGTGCTCGATGGGGATCACCGGCCGGCCGAACAGCGAGCCGTAAGGCGCAGCGGACAGCCCGCCGGGCGGCATGTAGACCACCGACGCCGCGGCGCCCAGCCCGACCTGCATCAGCGACAACTGCGCCTCGACCGACTGCTCGATGTACCAGACCGCATTGCGGCGGCTGCGCACCCACAGATGCGCCCACATACTCAGGACGTTCTCGCTGATGACGGTCGCGGCCAGTTGCCCGCCCTCGGCCGCCACGGAAATCACACACGGCGCCACGGTGAAGCCCAGCGGCTTGCCCGCACCGTCGCCTGAGAACACGGCGTTCTCAGCGCGGAACATCAGCTCGGCGCCGGCGACCTGTGACACGACCGCCTCCAGCAGCGCCGGGTTGCGCAGCATCTCGGAGGTGGCGTAGATCAGCACCGCCTCTTTCTTCGGCTCCAGGGTGATCTGCCGGAAGTGCGGCTGCGAGGGCGTGATGGTCGCGGCCTCGGCCACCCAGTAGCTTTGCACGCCGCCCCAGCGCGAGCCGGTCGCCCGGCTGGTTTCGTCGATGCCGTTGATCTTGACGCTGTCGTTGTTGTCGCCAATCGGAACCTTGAAGCAGCGTTGCAGGAGATCGCTGCCGTCATAGGCCCGCTGCCACAGGCCCGCCACGAAGTTCGGCTGCAGCAGGAAGCCGCCGTCCGACGGCTGGCCGGCGCCCAGCCCGAGCGGCACCTTGACCTGGAACAGCTTCTCATCAGCCCGTGCACCCGGTTGCGCAGCGGCCCGAATCGCCATG
>Ga0265297_10006082_pt1 | contig 17827 bp, 20 predicted proteins | sample Munlanlwell13791_FD_192502 | JGI IMG/M metagenome (GOLD analysis project Ga0265297, IMG submission 192502) | Leachate microbial communities from a municipal landfill in Southern Ontario, Canada - Leachate well 137-91 | ecosystem: Engineered > Solid waste > Landfill > Unclassified | place...
GTTTAAGCGTGCGGTTAGCCAACATGGATTTATATTAACATAAATAATAATTTTTTAAAAGGCCTTAAATCCACGACTTTTAAAATTCAGCCTTCAGGCCGCCGGTAAAAGAAAATCCCGGCATGGGGAAATTCTGGATGACCTGGTATTGCCGGTTTAAAAGGTTATCTATGTAAGCAAAACAGGTGATCCCGTTTTTCATTTTTTTTGCCACGCTGACCCCCAGCGTAAAGAAACTTTTTACTTTACTGTTATTACTGGCGTTGGTAAACCTCGCCCCCACGAACTGGGCTTTTAGTTCAACAGTCAACCCGTTATGGTCATGGTATTTTAAAAGGGCATCGACCTTATTCTTTGGTTGATACACAAGGTATTTATGCGTATCCTCATCCCTCGCCATCAGGTACGTGTAGTTAAGATTTAAGTCCAGATTGTCTGAAATAAACAGCTTGTTTTCGCATTCTATACCGTCGATTACGGCAGAACTGATGTTTTGCGGCTGGTATAACCCGCTATCGTTAGCAGACCATTGTATAAGTTGGCTATAATTACTATGATAATAAGTTAGGCCTGAGGTGATATATTCATTCGGCTTCAGGTCTATGCCGATCTCTTCAGTAAGCCCCTTTTCCGGTTTCAGGTTCGGGTTCCCTTCTGACCAGCCGTCAAAAGGCCAGTAGAGATCGTTAAAGGTGGGAGCGCGAAATGAACGGCTGATTAAACCATGTATTTTTATGCTTTCGTTAAAGGTATAGAGAAAATCCAGGTTAGGATTAAATTGCGCGCCAAAGTTGGAATAATCGTCAACCCTGGCTCCTAAGTTAATTTTTAGTCTATCGAAAAAATAAAACTGGTTTTGGATGTATCCGGCGGTAACGCTATACTCATGCTTGGCAGTCGCTGTACTGTCGTTCATATTTTTAACGTATTCAAAGCCCGCTATCAGCCGGTACAGGTCAAACAGCTGTTTGTCTAACTGTAAATTCAGGCCTCTTACAGTGGTAGTATGGGTATCTTTTGTATAGGCGGTTGAGTTTTCAATAAATTCTAACCGGTCGTAGTTTTGATAAGCCTTGGCTGATATCCCGGTTTTTTCATCCGGCTTAAAGCTCCAGTTAAAATCAAAGAACCGCTTCAGAGTATCTTGCTTATCATCGGGATCAAAGAGGTTTGTTGGCCCGGGAGTACCTAGTTTACTTTTATAGAACCCCGAATTCAATTTTACATTATTCTGGCTGTTGAAATCATAATCCAACTTGAGGTTGCAATCTGAGGCATTCAGGGTGGAATTAGGGCGAAAACCGGCTGAACTCTGGTATTCTCCGCTGATAAGGTACCCGAAATTAGCAATTCTTGCACCATGCGAGAGGCGTTCTATATAAGTCCGGGCAGTGCCGAAACTGGAGTAGAGTTCAGTTTTCTGCCCTTCTTTAGGCGGTTGCCTGGTAATGATATTGACTACGCCCCCCATTGCCGAACTGCCGTAAAGGCTTGAGCCTGGACCATGCATGACCTCTACCTTGGATATATTATCCAGGGGTATATCGGACAGGTTTACCTCCCCATCCCGGGGATTATTTATCGGTCTGCCGTCTAGCATAACTAAGACCTGGGCAGCGGTAGAACCGCGCATCCGAATATTTGTATTAGCCCCTGGCCCTCCATAGCTGCTCATTTCAACAGAAGTTAAATCTGTAAGTGCGTCGGCTAAATTCTGTGCTCCGCCTCTTTCCATTTCCTTTGCAGTGACTACATCCACTGTGCGGCCGATATCTTCGTAGGATTCTTCGATCCTGGAGGGCGTAACTACTATTTTGTCCAGATCAATATCTTCTGCGTGGATAATACCAGGCAGGATTATTACAAGTAGTGCGGGGATGAGCGATTTCCTGTAAGAATTCTTCATTATCAGTTCCTTTCCTTTTCTTCCGAAAGTACTTTCCCTGATAAATGATCGTCCGGGCTCTCACTTTAAGCGTTTCTAAGTGTTTACCGTTGCGGGACAGCGCCTGGGTTTTCACCAGGACTTCCTCCATTTATCCGGATGGTTAAACTTTAGGGGTTTATGCGTATTCCTGGATATCTAAAAACCAATGCTTCCAAAAGCTTTCCTTGATTATCGGTTCAGCCTTTAATATCTTGATCGGCCGGCTGAATATCGGCCCGTCAACTACTAAGGTATGAAACTCTCCTTTCTCCCCGCAGGGGCAAATTTTTCTTTCCTTCAGTTCCCCGACCATTTCCTTATCAATATAACGGCCGAGAAATTCCTTGCCCATTATATCTGCTTTACAACTGACAATAATCGCCTGGAACCCTGCTTTTAAAAACTCGTCAATAATATTTTCCGGAGAATTGTTCCAAAGCGGCTCTATAGGATTGATCTTTAGATCTCCGCAGACACGTTCGATCCAGCTTTCGTGTTCCAGAAGGTAGATATCGCCAAAAACCATTGAACCGATATCGCTGCCCCGGAGTTCAGTAACCGCGGCCTTAAATTCTTCTTCGTATTTCTGCATATCCGGGCTGACTTCCCGCTGCACCAGGGGAATTCCGGCTAATTCCGCCTGAAATTTGAGCAGCCTGCCTTCAATCCCATGAAAGCACCCGCGTTTTGATTCCCGCGAGATAAAATTTAACAGCAGTTTTACATCATAGCCTTGCTGCATCGCCCTGTAACATGCAAGGCAGCTGTCTTTCCCTCCGCTCCAGGATGATATTGCCTTCAAGTTGTCCATCTAGCGCCCCCTTTTCACAAAATACAAAATATCCCCAAAGTAACTATTTCGGTTAATTCAATCGTCGCTCCCAGTGTATCCCCGGTTATGCCTCCAATTTTTTTGCTGGTAAACCTGCCGGCCAGATAAGCGCAGCCGCTTACGATTATTAACAGGATCATTCCTTTAACCTGCCAGATAATGAATGAAAATATAACCGCCGATATTAATGAGATGAGAAAAATTTTTAAGGTCATCCCCCGGATAAAAACCCCGGCTTTTCCTTCTTGACGGGCGTAAGGAAATAGAAACATCGCCAGGACCGCTGACCAGCGGCTTAAAACGCACATAAGCAGTAACGCGCCTGCTTTTTCCGGAGCAGATACAGATTCCAATAAGCTGACTTTTAAGAGGATAACGCAAATAATGCTTAAAACCCCCATTACTCCGATGTGCGGGTCGCGCATTACCCTGAGCATCTCTTCTTTCGGCTTACCGCTGAAAAAAGCATCGGCGCTATCGGAGAGGCCGTCCAGGTGCATTCCTCCGGTAAGGCCTATCAGAGAAACGATTAAAATTATACTTACCGTAAAAGAGGGTAAATTCAGGATAAATAAACCCAGATTTATCTCCGACAGGACAAGGCCAATTAGTAAACCGGCCAACGGAAAATATAGCGTGGCTTTGGCCAGGTTTTGCTCACTTATTTCCTTTATTCTTAATGGAATGACTGTCAGGAACTGGATGGCTAATAAAAAACTTTTCATTTTGTTCTCTCCGAGACGTTCGCGCTTTTAAAAGTGGCCATTTGAGCCAGGATCTTCAGGCTGGCATCAGCTAAGCCTATACCCAAAGCTCCGCCTGTTCCTTCTCCGAGCCTTAAATTCAAATCCAGAAGCGGTTTTAACCCTAAATACTGCAAAATTATTTTATGCCCGCCCTCTACCGAACAATGGCTGGCAATCATATAATTTTTTACTTTAGGTTCGATCCTATAGGCGGTTAAAGCCGCGGCCCCTGAGATAAAACCGTCAATAACCACGGGGACTTTTTTAGAAGCTGCGCAAAGGATTATCCCGGCCAAACCTCCTATTTCAAACCCGCCTACCTTGGATAATACGTCAATAGGGTCGGCCGGATCCGGTTTATTCAGGGAGATCGCTTTTTCGATGATCTCTATTTTATTTTTTAATCCAGCATCATCCAGCCCTGCGCCCCTGCCGGTAATCTCTTTAACCGCTGCCTTGGTAAAAACCGCTGTCAGGGCGCTGGCGCTGGTTGTATTGCCTATCCCCATTTCTCCTGTCCCTACAATATCAATGCCTTTTTTGTATTCTTCTTCAAATATTTCTACGCCGGCACAAATTGACTTTAGCGCTTCCTCTTTAGTCATTGCCGGGCCTTTAGCCATATTTCTTGTGCCGTAATTTATTTTTCTGTCCAAAAGCTTCGGGTCGGCTTTGAGATCTACGCAAACTCCCAGGTCAGCCACGACTACTCTTGCGCCTACATGCGCAGCTAAGACGTTTATCCCGGCGCCGCCGGAAAGAAAATTATAAACCATTTGAGCGGTCACTTCCTTGGGATAAGGGCTCACGCCCTCTTCGGTTACGCCATGGTCCGCAGCCAGCGTGAAAATAACTTTATTAGATAGGGAAGGGTCTTCCTTTGCGCTGATCCCGCAGATCTGCTTGGCTAATTCTTCAAGCCTGCCCAAGCTTCCTAAAGGCTTGGTTAGATTATCCAGCCTTTTTTGCGTCTTCTCGACTATGCTGTTGTCTATTGCGCAGATATCTTTGGTTACCTTGTGTATCCTTTCCATTCGAGTTCACCCCTTTATTTTCAGCGGTATTCCTGCAGTAATAAAATACACCTCTGCGGATTCTTTTGCCGCTAACTGGTTTATCCGTCCGGCAATATCCCGGAATTCCCTGCCCAATTTGCTTACCGGGACTATCCCTAAACCCACCTCGTTAGCAACCAGGATTACTTTTGCTTTTTTCCTGCTTAGCTGAGATAGCAATACCTTGAATTTTTCCAGAATAGCCTTTTCCTTGTTCTTAGCCAAAATCAGGTTAGCCACTAAAAGAGTCAGGCAGTCAATGATAATGCAGTCAAAATTATCGCCCATCCCGGATACTAAGGCGCTTAGATTCTTTGGCTCCTCGAAAGTTTTCCAGTTTTTCGGCCTGGCTTGCTGATGCTTCAGGATACGCTCGCGCATTTCCCGGTCTAAACCCTGGCCGGTAGCGATAAAAGCTACCTTTTTCTTTTTTCCAGCCAGGTTTAAAGCGCAGGTGCTCTTGCCGCTCCTTGCTCCTCCCAAGATCAAAGTTATCTTACCCATTTCTTACTCCAGGTGTTTTGTTTCGTTGAATTTTTTTACCTTAGGCCTACCGCTCCTGTACTCGACTATGGTAAAACTGGCTCCCTTAGGGACATAGCGCCAGAAATTTTTCTTTTTTAATATACCGCTTACGATTATTCCGATCACGCCTCCGTGGCAGACAATCGCTAGTTCCTTGCCGGTATTTAACCGGATAACCTTCTTAATACCGAGTTCGACCCTCTTCTTAAAGGTATTCATTGGTTCAGCGCCGGGAATACAATCCTGATATGGGTCTTTAAGCCATTTTTTATAGACCGAGGGGTATTTTTCCAGGATTTCTTTATGGCGCATTCCTTCCAGAACGCCAAAATTGATCTCTCTTAAGGGAGGAAGTTTGGTGATCTTGGCTTTTTGAAATATTATCCGCGCTGTCTGGAGAGCGCGCAACCTGTCGCTGGAGTAGATTTTATCGAACTTGACAGCTGTAAAACGCCTGGCTAAACATTTTGCCTGGGCTTTCCCCTCTTTACTTAAGGCTACGTCTTTACAGCCGCAATAACGGCCAAGTTTATTCCATTGCGTTAAGCCGTGGCGGATCAGCGTAAGGCGGGTGATCATCATAGTTCTTTCGGCACTAAGACCACATTCGGCCTTCCGGTAACCGGATTAGTATTCACTAAAACCACTGTTTTATATACCGCTTCGATATTTTTATAAGTAAGCACGCCTTCAGCCTGGCCTTCCTTAAATATATTGCCGTTGTCTAACAGGCAGATGCGGTTACAGTAGGCGCTGGCCAGATTCAGATCGTGCAGGATCATGACAATGGTCAGGTTATCCTGATGGTTCAGTTTTTTCAGGAGATCCATCACCTGGATCTGGTGGCCGATATCCAGATGCGCGGTCGGCTCATCCAGTAATAAAAGTACCGGTTCCTGGGCCAGGGCCCGGGCAATAATTGCCCGCTGGCGCTCACCCGCGCTTAACTCATTGAGCATTTTTTCCTTTAATTCCGCAGAGCCGGTCAAGGTAAGCGCTCTCTCGCAGATCTCGGTATCTTTTTTAGTTTCAAACTGCAGCCTCTTTAAGTGCGGGATCCTGCCCATTAAGACCATCTCCATCACGCTGAATGAAAGATCGGTAGAGATATCCTGGGAAACAAATGCCACCTGGCGGCAAAATTCCTTGAGCTCCATAGTAAAGATATCCTTTTCGGAAAAATATATTCTTCCCTGGCGGGGACGCAGGATCTTTGAACATAACCTGAGTAGAGTGGTCTTACCTGAACCGTTCGGTCCGATAATTCCCATAAAATCTCCTGCCTGAACATCCAAAGATACGCCTTTAATAATATCCTCGTTATAGTATCCCGCGCTTAGATTATCGATCCTTAGCAAAGGTTTCATCGGATCCTCTGGCTGCGTTTTAATAAAATGATGAAGATGGGCGCGCCGATTATCGCGGTAATTACCCCGATAGGTATTTCTACGGGCGCAAAAAGAGTGCGTGAAACAATATCACAAACTACCATAAATATTGCCGCCGCCAGGCAGGTAACCGGGATAAGCGCTTTGTGGTTTGAGCCTACGGCCTGGCGCATCATATGCGGCACGATTAAACCGACAAAGCCGATTATTCCGCAGATGCAAATAAGGCTGGCGGTAATCAGGGCAGCGATGATTATTAAAATGTTTTTAACGTTCTGTGTATCTATCCCCAAATGCAGGGCTTCTTCTTCTCCCAGTTGGATAGCGTTTAAATCCTGGGCAAAAATGTAAATAACGCCTATCCCTAAAATTACCGGAATAGCGACCAGGAGCACGAGCTGCCAGTCATAGACCTGCAATGAACCCCACAGCCACCAGTTCATCTCGTGCATTGCCTGATTGCCGAACAAAGAAACCAGGAAAACAATTATTGAGGAAAAGGCTATGGAAATGATCACCCCGGAAAGGATTAATGACTTATCGGCTATTTTTTTTCTTTCGCTGGCCAGGGCATAAACCAGAATAATGCTGGCTACCGCTCCCAGGAACGCCGCCAGGGGCATATAAATCCTGGAAACACCAAGGATCACGGCGATCACCGCGGCCAGGCCTGCTCCGCTGGAGGTCCCTAATAGATACGGTTCGGCTAAAGGATTCCTTAAGATCGCCTGCAGGACTATTCCTGCGACTGCCAGGCCGCTGCCCACAAGTATAGCTGCCAGTATCCGGAGTAGGCGCAGGTTAAAAATAACCTGATTATCCTTAAGCAAAAGCTCGTTTAGCGGAATGCGCACCGAGCCTTGCGCCAGGCCAAAGAATACCGCGATGCCCAGTAGTAGGGATAAAACCAGCAATTTTTTGTTCAAGTATTTATCCATTATCGGAGTATAACTTCTTGTATAATTTTTTTAAACCTTCGGTAGTCCTGGGAGTTGCCCTTAATAGAAGTTCCGGCTCGATGTCATTAAAGACCCTTTTATTCCTTACCGCATCAATACCGGCCCAGCCAAAACGGCCTTCGACTAATTTTAAAGGCGCCTCTTTATCCATATAGGCCAGGATGATCACCTGTGGATCCAGGCTGACTACTTTTTCCGCGCTGAAATTACAGTATGGCCTTGGGACATCGTGCGCTACGTTAATGCCTCCGGCTAACGTAATAATATTATCGATGATCGAGCCTTTACCGGCGGTCATCAACGGCTCGTGCCAGATCTCTACGAAAACTTTGACCTTCGCGTTTTGCGGGATAAGTTTTACCGCTGCCTGTATCCTGTCAATGTCATCCTGCATATTGCTGATCAAGGCTGCCGCCTCTTTTTCCCGGTGAGTAATTATCCCGATGTCCTCTATGGTCTTGAACAGTCCATCCATATCCACCGGGTCAGCCACATAAATGTTGAATTCCAGGTGCTTTAATTCCTCAACTACCGGCGCCTGTTCTAAGCCGGTGCAAAAGATATAATCGGGCTTCAAGGAGATAATTTTCTCTATATTCGGATGGCTGAAATCCCCGATTTTAGCCTTGTTTTTAGTTTCCGGAGGCCAGTTGCAGTAAGAACTTACTCCCACGATATCCTCACCCAATCCTAAGGCAAAGAGGATCTCGGTGGTTGAAGGCGCCAGAGAAATGTATTTTGACGCGGCCAAAGCGTTAAAACAGGCGAGAAAAGTGAATGCCAGGGTTAAGATTATTCTTTTCATACAATATACCCGCAACAAAAAACCCGCCGGAACTTTCCTTGGCGGGTTGCACCCAAATATAACTCTGGCCCATTCCACGAGGCGGATCTTGATATAGGCAGGTCTTCTGGCTTAGGGCTTATTTCTCTTACAGCCTTCCCGGTTTTCACCAGTGGCTTTTTGTAAGCGTTGCTAGCCCGTTACAGCGGCGGGACCGCATCAGCTTCTAATGGCTTTGGCTATCTGAAGCCAAACCATGGCCTTCCGGCCTACTGATTTCCCTAACCTATAGTTATGTGTTACTTACTTTAGCACTCTCAGTTTATTTGTCAACTGATTTTATGAATGTATTAAAATTCAATTCCTTTACGCGCCGGCGTTCCCTTTCTATAATAATGTTTTTTTTCTTTTATTTCACTGACTAAATCCGCGGTCCTTATGATCTCCGGATGCGCGGAGCGGCCGGTAAGGACTAACTCTACCCTTCGGGGGGCTTTCTTTAAGATACCCAGGAGTTCCGCCAAGCTTAGCAACCCCAGCTTTAAAGCAACATTAACCTCGTCCAGCACGATCAAGGAATAACGCCGGCTATGTATAGCTTTTTTTACCGCGCTTAACCCTTTTTTAGCCAATTCCGCGTCTTTTTTCTGAAGAGCGCAGCGCGTAAAACAGGTTGCCCCGAACTGTTCAACTTTGATATTTTTGATTTTTTTCAGGGAAGTAATTTCGCAGTAATGTCCCTTTTTTAAGAACTGGCATATGTATACTTTATACCCTGCGCCGGCAGCCCTTAAAGCTAACCCGAATGCGGCCGTGCTTTTGCCTTTTCCGTTTCCGGTATATACCTGGATCAAAACAGCGCTCCTTTATTTCTTGCCTATTCTTATTAAGAATTTAAAAAACCGCAAAGTGTCTGTCAGGGGATTGATCTGGCTTTTTTCTCCCCGGTAAACAGTAGAGATAGGAACTGATTCTATCTTAAATCCAGCCTGCGCCGCCTTAATCAAAATTTCGGTCTCTATCTCATATTTGGATGTTTCTAACTCTATTTTTTCCAGGACCGGCCTTTTGATCAGGCGAAAACCGCATTGAGTATCCGGGATATCCTGTTGGCATAACCGGGATATTAACCAGGACATAAATTTATTAGTCAGAATGCGTATAAGCGGCATATTTTCCGTATGCTGCATACGGTTACCGATTAGTATATCGCCTTTAGAAGCCTCGGCTAAAGACAGGAAAGATTTCAAGTCCTGGGGTAAGTGCTGGCCGTCGCCATCCATCGTGACTACGGCCTCAAAGTTATTCACTATAGCATGATAGAAACCTTTTCTTAAACAGGAACCTTTACCGGTGTTAATCTGGTTTTTTAAAACTTCTGCTCCGGCTGCGGAAGCGATCCCCGCGGTATTATCCGTAGAGCCGTCATCAACCACTAAAATATCCGGGGTCAATTCTTTGACCTCCTTTACCAGCCTGGATATCTCCCGGGATTCATTATGCGCAGGGATGATGACGCAGATCTTCATTCTTTCCAGAACCTCCTGAACATATACCATTGCTCCGGATAACGCCGGATATAATCCTCAAAAATAACCTTATAACTGGTGATAATATCTTTTAAATCCTTTTCTTCCTCTCCTGAAGGCGTAAAATCAAGCGGCTTGCTTATGATCAGGGAAAAACTGTCATCTTTATTCCTGAGCATAAACCCGGGAATGATCTTAGTCTTGGTCTTTAGAGAAAAAACAGCCGGACCCATGGGAAAAACCGTCGGTTTACCGAAAAAATCCACGGTCATGCCGTTTCCTCCGAAATCCCGGTCACCGACCAGGGCCACCAGTTCATTCCTTTTTAAGCCCCTTAAGCAGCCTTTGGCCGCCTTGCCCAGGGGAAGGACTTTTACGCCCTTACCTTCTCTTTGGCCGTTAAAAAGCGCGTTTACGTCTTTGGAGCTGTGCGGCAGGGCAACCGTTAAAAAAGGATACCCCAGCATGGAGATCACTACTCCTCCCAGCTCCCAATTCCCCAGGTGCGCGGTGACTACGATCGCGCCCTTACCCTCGGCAAGGCATTCATCATAGTAATGCAGGCCGATCAGGCGGATATTTTTGGCAATATATTCTTTATCCAGCTTTTCGAAGCGGAAAAAATCTATAAGGTATTTGGCAAAATTATGGAATAATTTGCTCCGGATCTGCGCAATTTCGCGCGCGGGTTTTTCCGGAAAGATCACCCGCAGGTTTTCCGTAACTGCCTTGCGGTCTCTGAACGCAAATGCAGCATATAAGGTAGATATAAATACTGCCAGGCTGTAGGCTGTCTTTAGCGGAAGGCTCAAAGCAACACCCTGGACGATCCGGTAAAGAAAATAGTTAATCATTACAGCTTTCTAGCAGAAGCCTGGCGATATCCATGCTGGCATTGGGTTTACTTATCCGTTTTGCTGAGTCGCTAAGATGTTTCAATCTTTGGGGATTTTTTAAGAGCTCTTCGACGATCAGATTGATTTTACCCGGTTTTTCGATTTCCAGCGCAGCCTCCTTATGCGTAAGATAGGCGGTATTATTTGCTTCCTGGCCGGGCAGGGGCTTGACAATGATCATGGGTTTAGCCAGGCTGAGCACTTCGGAAGTGGTAACTCCTCCGGGCTTACTGACGACTATATCCGCGATGCACATCAATTCGTTGATATTATGAGTATAGCCAAAAAGGATTATTTTCTTCTTATATTTTTTTAGCTTGCGCTTTAAGGAGTTATAGAGTTTTTTATTGGTCCCGGTCACAATAATTTCCTGGATCTCCCGGTTAACTTTTTCCAACGACTTAACGATCGTTTTGATCGGACCCAATCCCTGGCCGCCTCCCATGATCAATATCGTGGGAAGGCCGGGAGATAGTTTATGTTTGGAAAAAATACTATTTCTATCCAGGTCAGTGTTGAATTTAGGGTCGAAGGGTATGCCTAACGCCTTTACTTTTTGGGCGGGTACGCCTTTTTTGACTAAACGCGCAGAGACATCCTCCGAAGGAGTAATGTAGCAGTCTACGGCATCATAGATCCAGTAGGAATGCGGGACATAATCCGTTAACACCGCGATCAGCGGAAGTTCTGACTGGTAGGCCTTCTTATATCCGGCGACCATACCGCAGGGAAATGCCTGGGTGCAAACAACGGCATCGGGCCTAAGGCGTTCAAACAGTTTTTTTAATTTTGGAGAGTTAGTCTTATTGATATTCTGCTTGGCTTTTTCAATTCTTTTTACTATTTTAGGGTTGTCATAAAGGTAATCCCATATTCCAGGCGCGACCTTGATTATGCTCATATAAATGCTGTTCACAATTTTTTCAGCGACGGGATTGGTATAGTTAAAGGCATTGATATTGGAGATCTCGGCGTTAGGGGCCAATATCCTGATCGCTTTTTCAATAGCTAAGGTTGCGTTATGGTGCCCGGAGACCTCGGAGATGTACATCAAAACTATGCGCTTAGGGTGCATTTTTAGAGCTTACCTTCCTGGCATAATTCCAAAAATGCTTCGGCTACGCGGGGATTGAACTGCAGGTTGCTTAACTTCCGGATCTCTTTTATAGCGTCGTTTCTGTACAGGGCTGTCCGGTACGGCCTGTTCGTAGTCATAGCGTCAAAAGAATCCGCTACCGAAATAATCGAAGCGATTAAAGGGATCTCTTCGCCTTTTAATCCCTCCGGATATCCGCGGCCATCCGGCCGTTCATGGTGGTATTTGATCCCGGCCAGGGCCTGCTCTAATTCTTTAATGGGCTTAAGGATAGTCACTCCGATCATCGGGTGTTCCTTGATCTTATTTCTTTCGCCGATGGTTAAAGCCCCTCTTTTATTCAGTATATGTTCGGGAACGCCGATCTTGCCGACATCATGAAGCAGGCTGGCAATATGCAGCTTCTCGATAAATTTATTATCCCAGGCTTTTTTATTCTTTTGCGAGAGCTTCTTGGCGATCTCCAGGCTTAGATTAGTCACCCTGGTGGTATGGCCGTGCGTATAATTATCTTTCGCCTCTATAGCGGCAACCAGGGCAATGGTAGTGCGCATAAAAAGCTGGTGTTTTTTATCCAGTTCGGATTTAAGTTCCTTAAAAAGATTAGCGTTCCTTATTGCCATGGACATATTGGAAGCCAGGGCCTCAAAAAAATCCAGCTCTTCCTGCAGGAATTTTTTCCCGTTTTTCTTTTTGCCCAGCAGCAATATCCCCAGCAGCTCATCCCGGAAGTAGCTGGGAACGCAGGTAACTGTTTCCAGCATTTTCATCTGGTAGAGCACATCGGTCAAGAGATGCTTCAGGCGCTCTTTAGCCTGGCTCGTTTTCAGGCAGGACTCTGCGTTTTCCAGGGTCAAAACATCGCTGTTAAAGAGGAGCCGGCTGTCGCGCTCCCTGAAGAAACGGATGAGCGAATCATCTTTATCAAAACCGGCCAGGCCAACAGGTATTTTTTTAGCCAGGGACCCTCCGGAAACCGTAAGCACATACGCCTGGCGGTCCGGCTTATACATGAGTATGCTCGCGTGCTCCACCTTAACTTTATCCACCACCATGCGCACGATTATCTTGATGAGCAAATCAGGGTCATGCACGAAAATCATGTTGCGTGCCGCGGTTTCTAATTCTTTTTTAAAATCAATGGCCATTTACGCGCACCCTTGGATTATTTTAACTCTCCTGGATTATGCCTAAACTGTCCCCTACATTTACCGTCGAGCCTTCCAAAACCAGGATCTCCGTAAGCGTCCCCGAACAGGGGCTGGGCAGGTTAAAAGTAGCTTTATCGGTAGTCAGCTCTACCAGGTCATCTTTTTCATTGACCTTGTCGCCGGCTTTAAAATACCAGTAGGAAACCGTGGCTTTCTGGACGCCTTCGCTTAGCTGCGGTAAGAGTATTTTTACCATTAGCTCTCTCCTTTTTACTCGCTGCCTTTTTAAATACCGCAAGAGGTCTTAAACAGGTTTACCAGATCCCGCTGAATTTTTTCAATCGGGATAACTTTACCGCTTATTGTTTCCATCGATGTAACCATTATATCCATACCGCAGGGCCTAATCAAGGAAAAATTAGACAGGTCGCTGTTTTGGACATTCAGGCTTAACCCGTGGAAAGTGATCCAATTCCTGACCGCGATCCCGATCGCGGCAATTTTGGACCGTCCGGCCCAGACACCGGTCAGTCCCTCAATTCTATCCCCTTTTATTCCTGATTCTCTAAGACAGCGGATGACCAGTCCTTCCAGGAACCTCAAAAACCAATGGATATCTTTTTTAAAATAATTTAAATTGAATACCGGATAGGCGATAAGCTGGCCTGGGCCGTGGTAAGTAACATCCCCTCCCCGCTCCACTGCGTAGATACCAACACCCTTATTCTTAAGCACTTCCGGGGAAGCCAGGATATTATTTCTGTTTGCCCTTCGGCTTACGGTAATTGCCGGATAATGGCGGCAGACGATTAATCCGCAGCGCAAGCGGCTTTCCTTTACCTCCCGGAACAATTCTCTTTGCCTGTCCCAGGCATCCTGAAAATCCACCAGGCCAAGCTCAATTACTTTTAAGGGCATGGTTATTTACTTTATGGCTTCGGTTATTGATTCTGAAAGAGTAGGGTGAGCGAATATGGTTTCCCGCAGGTCTTTAATATTGAGCTGGCGCGCTACGGCCAGGGTAAAAATTCCGATCAGTTCGGTTGCTCTCGGCCCGATGATCACAGCTCCTAAAACTACGCCGCTTTTTTCAGCGGAAACTATTTTAATGAACCCCTCTGTTTCTCCCAGGATGCGGGCCATGCCGCTGGCCAGAAAATCAAACTTGTGAATGGCTACTTTCTCTCCGGATGAAATGGCTTGCTCCTCGCTCAGGCCGACCGAGGCGATCTCCGGGTCGGTGAAAATACAACTGGGGACACAACGCGCTATGGCCGGCTCCTGGTTATCGGGATGGGCCAGGTTATGCACGGCGCTTATGCCCTGATAAGCGGCAAAGTGGGCCAGCATTATTTTGGCCGTACAATCTCCGGCCGCGTAAATGTTGCTTATATTCGTTTTCAGGTAATCATCAGTGACAATCCTGCCCTTAGTTGAATTTATACCCAGCTCCTCTAAGCCTAAATTTTCTGTTTGCGCTTTTCTGCCTACGCAGACTAAAACAAGGCCAAAATCAGCCGGATCAAGAATAGCGGCATCGCAATTTGTATTTACCTTGATGCCCTTCTTCTTGAATACTGTTTCTAATTTTTTGGCTGCTTCCCGGTCTTCTCCGGGAATAAGCTGGGCCATTTTTTCGGCGATAGTTACCTTGGTTCCGAAACTGGAAAACAGCCCGGCAAATTCACAGCCGATGACCCCGCCTCCGATTATTAATAGCGAAGCGGGTATTTCTTTTAAAGAGATCATTTCATTGCTGGAAAGGAATTTTTCAGCGTCAAATTTAAACGGGGCAAGTTCGTAGGGTTTAGAACCGGTGGCAAGGAGGATATTCCTGGCCTGGATGTTTTTCTCTGAAACCCGGATCTCCTGGTTAGAAACGAGCCTGGCCTGGCCGGTCAGATAATCAATATCTTTGAGCATCTGCTGCATACCGCTGCGCAGCTGTTGAATGATCCTGTCTTTTCTCTCCTGCACTTTAAGAAAATCAACCGCGCTGCCGGAAACATTAATCCCGAAATCCGGGGCTTTCCTGGCCAGGTTAAATATTTTTGCCGATTGAATGAGGGATTTGGTAGGGATACATCCCAGATTGAGGCAGGTCCCGCCGAGGAGCGCTTGATCGATAAGGACAACCTTCAGGCCCAGCTGCCTGGCCTTTAAGGAAGCGTTAAAACCCGCCCAACCCGCGCCGATTATCGCTAAATCATACATAACTCGCTAAAAAGATAGCTGCTTTAATAAACTGCGGATAGAATCAGCTGAATGCGACAATTCCGTTTTCTCTTTATCGGTTAGATCCAACTCAATGATCTTTTCAATGCCTTCCCGGCCTATACGGCACGGTACGCCCAGGCAAATATCCTTAATGCCGTATTCGCCGTTTAGAGGGGCGCAGGCACCTAAAGTCTTCTTTTCGTCTTTGGCAATAGCTTTGACCATCTGGGCAACCGCTGCCGAAGGCGCAAAAAAAGCGCTTCCGCTGCCCAATAATGCGACGATCTCTGCTCCTCTGGCTACCGTTCTTTTAGTCAGCTCCTCCATTTTCTCGTCGCTTAAAAATTCTTCCAGGTTTACTCCTTTTATCCGGGTATGCCTGGCTAAAGGCAGCATTCCTTCACCATGAGCCCCTATCACCATAGTTTCTACGCTGCTGGCCGGTAATTTCAATTCCTGCGCGATAAGATTGGCAAACCTTGAGCTGTCCAGGCTGCTGCCCATACCCAAAACCTTATTCTTGTCAAAACCGGTTACTTTTAGCGCCAAATAAGTCATCAAATCCAGCGGGTTGGTAACTACTATTACTATGGCTTGGGAAGCTAATTTTTTTATATTTAAGCATACATCTTTTAAGATCCGGCTGTTTTTGGCCAGAAGTTCTTCGCGGGTCATTCCGGGTTTACGGGCCAGGCCTGCGGTAACCACTATAATATCGGAATCTATTATACTATTGATATCGTCGGAACCCCGGATATTGTAATCAATCCCTAATACTGCCTGGGCATCGGCTAAATCCAGGGCCTTGCCTTCGCTGAGCCCCTTGGCGATATCAACCAGAAAGATATCGCCTAAGCTATATTGCGCGATGCGCATAGCGCTTAAAGCGCCGACGTTTCCTGCACCGATAATACTTATTTTCATTTTAGTTTTTGGATAATTGCGTCAGCCATCTCCTGCGTTCCGACAGCCTGAGGGTCTTTAGGATCGGGCTTAAAATCGTAGGTAACATACCTGCCTTCGGCAATGACCGCCTTCACCGCGTTTTCCAGGGCCCGGGCAGCTTTTTCTTCTTGCAGATGCTCCAGCATAAGCACGCCCGATAATATCATCGCGGTAGGATTTACTTTATTTAACCCTTTATATTTTGGCGCTGAGCCGTGCACTGCTTCAAATACCGCCAGGCCGTCGCCGATATTGGCTCCCGGGGCTATTCCCAGTCCGCCGATCAAACCGGCGCATAGATCTGAGAGTATATCTCCGTAAAGGTTCGGCAGGACCAGGACATCATAAATATGCGGTTTTTGCACCAGCTGCATGCACATATTATCCACGATAGCTTCGTTAAAATTGATCTTTCCGGCGTAACTCTTGGCAACCTCCCGTCCGGTCCTCAGGAATAATCCGTCGGTAAATTTCATAATATTGGCCTTATGCACGATAGTGACATTCTTGCGGTTATTTTTTACGGCATATTCAAAAGCGAACCGGACTATCCTCTCGGAAGCGGTTTTGGAGATGGGCTTGATCGAGATACCCGAATCCGGGAGGATCTTTTTCTTACTGTACTTTTCAATCTCCTGGATAAGTTTTTTAGTTTCAGGCTTGCCCTCTTCAAACTCTATCCCCGCATAGAGGTCTTCGCTGTTTTCACGGATGATCACCAGGTTGATATCTTTATATAAGCTTTTTACTCCGGGATATGTTTTTGCCGGCCGCACGCAGGCATATAAACCTAAGGCCTGCCGGATAGCGACGTTAACCGAACGAAAACCCTCGCCTATCGGCGTGATGATCGGTCCTTTTAAGGCAACTTTGTTTTTTCTGATAGAATCCAGCGTGCTTTCGGGCAGGAGTTCTCCGGTTTTTTCCAGGGCCAGGGAACCGGCCAGGGCCTCTTCCCATTCTATTTTTACGCCGGTAGCTTCAATGCACCTTTTAGCGGCCAGGCTGACTTCTAGGCCGATGCCGTCCCCGGGGATCAAAGTTACTTTATGCGCCATTTTAAACTTTCAGCTCTCCGTATTTACGGTAATAATTTATGATGCCGCCTTCTTTAAGCAATCCCTGCATAAATTTAGGGAAGGGCTTTAAGGTAAGTTCAATATTTTTTGTGACATTCCTGGCCAGCCCTTTATCCAGGTCTATTTCTACTAAATCATCCTCGCCGATCTTATCCGTATCCGTTTCGATTAAAGCCAGCCCGATATTGAAAGCATTCCGGTAAAAAATACGGGCGAAGCTTTTGGCCAATACCGCCGTAATTCCGGCTTCTTTGATCACCAGGGGCGCCTGTTCGCGCGAAGAGCCCATGCCGAAATTCTTACCGGCAATGATCATGGATTTTCCCGGCTGTATCCTGGATGCAAACCCGGGATCAATATCCTCCATGATATGTTTAGCCAGTTCTTTCATGTCGGTAATGGCAAATTTATACCTTCCGGAAATAATAAAATCCGTATTAATATTATCGCCTAATTTTAAAGCCCGGCCGTTTAGTTTCATAGCTGCCTGAACTCATCCGCGTTTTTAGCTTTGGAGAGAGCGATATCCAGGGTGATCTCTCCTCTTTGAGTCAATTCCTTCAAACATTTATCCATCGTTTTCATGCCGTATTGCGAGCCGGTCTGCATAAGGGTAGGTATTTGTTCGATCTCCTGCTCGCGGATAAGGTTTCTTATCCCGGAAGTGCCGATCATTACTTCGGTAGCTAGTACTCTTC
>Ga0265297_10006083_pt1 | contig 17827 bp, 23 predicted proteins | sample Munlanlwell13791_FD_192502 | JGI IMG/M metagenome (GOLD analysis project Ga0265297, IMG submission 192502) | Leachate microbial communities from a municipal landfill in Southern Ontario, Canada - Leachate well 137-91 | ecosystem: Engineered > Solid waste > Landfill > Unclassified | place...
AAAGGCTTCTATTTCTGTATCACTATTAGGATATAAAAATACTTTTGAATATTGTTCTGAACTTATTTTATTTCCATTTTTTACATATCCTTCTTCTAAAGATCTTTCAAAACATGATAAAATAGGCTCTATTAATACATTGTCTGGTGGGCATTTAAATTTATTTGCTAAAATAAATCTTGTCTTTAAAATTTCTTTTTTATCCAATTATTTCTCCTTTTTTTTATTAATTTTATCTTGACTTACTATTATATTTATAACTTCTACCTTTTGCATAAAAAACTCTGCTCCCTTAGGAATCTTAAACTCTGATACTTTTGGTCTTTCTTTAAATAATTTTTCGAACTTATGTTCAGGAACAGATATTTGGGCTTCAATATTTTTTGTTCCTCCATGAATTATAGAACTACTCCAAATATTACAAAAATCTAATAGAGTATTAAAAGATTTTTTAAAAGGAGGTTTTAATATTACTTTTAAAACAATATGTATCATATACTTTAAAAACCTAACTTTTTAGCTTTTTCAACCCATTCTTCTTTTTCTCTTTTATTATTTGAATCTATATCAAATAATTGAAGATTTTGTCCTGAAAGGCTATTTTTTATAGCCTCTATTTCTAATTTTGTTAAACTTATTCCTCCTCTTAACCTATCATAGTCTTCCCATGCCTCTATAGTTATTGGAACAATTGGAGAAATTAATTCTAATATTGCTTCTGCATATTCTCTTGTCTCTTTTTGAGAATGTTCGTCACACCTCAAAGATAAAAAATGAAGTAGATTATGTAAGTCTATTTTCCAGTACCACTCGGTATAAGTATTTAAAGGAAGAACTATCCTGGCTTGTTCCCGTGTCATATTTAAATATAAAAACTCTTTATATAGATTAAAAGAATTTTCACTAGAAAGGTGTATCGAATTTAAAATATTTTCAGAATTATTTATATCAAAATTTCCATCTGACCCCTGTTTATTTTTTTCTGACTGAATTCTAATATCGTCTAATGGGGGTAAAAAATATTCATCTGGCATCTCAGAAAATCTTCCTGAAAGTTCATTAACATTTGCAGATCTGTGCCTAATTAGTTGTCTAGCTACAAAAATAGGCATTTTCATATGAAATTTGAATTCTATTTGTTCAAAAGGGCTAGTATGGCAACTTCTCATTAAATGTCTTATTAATCCCCTATCGTTACTTATTTTTTTTGTTCCTCTCTGATAAGAACATCTAGCTGCTTCAGCAATGGCAAAATCTGCCGAATCTTCTGTATATGGAATTAATCTAGGCATACAATCAACTATCTTAACAAAACCCAAATCTAAACACTTAATTTCCTTATTCTTATTATCTAAAATGTCTTTCATCTTTTTCCTTTAAAAAATACAACTTTATTACTTATATATTTATACCATCTACCAAATCACTTTTCAACAAAAAATAAAAGGATTTATATTTTTTAAAATTAAATAGATAATAAATTGACAACCTCGTTAAAAGGATTTTTTATGTTCAAAATTTTGATAATAGAAGATAGTTTACCGGATTACCTTGTACTAAAAAAAGCATTAAATAAAATAAAAGACATAAAAATAGAATTAATTCATAAAAAAAATGGACAAGAAGGAATAGATTATATTCTTAAAAAAAACGAATTTTCATCATGTGAGACTCCAGATATAATAATATTAGATCTTAACCTCCCAATTGTGAATGGTTTTGATGTGTTAAAAACAATCAAAGAAAATGAAATATATAAAGTTTTACCGATAATAATATATAGTACTTCCGAAGAAAAAGATGACATATTAATATCTTATTCTTTACATGCTAACTCATATATAGTTAAAACATTTGATATACATGATTTATACGAAAAAGTTAATATTTTTGCTAAATATTGGTTTAAAGAAACTAAAATTATCAAATAAGGAGAAAAATATGGACGTTTTATTAGTAGATGACTCAGAAGAAGATAGAACATTTATTAAAAAAAGCATATCTAGGTCTGATAATTTAAATCATATAACTTTTGATGAAAGCACAAAAATGGAAGAAGCATTGATAAAAATAAAAAACAAGAAGTATGATTCTATTATTCTAGATCTATGTCTACCAGATAGTAATGGGATAGAAACAATAAAAAATGTACTAGATACATTAAAAGCAAATAATAAAAATACTCCCGTTATAATCTTAACTGGACAGGATGACGCAAAAATAGGAAAAATAGCATTTAATTTGGGAATAAAAGACTTTTTATTTAAAAATGATATACAGCCAAAAGAAATAGAAAGGTCTTTAACATTTGCAAATTATTCTAAAAGAATGGATAAGAAAAAAATATCAAAAAAATAATATTATTTTTTTGACAATGTAAAATAAAATGTGCTCCCTTTTCCGCATTTAGATTCAACCCATATTTCTCCACCATAAAGTTCTACTATTTTCTTTACTAGAGCAAGTCCTATCCCAGTTCCTGGATATTTTTGTTTATCGTGAAGTCTTTTAAATAATCCAAATATATACTTCAAATGTTTTTGTTCAATTCCTATGCCGTTATCAGAAATAGAAAATTTCCACATATCTCCATGCTCTTCAACTCCTATATGTATTCTAAGAGGAGCATACCCCTTAAACTTTATAGCATTACTTATTAAATTATGAAATATTTGACTAATTTGCGTCTTTTGAGCATATATTTTTGGCATTTTATCTATTGTTACTTTACATTTATTCTCATTCATTTTTACCTTAAAATCGAATAAAACAGTTTCTATCAAATCTCTTAATTCTATATGTTCATAATTTAATTCATCTTTTCCTACTTTAGAAAAATCTAAAAGGTCTTTTATTAAAAACCTCATTCTTGACGTTGCATCTAAAACATACCTTATATATGTATCCATTTCAGATTTATCTTTAGAGTTTATATTTTTTTTATCTAATCCATCATATATTTCTTGTATTAATTGACAATAATTAGACACAATTCTAAGTGGTTCTTGTAAATCATGAGATGCAACATATACAAATTCTTCTAGCGCATGATTTTTATATTCTAATTCTTTCGCAGATTTTAATATTTTTATTTGGTCTTCTTTTATTTTGGTTATATCTTTAGCTATAGTCAATATATATTCAACTTCATCTACTATAAATATCTGACAACTAATTAAAACAAAAATATCATTTCCAAATTTATTATTAACACAAAATTCTCTGTCGTTTACATATTTATTTTTTTCTATTTCTTTTAATAATAACTCTCTATCTTTCTTATTTTTCCATATTCCTAATTCCAATGTTGTTTTATCTATTATATCTAATTCAGAAAATCCAAATAAATTTATAAATCCATTGTTTACCTCTACACATTTTCCATTATCTTTTCTAGTTATGCTGATTGCATCAGGGATCATATTAAATAATGCAGGAAGATAATTTTCCTTATCTATAATTTTTTCAGAAAGAATCATATTACAAGTATTTTCCATAGCTAATGATATTATTTATATTTAATTATTTAAGTTTTTTCAAAAGATGTATTACTAAAAATGGGGAAAATATCCTCTATTCTTATTTTTTTAAATACAGAGTCGTCTTTCCAAATTTTATTTAAAATTTCTTTACTTTTGAATATGTCATCATTCATCAAATAAGGAAATTCATCTCTAAAAAGATGAGAACAAATAACGTCTGATCTATTTAAAATTTTTCCACCATATAATAATATATTTAGAGACCATTCTATTTCTTCATTTACGTATTGTCCTAAATTTTCATTATATCCATTAAATTTATTGAATGTGTCTTTAGTTATCATCCATCCAGAAGGATAAAAACACATAATATTATTTATTTTATCTACTTGATTAGCTCCCCAATAAGTTTCTAAATTTTTATCAAAATACAGAGAATTATATGTTATTTCATTTAATTCCCATTTTTCTTCATTTATTTCAGAAATAGAAGAAGAAATAATTGTATCATTATCGCATAAACATTTTAATTTTGTATCCCAACCATAATTCATAATACAGTGAGCATCTACTCTAAATAAATATTTTCCCTTAGAAATAGCTGATAACTCATTTAATATATATCTTTTTCCTACAGGATTATCATATTTAATATAAATAACTCTGTGGTCATCCACAAAGTAATCAAAATCAGTTTTGCCATCAATACCTACTAAAATTTCTATATCTCCTGTAGAGGTTTCTAGAAGGTTTTTAATAGTATTAACTAAATATTTTTCATTTCTAGATGGAATTAAAATTGAAGTTTTTTCTAAGCAAACTTTCCAATAATTTTTTGGAGGAAACTTTTTAAGATGGGGATAATTAGTAGGATTAGGACATCCCTCAGTTGTTAATTCAGATTTTCCTAAAGGCAAAAACCAAGACTTTTTAATTTGACATCCACAATAAGGACAAGAAGTTCCATCTGTGCAAGTAGTGCAACAAATTTGCCTTTCAATAATTTCTTTTTCAGAGGCCCATATAGTTTTAACCCCATCTTTTATAGTTTTATCTTTAATCCTAGAAAAAGCCCCTTTAATCCCTTTTATTTTATCTATTATAGAAACTTTCTGAATAGGAGGGATAATTTTAAAATTAGGATCTTGAACAATTTTTTTTAAGTTTTCATCATATTTATTTAAAAAAGTGCCAAAATTTTCAAAAAACTCATCATCTAGTATATCCTTTTTTTCTTCAACTATTTTCATTAGATATTGTTTTTTAACTAGACACATTGTTAATTGGTTCTGAAAAAAGGAAATAACTGACTTTTTATTTTCCTTATATTTTATCAAAAAAGAAGATAAAGTTTGAAAATAAAATGGAAGAAAAATGGATTCATCAGAAACAAAATTATCAATATCTTCTATTAAGTTAAACTTTTTAATATTATTTATAACATCAATTAGTTTATTTTTAAAATTATTGTCAAAATCAACTTTAGGATTAATAACAAAAAATAAAACTCTTTGTTTTAATTGAAAAATGAAATTAGTATTATTTTTATTGTTATTATAATAAATTAAAGCCTTTTTATAGATTTCTTCATAGTTTGAGTTAATAAATGTTTTTTTTTCAGAAAATAAGAAATCAACATAAAAGGAGCGTTCTATATTTTCTAAATATTTTTCTTCTCCATATTTCTGACACTGATCACATCGTTGAGCAGTTGTTATAAAATTATTAAAAAATGTTCTTTCTTTTAATTTTTTACAAATAAAAATATTATGTTTTTCTGTTGGAATTTGACAAGATAACATTAAAAAATTCCTTATTTATATAATATAAAAATGATAGTTTTTTAGAAAAAGATATTTTAATGAAATATATTTTTGTTAAGCCTCACAATCAAAGAAACAGTCAACCCGAGTATCGTATCCATTATAATCTAAAATAACATATTTTAAACTATAACCAAATGTCTCATTATTAAGACATTCTGGGTCAATAGTATATTCTCCCTTCTGACACACTGGAGTTCTTAAATCATAATCTCCCACACAATCAAGATTGCCTTCATGGAACTCAGTAAGTACACAATACCATTTATCAGGTTCTATCCCTGAAGAACTACTAGATGAACTAGATGAATTAGATGAACTAGATGAGGAAGAACTACTACTAGAACTTGAAGAAGAAGACGAACTGGAACTGGAACTGGAACTGGAACTGGAACTGGAACTGGAACTGGAACTGGAACTGGAACTGGAACTGGAACTGGAACTGGAACTGGACGAGCTACTACTTGAAGATTCTTCCGGACACTCATAAGTTTTAAAGGAAAAAAGTCCAGACCACCAATATTTTCCTTCTATTTTTGCTCTTACTTTACAAAAAATGTTTCCCTGATTATTATATTGTATATATCCTAAATATCTAACTATGTATAATCCATCTTCCATACTTTTTTGTTGATAAGAAGCATTAACAGAATTTCCTAAAGAATTTGGAGATAATCCCCATATAATCTCAATATTTTCAATATTATTTACTATATTTTCGTGCAACATAAAAATAGGGCTAAAAGATGAATTGGTTCCAGGTATCAGAACATATTCTGTTCCGGTGATAGTTATCTTAATTTCATACGAACAAGAATTAGAATTAAATACCGAATAATGAGCTTTAACTTTATAAGTATTATCAAGGCTATTACATATAGGTCTTTGACAAGGATCATAAGTTCCAGGAGCAGAAGCCGTTCCGAAAGGATTATTAAAATTATTATTTAGATCCAACATATTTTTTATAAACTATCCATCTAATTTATTTTTTCAAAATTATTTTTAAATATTTCATAATCATAATCTGCTACAGTAATTACATCTCCAAATCCTATTACAGACATTAAAGTTTCCCAATTCATATGATATAATCCTTCTCTAAATCTTTTTAATTTATATTTATAATGTTCATGATGAGAATCACAAATAAAAACTCCTTTTTTGTCATATCCGTAAGCTACGACGGCGTGTTCTTCCCATTCTTCAGAAAAAGGATCCATTTTTGTCATTTTAAAAAATAAAGTCCAATTAAATGTTACTATTAAAGGAATCCCCTTATCTATTTCTTTTTTTATATAGTCTCCAAACTTATAGTCTATAACAAGTTTATTATTAAATTCTTTTGAATCTATCCATTTTATTATAGATTTTAAAGCTATTTTATACGCTGTTTTATTTTTTTTAGATGCTTTTTTTAAAGTTTCTATTAGATTTTCTTTTTTAAGTTTCGTCCAAGAATAATCGAACATATGAAGATCTGAGGAAATTATATTAACAGATTTAAAGCCTAAAAAATTTAAAAAAAGACCTATTTCTCCAGAATCAAGTCCATCACTAGGATTTTTAGTAATTTTATATATCATTTTTTTACATAAATTATAATCTATATCTGGATTAAAAAAATTTCCTAAAGTAGAACTAGATGCGATTGCACATTGCCCCACATCTTGTAAATATCTATTAATATGTAATTTAGGCATATTTTTCCCTTATTTATATGTCCATTTTTTTATATCTTTATCAAATTTCCACCATTTAGAACAAGTATCAAAAAATGGGACTTCTGAATATTCTTCAAATATTCCATCATAAACATTTCCTATAGTAACTGAATCCTCACATCCGCATCCTCTTATATTTCCATTAGGTTCTACTTTTATTAATTTACATACACAATCTTTTTTTCCATTTTTATATCGTCCAGAAGTATAGGGATTAATTATAGTTCTAATAATTCTATGGTCATTTTTATCTTCGGGTTCCCATTGTATCCATTCGCCTTCTTTTTTGTTCATATTCTCATAAAAAAAGGAAGTTACTGATTCATCTATTTTTTCATGCCACTTATCCTGACTTAAAACAACTGTTGCTAATCCTTTTTTAGCTATATTCCCTAAGGCTAAAACATCATCTACTAATTTTCCATTAGTTGCTAACCATGGTTCTCCACATTGTAAACTATATGAAAAAAAATTCCAAAATTCAGGATGCACAGTAGGCTCTCCTCCTCCCAAAATAATAAATTTAGATTTCTCTTTTATTTTATTAGAAAATTTTTCTAAAATTAATTTAAATAGAGAAAAAGACATATTTTCTCCTATAGAGGAGCAATTATAGCAACAATGAGAACAAGACATATTACATTTTGTAGTTATTTGTATATACATAAAAAATTAAATTGGCGGGCAATACCCTATCCCATAAAGTAATATATTTTTAAAATTTTTATCAAAATCTATTCTAGGATTAAGGATAAAATATAATATCCTTTGCTTTATTTGAAAAATAAAATTAATATTATTTTTTTTGTTATTATAATAAATTAAAGCCTTTTTATAGATTTCTTCATAGTTTGAGTTAATAAATGTTTTTTTTTCAGAAAATAAAAAATTAATATAAAAAAAACGTTCTACATTATCCAAATATTTTTCTTCCCCAAGTTTTTGACATTGTTGACATTGCCTATCTGTCATCGTGACATTATTAAAAAATGTTCTTTCTTTTAATTTTTTACAAATAAACATATTAGGGTTTTCTGTTATAATTTGACAAGATAACATATTTGTTTGTTAAAAACCTCCAAATATAACTGGTGAAACCTTACAAACATATCCGAAATATTCCATATCCAATTCGCAATATGCATAATATGCCATATATTCGCATTCAGTAACTGGATTTTTATATACTTTTAAAATTGGATCTGGCTGAGAAGGAGTTTGATCTATATATCCTAATGTCACAAAATGAGACGCCCATTCAGATTGACAATCTGCGCTTTCGCAATCTGTTCCAATTGTTACAACTAATATTTCGCAAGAAGAACTACTTGAACTACTGGAAGAACTTGAACTACTGGAACTACTTGAGGAACTACTTGAAGAACTAGAAGATGAAGAGGAACTACTTGAAGAACTACTTGAAGAACTACTTGAAGAACTACTTGAAGAACTACTTGAAGAACTACTTGAAGAACTACTTGAAGAACTAGGAACTATAGGTTCACAAATATTAGTATAAAAACTACTTATTTCAGTTTCATAAATTTTTCCTCTAATTTTAGCTTTAATTTTCCAATAAATTAACTCTATCTCATCTTGATTATTATTCTGAATGTATCCTTCATATGAAACATTCATCCTACTCATACTAAAACCATAACTAGCTCTACTAGAATTTTCTAAATTTGAACTATTAGTTCCCCATAAAATATCTATATAATCTATATCATTTATTAAATTATCTTTTAAAATATTAATAAAAGATTCACCAGTGTATTTTCTTCCATATATACATGTTATAATTTTATAAGAATATGGACAATCTTGAGATAATAACCCACCTTTATATGCAGTTAGAAAATAATTATAAGTACTTTCTACGTTTGGACATATAGGTCTTTCACAAGGATCATAAGTTCCGGGAGCAGGAGAAACTCTAAAAGGATTATTAAAATTATTATTTAAATCTAACATTTATTTTTTTTCTAAAATATTATTTATTTTTATATAATATTATTAAATCTTTTGCTCTATCTAGCATTTTTCTAAAAATTATTTTTGAAAACTTTTTATCTTTAAAAACAGAATCTATAATAGGAAATATTTTTTTATTTATTTCTTCATCTGACTTATTTTCTAATAATAACCAAACAATTGATATTACAAAACTCTGGACCTCTTCTTTGTCTTTAAAATAAAATTTTGCCTCTACTCTTCTTTTTATCCAATGGAATAATTCATGTAAAACAAAATGAAAATTCTCCTCAAAAAAATCTTCTGTAATTATTTTTGGATCTAAAATTATTTCATGTCCATTTCCTTCAGCAAATTTTCCATCCAAATACTCTATTTTAAAAGATAAATTAGTATCTAAATCTTCTAATGGAATTTTGTATTCCTCCATCATTCTTTTTACAAAATCATTATTTTTAAGAGTGTATTTAATTTTCTCTATTATGTTTTTCGAATATTTATGATTATATGGTTTCACTATGACCTCACAAAATATATTCTAAATTGTTTATTTACTTCGCTCCCTACACAATACGCATTAATATCTAAATATACTGGAGTAGTTACACCCGATAAATCATTATATAAGGACTTATCTATTAATAAAACTGCTGCTCGACTATATTCTGGAACATTAAAAAAACTTATATTTTTTTCTATAAAAGAGTAACTATAAGAATTTGGAACTATAGAAAAAACAAAATCTTCATCATTATATGTTATTTGTCTTTTATAAAATATGGACTCTATAGGATATGAAAAATCATATGAATCATCATTTTCTTGAAAATATGTCATTGGAGATACTAAAACATATTCACTATCTTCTCCTTTTAAAGGAACAATCAACTCTTTCCCTGCTAAAGAAAAACCTAAACGCTTGTCTATTTCGTTGTTTCTTATATGAATATAGTGGAATAAAGATGCCTCTATATTCGTACTTAATTCAGATATAAAAACTCTAAAAAATAAACATTCATTTGATAAATTATCTTTTAAAGTACAATCTAACTTGCGAATACGATTTACAGTTTCATCAAATTGAACTGAATTAAATAAAGTAGCGATTAATCGGTCATTATAAGAATTATTATTATCCCATCCACTATAATAATATCCACTATCACTATCCATATTATCTAAAGAAAAATCTAATATTTCTCCATTTGAAGAATCTTTTATAGACAATGTAAAATTACTATAATCTATAACTGAAAACTCTTCTCCTGAATCATCTTCTCTTTTTTGAATAACAAAATATATTTGGTCGCATTCATCTACTTCAAATTCTAAAGCAACAGTATCTAAAAATCCTGGTTCATGAAATTCTAAAATATCTTCTTGACTCAAAGTAGAATCTGATATCCTATAAAAGCCACCAAAAGCAATTTGTAACATTTTATATCTCCGCAACAATCAAATTTAAAGCGATAGAGTCTTCTAATGCATTAAATTTTTCTCTTATAGGGTCTTTTTTACCTTTTCTATACCATTTAATAGTAATATTATCTCCATCCACTTTTTCTATAATTCCATATTCCTGAGGAATAGCTAAACCTTTTCTTCTGTCTCTAACTCTTTCGCCAGTTTGATATTTATGATTTTGTTTAGATGGTCCAAAAACAATATCTTCTTTTTGAGATAATTTTATTTTTTTATACCAATTTTGAAACATTGTTTTCTTCTCCATAGTATATTTTTCCAATAAATCATTTTGTTCTACTATTTTTAATAGTTCTTTTTTTGCCTGTTCTTTAATCTGTATTGGAATATTTTTTTCATCAACTCCGGTCATATCTATTTTTCCATCATACTGCAAATTCTTTACTATATCCATAAAATCTCTAATAAATCCAGTTTTAGGAAGGATATTTGGAAACATTTGCATTAAATCATTTCCGTCTAGAACGCTTCCTCTAAATTTTCCAGAAGGTTTATTTATAAAATCATTTACCCTATTAAACATTTGTTGTTGTTTAATATCATCATAATTATCTGGTTGAGAAGCCATATTATCTGCTTGGGCGTGATAAAAAATGTATTTCCATAAATTAGGATATTTATCTTCTTTTCCTGGGATAGAAGTTTTATTTAAAAAATTTCCTATTCCTTTATTTCCCCAATCTGAAGATGAATGAGGAGCCATATGATATAAAATTACTTTATTTACAATATTCCTATCTTCTTCTCCGATACCAATAGACTTCAATATATTATCCGCCATTTTCGCAGATTCTATTTCATGTCCAATATACCTCATTTGTCCTTCATTTTTAGGATGAGGTTGTTGTACGCCTTTTTTCATCTTTCCAAAATCATGAAAAAGAGCAGCTATATTCATTACTCCTCTCATTTTAGGGTCTTCGTTGTTTGAAAGCATAATATTATTTAAATTTTTTATAACTTCAACAGTGTGTGTCATAAGATTATATTTATGATATTTTGTTTTTTGGTCTAACTTTATTCCATCTTCATGAATATCTTCTTTGTTAATTTGAAAAACAGACAAATATAAATCAGTATCAAATAAGATTTCTAATGATTTTGATGGGTCTTTTCCTGACATCATTTTAATAATTTCTGGTCCAGACCTTTCTGTAGATACTTTTTTCTTATAAGCCTCTCTTATCTCAGGATTTCTCATTGCCTCTATAATTTTAGGGTCAATAATAAAATCATTAAATTTACTTTGAAATCTCAAAACTCTTAACATTCTTAAAGGGTCGTCATTAAATGTTTTTAACGGATCCATAGGAGTTCTTAATATTTTATTTTTTAAATCAGAAATTCCACCAACATAATCTTCGATTTCTCCTATTTCTATATTGTAAAACAAGGCATTAACTGTCAGATCTCTTCTAAAAGCGTCCGTTTCAGGAGTTCCCATTTCAACAGTTGGAATTCTACTATCTCCATAAGTTTCAGATCTCAAATTCACAAATTCAATTTTTAATCCAAAAATATCTATTCCGGCAGTTTCTAAATGTTTTGATTTTTCTGCGTTTAAAGCTACTTGATAATCTTTTCCAATAATTCCATTTTTATTAGGATATTTTTTTATATAATTAACAAAATCTGTTCCTGTCATGTTACTTAAAGCAATATCAATATCATCGTTTGGAAGTCCGAGTAACTTATCTCTAATCCATCCGCCGCTCACTCTAAACTCAACATTTAGATTAAAATACTTTTTTACATCTAATAAAAAGTTAAATATTTTTTTATCTATTTCTGTTAAATTAAACATTTTTACCGTTTTTGTATCTCTTATATTGTTTTAATTCTTTAGCGTATTTAGTTTTTATCTTAACTTTTTTAGATAATTTTTCATTATACCCACTTATCCCAGGAACGCTATTTGAAATAAAGTAGTTTATTTCAGGGCTAATTTCTTTAATTATATTTATGATCTTATATTTTGTAATATTTTCAATTGGGAAATTTATACAAATATTTTTTATATTGCTAGAAATATCTAAAATATTTGTTAGTAAAAACTTAGCCCCTTTTATATTTTTAATGCATTCTTCTTCTTCAAGTATCAAATTATTATTCAACGTTAAGAATATAGGGAACTTCTTCAAGTATTTATTAGAAAATTGAGGGGAAAATAAAGCTATATTATTTAAACAACATATCTTTTTATCTTCTAATATTTTTCTTAAATCTATAACATCGCATGGGAATATAACATCATTATATACAGTACTTTTAGATAGATCTTGTAAAATTTTATCACTATTATCTATATATTCATCAAATAAATAGCGGTAATTACTAAAATAAATATTAACTTTTCCTACTTTTTCCATTTTTTTTGTTGCTCCTTGAACACGATGAGCATTTTTTCTCTCTGGTTTTTTCTATTTTCTTACTATTAACGTTAATAATTTTAACTATAACTTTATTATTTTTTTTCATATATTTTTAAATAAAATCAACTAGATGCCCTATTGTTTTATCTAATTTATCTAATATGTTAGATAATACAACTTTTACTTCTGGAGAATTAGAATTCATTGCTTCATCTTTTAAAATAATACTTAATTGATTCATTATCAATCTCGCTGGCTCAGCTTTTTTTTCTATTTCTTCTATTTTTGAATCATAAGCCAAAAGAGTATTACTTATCTTATTCATTAGTTCAATATGTCTTAATTTGCTATCATTTTTTAATTCTTCTGACTCTGCTCCCAATGATACTAATTCTTTTTCTAATATTGCTTTCTTTTTACGTAAAGAGCTTAATGGGTCTTGTCCAATATCTATCCATTGTTTTATTTCTCCTGAATACCCCTCAAGAAATTTATATTTTTGAGAAGCTTGGTAGTGATAAATAATATGATTCCTCACCGCTGGATAAGAAATATCTATTTGATAGGTCCCCCTTACCCATCGATGTAAATTTTTTAAATTATTTGTACTATCAAAATATTCTTCTATCTCTGCCCTAAACTCAGATTGACAAATTTTACAATTAGAGACACATATTTGCTCTTCTGAGCTTGTATATGGAATTATTTTTTCATTTTTTAAGTCGCCTATGCGAGTTAATTCTGATCCCATTAAATCCATCCTTTTTTTGTTTTTTCCTTCTCTTCGTCTCCAAAAGTTTCTTTATCTCTTTTTTCTTTTAAGTCTGATAATATATTTTCTATATTATCGATAGCTTCTTGACAAAAAACTTGGAATTTTAGAGGACTATCTAAAGCTACACTTTCAGCCTCAGATAATATTTTTTTTATAATAGGAAAAGATGATAATATCTTTTCTCTTAAAATTGTATTAATAATTTTTTTAGACATACTTGCATTTTGAATAATAGTCTTAGATGCTTTCCTTATTATATTTTGTATTGAGGTTAAAGAGTCTATCTTATGATTTAAGAAATTCCTTTCTTCAAAGTTCTTTGCGATTTTATACCAATTTTTTTTGTTTTCCATAATTTTCCAAACCATATAAAGCTATTAATAAGGATTCAGCTATCCCATCATTTCCCTTTTTCTCTAATATTTTACTAAATTCTGGAAATTTCTTAGTAGCTAACATTCTAGAGCTACTTTTCGCTTTGTTTTTAAAAAGCCTACCTAACTTTTCTATTTCCTTTTTATTCAAAATTTTGTTGCCTTTTTCCTTTAATTGTTTTATTTTGTTTTTAATTTCTATCATTTCTTCAGTTATTAGATCTTGTTCAAAATATTTTTTCCAAACAATGGGAGAAATAAATATAGGGTTTATATTAAATATACCTACTATTAATCCTTCAAGTATGCCTATTCCTTTCCCAAAATTGAAAGATGAAGTAGAGCCTTCTCCAGGCATATTTTGAACCTTCTCCACATAAAATAAATCTTTTTCAGATAAATTATCTTTTAAAATTTCTCTTATTTTTAATACATCATAAGATTTGGATACTTTTATTTTACCTTTAACTTTTTTTTCATTTATAATTAAAGGCATTTTAAAAATACTTGTAGATTTAGATTCAGTATTTATTATAGCTATACTTCCGGCATTCCCAGGGTCGATCCCTAATACAAACATAATAAGGCTCCTTAATCGATAATTCTAGTTTAAAATTATCGAAAAAAGAGCCCATATATCTTTGATTATAGTTGAAAAATATAATTAATAATATTTCATCCACACAAAGATTCTTCCCCGAATAAAACTTTTGTTTCTTTATATTCGTCAAAGAACTTAATGATTTTTTCTCTTATATTAACATCATCTATAACACAAAGCAGTAAATCTTTTAGTTCTTCATTTATTTTTATATTAGATCTACTAAACTTTATTCCACCAGATTCTGTTATTTCAAAGCTAATATCTTTCATTTTTTTTCTCTATTGATTATTTATTTTTTGGTCTACCTGAACCTTTGCTTTATAATTAAGTTCTTTCTTCTTAACTGTTTCTATAACTTTGCCTAAATTTTTTGTTATTTCATTAATAGCATCTTGACATCCAACTCCAGCAAACCCCAAAGCATCTGCACTTACTTTTCCATTTTCATCAATTGTAATAACTACTTCTTTGACAACTTTTTCCATTCTAAAAATCCTTTCTTTTAAAAAATTAAGATAAATCTGTGATCATTTGAACTATATTTTCTTTTAATGCGGAAAAATTATTACCTACTTTTTCTACATCTTCTACAATAGCATTTCCATTTTCTTCATTAGGGTCAATTATGTATTTCTTGCAAATCATACTTAATATACATAATTCATTAATCATTGTCAATATATTTTTATCAATTTCTCCTAAATTAAATATTTCTTCCATTTGTAAACTCCCATTTTTTATATTATATAATTGTTTTTTTGAACTTCTTTTAAAGACCTTATATTAACATAACCACAGATTACTAAACAAGTTAGTTCAAATACGTTCCTAACTTCTGCATCAGAGCATCCGCTTCTAATTTTTATTAATATGTTTTGTAAAAAATATAGAATTTCGCATAAATGAGTTCTTGAATAAGAAAATAAAGGGGCATTTTTTTGATTATTATTATAAAATATTCCATTAAAATAACCAGAAGAATACATTTTTTCGTCACCCCCATTTTTATTTTTTTTAGGGGAAACACTTCTTTTTTGTCCACTTCCCTTTTTTTCCCATTTATTTAACGAAGATAAAGACTTCCATATTGTATCTTTATCCCTTTTTTTTAAAAAACCATCACTAGAAAATAAAATCATTCTATATCTATTTATTAACATCATTATAGTTTTTACTATTTCTGGTTCAATAGCATCTACTCCAGAAAGCATTTGGTCAACAAGAGCTAAAGAATTTTCTATATTATGATCGTCTAAATTTTTTATTAAATTCCATATAATATAATCATTAGAATCAGAAAAAATTGCGTCAATATCTTCTTTTAAGATATTTTTCCTATCTCCTATATAATTATTTAATTTTTTAATAAAAGTATTCAGTTTGTCTATATTAACATATTTATCATTTGGAGAAATAAAATCTAAAAAAACAGACATTAAAGAAACATCCATATTTTTATCATTTTCTTTTAAATAATCCTGAATATATTTTTTACAATATGATTTTTCTTCTTTTATAGGAAAATTAAAAACCTTAGATATATCAGCTATATCATCTAAAAAACTTTTAGAAGATATAGCTAAACCATTGAAAACTACGATACAATCATCACTAGATACTTTCAATATTTTTTTAAACTTATTTAATACTTTATTTCTATCTGAAGATTTTTTATCATCACTTAAAAAAGGAAGATCGTTTATAATAATTATCTTTTTTTCATCAAAACATGGATTATCTAATATTACTTGTTGAACGTAATCAAAGCTACATTCATTATCACAAATATAAATATCCTTTTTATCTAAAGAATCTTTTATTTTTTGTATAACATAATGTCTCTGTTCTAGATTTCCATTTAATATAAAAACTTTTTTTAACATATTAAATCTTAGAAGTCGTAAAAAATAAACTTAGGTTTTCTTTTATTAATTTTTGAGAATTTTCCATCTCAGGATAATCAATAACTACAGGCTTGTCTGAACTAGCAAACCTAATTATTATATCTCCAGAATAAAAGCCCATCTGGGTTATTTCTTTTAAATATGCGGAATTAGCCCTAAATGAAATATTATCTTTTAATTTATTTTCTTTATTTTCAATAAAACCAATACATCTTGAAGACTTCATTTGAAAATCAGCTTTAAAATAAAATACACTTTTTTGAAAATCAAAATCTAATTCTACATTATGTATTTGTTTCACTCTTTTACAATCTTCATTGTAAGTAGCTCTAATGCCCTTTAATGGGAACAATAATTCATCAATATGAACGTTTAGTTTATATGGATGATCTTGCTTAAAAATAGACATAACGTCCGAATATTGAGTCTTTACAGAGAAATCAATCCCTAATAATACTATAATTGTATCTGCTAATTTTATAAGTATTTGATCTGGAGAATTTTTTTGTCCAATAGACTCTTTTATTTGAATATTTTCGTCGTTAGATAAATTAAGAACAGACAGCAAACTAGGAATTGAATTTCTTGGAAAAATAAATCTTTCTTTTCCTGTTTTATTTTTCTTTAAAAACGTTTTTCCTTCAATTGTATTTAAAACAAATCTAGCTCCAGACCCAGTTATAAAATCTACTTGATCATCGTAACAATCAACTATCGCATACATATACTTAGGTCTAGTAGGTTCATCTCCTACAGCAAAATTTATCTTCTTAAACGCATCATGAAAAATTTCTTTATTAATTTCAATTTCTTGTTGAAAAGATTTAGAAATTTCTGGAATAAAAACCTCACTTTTTAATAGAGGAATAGTTTGACTATCTCTATTATTTTGACCAAAAGTTAAATTAAGGCTTCCAAAATCACCATCAGTTTTATTTAAGAAAACTTTTATTTTTTCTTGAGGAGGAATTGATTCTAGGGTTGACATCAAATTCCTAGATTGGACAGTGATCAATCCCTCTTCTATACACTGATATCCAAGACCATCTGTATTCTCATTGGAAATCTTCTGTATAATCGCTACAGTTCCACTGTGAGCCGTTACATTTATGGAACTATCTTTTATGTACATAGTTATTTTTTCTGCACTATCGAAATCCTCAGTAGTATTTTTTACAGATACATCAAAAACAGACTTCAGCGAATCATAAAATTGCTTATTATTTACTTCAAAATTCATAACATCTCCTTAGATTTTTTTATTTATTTAAACAACATTTTTTAAACTTATTTCCAGATCCACAAGGACATAG
>Ga0265297_10006084_pt1 | contig 17826 bp, 14 predicted proteins | sample Munlanlwell13791_FD_192502 | JGI IMG/M metagenome (GOLD analysis project Ga0265297, IMG submission 192502) | Leachate microbial communities from a municipal landfill in Southern Ontario, Canada - Leachate well 137-91 | ecosystem: Engineered > Solid waste > Landfill > Unclassified | place...
TAAGAAATTAAAGTTGGTCTTTGGTTAGAAGCTTTAAGATAAATTTTGGTGGGTATAGCTCAATTGGTCAGAGCGTCTGACTGTGGCTCAGAAGGTTTGCGGGTTCGATCCCCGTTACCCACCCCATATTTTGTTTTGAGCATATAAAGCCTCCCAACTGGTCGTAGAATCAACGAGTTGCGTCGGTTCTAACCTGTTGTGGAGGCTTTGTACGTCTGGGGCGACCTCTTGGATGAGGGCGAGGGTTTTATCGACCTGTAATCGAAGCTGTTTGCCGCTTAGGACGAGGTTCGAACCTAAACACGAGAGAACATACCGTTTGTCCTCCAAAGTGCCGGTTTCGAAGCGATTCTGGGCGGTTTGGGCGTAAGTGAACATCTCTTCAGCTCGCTTGAGCCATGTTTCAATGCGGTCTTGCGTGTCCGCGATCAATCCTTCGTATTTTTGCTTTTCCTGCATTAAATCATTTTTCTTCCGGGCATATTCCTCCGGGCCGATCTCTCCATTGAGACGCATATTAAAAAGCGCGTCTAATTTCTTAACGCAGGCGTCAAGATTGCGCCGATGCGCCTGTGTTATGTCATCACGGTCAATCTTTTCTTTTGAATGCTCTTCCTTGAGCTGTTTTATCGCCCAATCCTTAAACTGTGGAGGAATGGTCGTTTTTGCTAAAACATTAAGGATCTGCTCTTCAAGTTCGTCCGAGCGGATAGGCGGTTCAGAGCAGTCCCGCTTGATCCTGCGGGTGCAACGATAGTAAGTGTAATGATGAGTATTGCCGTTTTTCTGATGCTTCGTTTTTTCTTCAGCTGTAATAAACGCTCCGCATTCTCCGCAACGCATAAGCCCGGTAAACGCGAAGACGTGCGTCTTGGCCCGTGGAAAGCTTCTGCCGTTAATGATATGTTGTGCTAAATCAAATTCGGTTCTGGTGATCATCGGCTCATGCTTGCCCGGATAGACCTCATCATTCCAGAGAAATGACCCATAATAAAATGGATTACGGAACAGGCGGTAAAAGTTATTGTGGGAGATCTTAACGCCCCTGTCCATCTTGAGGCCCATCTTTTGAGCGGTATCAAAAAGCTTTTCAAGAGAACAGCGTGTTTCCAAAAGAATCGCCCAGAGCTTCTTCATGATCGGGAAAGAATACGGGTCCGGATAGATCGGCGGCTTTTCAGGTTGATTGTAAAGGTTATTGACATACCCGACTGGCGGCTTGTGCGGAAGCCAGCCGTCCTGAATCTTTGCCCGCTGTCCGCGTTTGGTGTTTACGCTTAGATCGAGAATAAACTGATTGGCCATTCCAAACTCAAGGTTCATCATCAGAACGTTATCTGTGGGATGATAGCCTCGCTGAAACGTCTGAATATGGCGAATAATCGATTGTTGAAGCATCCAGCTGATCGTGCCGCCGTCGATAGGATTACGCGCCAGACGGTCTAATTTCCAGCAAACAATGCCCTCGGCGCGGCCCTTGTGGATGTCTTCGATCATCTGGCTAAAGACAGGACGGCCCGGGGCCTTTGCGGATTTCTCTTCAGTGAAAACCTCGACGATATTGAGGTTCATCTGCTGGGCCAGTTTCCTGAGTTCTTCGATCTGGGAGGGGACGGAGGCGACCTGTTTGTCTTCGTTCTCCGAAGATTTGCGGGCGTAGAGAAAATATCGAATAGGTTTAGCGATCATTTCTTCTCAATTTTGTTCAGGAGCTTGACCATATCAGATTTCTTGTACAGCCGGTAATTGTTCAGCGGATGGCGATGGGGTTTGAGCTTGCCCTGCTTGTCCCAGTTACGCAGGGTCTGCTTGGTGACCTTTAGCAATTCCGCCGCTTCACAGATGGTTAAATATTCTGGCATAGCTTTTCTCCTTTAAGGTTATAAAACATTATAACTTGCGGCCAATTTTGATTCAAGTCCTTTGTCGTCTCATCAAGTTTGTCATTGCGAGGAGGCCGAAGGCCGACGAAGCAATCTCATCCTCATTAAAAAAGAATTCTTTTTCTCAAAATGACCACGACATGACATTTCAAAATTTTATATCACTGACAGACCGCGCCTCGCCCGACCCTCACCCGACACCCCCTTCCAAGGACCCGTAAGCTTAAACACGCATTTTTGCCAAAACAAAGCCATTGCTTAGCCCTTCCGTATGGCTTGCAGGCGCTTTAAGAGCGCGAGGTTCTGCAGGATAGAGCGTTGAACCGCCTTCTCATACTTAATGACCTTCTCGTAGTCATCTCCGGCAGGCAAGCTGTTTGTTTTAATCGTTACCTCCTCGGCGTATTGATTCTTGATCTTTGCCTGTTCAAGCTCGGCTAAACGTTTCTGGCCCCGTTTATCCTGCCTATCGCGGTATTCGGCGATTTCCTCGTCTAGTTCTTCATTGGTCTTGTTTTCTTTGATGCCTTGCCAGTCAGCCTTGTTGTAGTAGTCACTGATAGCCATATCAAGGACTTTACGGATACTGCCGGACTCAAAGCGCAATACCCGGCGTAAGCGCCAATAATCGACCGAGATCTTCTCAACCAAGAGGCATTCCATCTGGCCCACGGGATTTAGGCTGATGATAAGCCCGTCTAAAAGCTCCCGGTATTCCTGCGCGTCTTCTTTGCCGTCTCCGGTCGTGATGATCAGGTCTTTGGCGAAGATGCCATGCTTGACCGCGTTCTGTGCGACAATCGCCTTGCCCTCCGAAGTGGCGGGCCCGGTAGAAACCAAAGCATTCTGCTTGTTTGCCTCGATCTGGTTTTTTGTGGTCATTTTAATACCTCCCTAATAGGTGGATTATCAACTGCGACAACGGTTCCGTTAAACATATCCTTGATCATGTGCACTTTCTCCAGAGATTCAGCATCTATCCCAACCAGCAGGCGTTCTTCCGCAGGCGTAAAGGTGACTTTGCGCTGTTGCTTCGGGTTAGGTTCTGGGTCGCTTGGGACGGGAACTTTCAAGTCTTCTTGAGAATTGTCCTTAATAGCAGGGGGATTCAAACTCTTTCGGGCGTGAGTTGAATTAATGTGTCCCAAGTGTCCCAAAATATCATTTTGAATGACCACTGGCCCGGGGAAGGCAGAGAGGGGCTTCCTGACCTCAAAGCATTTACCGGGCATTTCATTTATTCCTGCCAGCTCAAATATCCGTTGCCGGTGTGTTTGCCCGTCCGCTCCGGGATATAAGACACAGCCGAAATGCCCGCTGTTATTGATGAAAAGGTGTTCGCCCTTGCGGTCGCCTCCGGCCTCAGCACAGGCAGGGCACCGGGCTATTGTGTTAGATCCCCGGCGTCTGACCTTTTCTAATCGGTTGAGGTCTAATCCCATGGCCGTTTTTCCTCATCTTTGAACGCTACCCGGCGAAAACCTTTGGTGCTTTTATCATCCCGCTTGATCGAGTGCGATTTTGACGTCCCAAACAGTTCCAGCATTAAACTTTCCAGCTCCCGGTGAATGACGGTGATCGGCTTGGGGTTCCAGCCTTTCAAGGGGCAATACTCAGCGTAAGCCTCAACGATCTCGGTCGTGGAGAGGTCAGCAGATTCATCCTGCACCACGTTTTCCACCAAGAAATGCCGCAAGCTGTCGCTCTCAGCCAAGAGGCCGTCAACGATCTTTTCCTGCGTATCAGTAAGCCTGATATCCCCATGCGTCTCGATATCCTTCAGAAGCATCCCCAGTCCCTGCAATGCCCAGTTAAGAATCCCACTACCTTCTTCACGGATCAGAACGTCTTTAAAGTCCGGTATCTTCTTCGCCGGGGCCGGAGCTTCAAAGCGGATAATCAAAAGCCGTCTTTTCCAAGCACCGGTGTCGCCGTCCAGCCGCACCTGCAAGCGCGAATTGGAGGTGATCAGGATGCAGAAGTTACCTTGAAACGGAAAGCTTCCGGTGCCGCATTTCTGCTCAGCGTCAAACCAGTCACCACCGACAAGCCCCTTGATGACATACGCGCCCTTTTCGGAGAGGAATTGCCCCGGAACGTCCACGCCCACGAGCAGGTTCTTCTTTAAGTAACGAAACAATTCAAAGCGGTCATTGAGATGCCGGGTGCGTAGTTCTGTAACATTCACCTGCCCGACAAGGCTTTGAATGATCAATGCCAGCGTGGACTTGCCTCGGCCCGGCATACCGTCAAGGATGAGGAGTTTCTGGACGAGGTTATTGCCCAAGAGGCAAAGCCCGGTGTATTTTTGAAGCAGTATCACGTCATCAGGCGTTACTGCCGGGAAGAGGAGCTCGTTAAAGAATCTCTCACAAGTCGCGGAGGCGTTAAACGGTATGGGGCATTGATTGCGGGAACAGAAGTCCGGGGAGAATGCGCAGAAATCAGCCTCGCCAGTTTCTTTAAACACGATCACGCCGTTAGCCAGATGGACAAACTTGTTGCCTCTCTTAAAAGCGTTTTTCTTTTCGCTGATACCTTTAAGCTGGGCCACGATATGATTGAGCGTGCTGTTGGTGCGCTTGCGTTCAAGTGAAGGCAGTCCCTGTTGGCGGGATACCTCAAGGATGCGGCTTGCGATCTCCTGCTTGATGACATCCTCGGAGATAATGCTATAAAGCCCGTTCTCCGGGTTGTAGCGGTAAAAGGCGCGCTCATCCGGTTCAAAGAGCTGAATATGCTCAGCCTGATGCAGGCTTGCCCAAAAGCCTTGATTGAGGGCTGTCACAGCGCCGTCTTTGCTCAAATAATACGGCTCGCCATGCTTATCAATAAGCGCCTGCAATTCCTGCGAGTTATCCTGTTCTTGTTCGGGTATCCACTCCGGGCATTCTTTCACGAGATCCAGAAGCGCCCCACAAGTGCCACCCGCTGTCAGCCAGTCCGAAACATCCTTAACCGCCGCGCCCTCAATATCCGGAACCTCTACGACCTTGACCGGGATACCTGCTAAAGAGAGAGAGTTTGCGACCGATGCGGCATGTGTCCGGCCCGGCGTGTCTTTATCCGCCAGCACGATGACCTCACGGCAGTTTTTAAGTGAATCGGTATAAGAGTCCCGCCATTTCCCGGCACCCATTGGGCAGGTGGTAGCGGCAAGCCCAAGCGCGGCAAGATTATCCGCGTCCTTTTCGCCTTCACAAATATAGATTGTTTTGCCCTCACCAATCGCCTGCGTTACTTCCGGCAGACGGTAAAGGATCGGCTCTACCTCGCCCAATCCCCAGATAAAGCCGCCTTGATGTGGCCGCCTCTGCGCGAAACCTTTTGGCTCAAACCTCACCACCTGAAAAAGCAAAGCTCCGCTCGGGTCCTTGTAGTCATAGATCTTGCTGATGCGTTGTTCACTCATCTTTAGCGTCCTTTGTCTGGTGTTCCAATGGATACCCAATAACAAACTTGAAGAACCGCAGGAATTGATGCGCCTGCTCCGCGGCCTCCGCAAAGGACAATTCTTTCCCGTAGGTTTTAAGATAGATGTCCTGAAATTCTTCAATCGCTTGTTTGGATAACATTTCTCCAGCCTGTTAAACTGCACGGCAAACATTGCCATAAAATGAAAAACTCTGTAAATCCTGCTTACAGAGTAAAGTTTAGCGTAGTTTTAGAAATGTTGTAGATTGATAAACGGCTGGATTTTCGGGATTTTCTTTATATAAAGAAAAATCAAACGGAGAGGATGTTTCTGTATGGCTGAACTAATATCCGGGGATTTCTCGACGGGCTTTCTTGATCCATGCCCGTTTCACCGGTAGCCTTTTGCCCTTGTGGCGCAGGTAATCTTGTTTGCTGTGGTGTCTTCCGAAGCAGTTGCGGGCATCAGTCGCCTTACTGCAAAACTTCTTGTTGCGGAAATACGTGGCCAATAAATGACAATGGTTGCATCTGATAAGTTGATTGCTGGTTATAACATCATCGATCAAATCATCAAAGAATAGCCCAATAAATTCGATTACCGGGTTATAGCCTATTTTGCGTCTAAGCAAGATGAAATCATTCGCCGTTTTTATAAATTCCGGAGAGGCTTTTTGTTTGTCTCGCCACAAAAAGCAGAGATAAGCTATCTTTTTTAAGAGGTTCATAAAATCCGAGTCTTTGTAATGGATAACTTCGTCGATCTCTTCGATAAAATCTTTTGATCCTGTGAGAAAATTCTCGACATCGCCTTCATCAAAAGTTTCTTGCGTGTGGTAGGCGGTAAGGATGTGATGGATTCGCTCCGGCTTGAGACCATAAATGATATTTCTTGTTTCCGGATCAATCTCTGTGATTTTTTTATAGGAATCGATTCCTGATCCATGAGGCGCGTCTTTGTTTATTTTGGCAACGCTTATTTCGTTGAGCTGTATTCGTAGCCCCAAGAAGATTCGTTCTTGTTTATTGGCAATGCAATTGTCCAAGTACTCTTTATTGAAGGGAATAGTTTTTAGTTGGAATAGCCCACGCTTTTTAGCGGCAACCTTCCTGTTGATCAATGCAAGGTGTTTTTGCCTGTTCTTTTCATACATTGAATTTTCTTCTTTGAGATATTCAGCGTATGATGAGATATCGTAAGGGATGCCTTGGTCTTTGAGTAGCTTAGGATGTTTGGCTTCGAAATATGTTAACCAATATTTCGCGTCAACCACGATACCCAATTCGTCCATTTTCTTTGGGAAGAACTCAATATCAATGCTTTGGCCTCCCGAATACTCAAAGATGCCGTATCCCTTGTATTGCTGGGAGCAGAAATTGCAATCCTCGTAGTCGTCATGGACATACACAAAGTCATCTTTCGCCGGTTTGTCGATCATTGTTTTGTTGGTCACTGGTAAATTTTAATAGTAATGGCTAATCTTTTATATTATAATGTTTTATACCCTTTTTGTAAATAAGATTGACTATGCTGGCGGTGCCATCAGCAGGGTATTGTGGCCACCGGGAAGCGAATGAGGAAACGATATGAATAATTTTATTACAAATGATGAGGCGAAAGACCTTAAACGGCGGCTGATCGAGCTTATCAAGAAAAGTGACGAGCTTAAATTTTTGGTCGGATTTTTCTACTTTTCCGGAATAAGAGAGCTATATAAGGGCTTAAAAGAGAATCCGGATCAGAAAATTAAGATTTTGGTGGGGTTGAATGTAGACGCTACCAATTTCGGCATGATTGAGCTTGCCGACCCGGACGATCAGATATCTGATGAAGAAAAAACCTTTAAGTTTTTTGAATCCATCAAAAAATCGTTAAATACGGAGACGTTTGACACGCAGGAATTTTACGAACAGGTAAAATTTTTTATCCAGCTAATTCGCGATGACAAGCTGGTGATCCGCAAGACTTTCAGTCCCAATCATGCCAAGCTCTATTTATTTAAGCTTGAAGAGGGGCAGGTTGGCAGGAAAAATCTTTTTATTACCGGTAGTAGCAACCTAACTCGAGCGGGGCTATCCACCCAGAATGAATTTAATGTTGAAATAAGCGACTTTGGTTTTGAAGACGCTGAAAAATATTTTGATGAACTCTGGGGGGAAGCCGTAAAGATAACCGAGCACGATGAGTCCAAGAAGAAGCTTGTTGAGATAGTCGAAAAAGAAACCCTTATCAAGGAAATCTCACCTTTCGAGGCTTTCGTTATAGTTTTAAAGACATACCTTGATTCATTCGAGTCGCGCGATGTCGGACAATCATTGCTGAAAATTCTTGAAGAGAACGGCTATGTCACCTATCAGTATCAGTTGGACGCGGTTAAGCAGGCGCTGGCCATCATTGATAACAATAACGGCGTTATTATCGCTGACGTTGTCGGTTTGGGAAAGACGATTATCGCGTGTTCTGTGGCCCGGGAATTAAAGAAGCGGGGCATAGTTATATGTCCACCGGGGCTCATTGGCGATAAGAATAAAAATTCAGGGTGGAAAAAATATGCGGAGGAGTTCAGGCTCCATGATTGGGAGGTTAGATCGCTTGGAGAGTTAGAAAATATCGCTGAATTCGTTGATAAACATCAAGATATCGAGGTGGTGATTATTGACGAAGCCCATCGTTTCAGAAATCAGGATACCAAAGATTACGAGATCTTAAAGAATATCTGCAGGAATAAAATCGTCATTCTACTTACAGCGACGCCTTTTAACAATCGCCCGGGCGATATCCTTTCGTTGCTTAAGCTATTCATCACCCCTAAGAAATCATCGATTACGCTTGAAAATAACCTTGTTGATAAGTTCAAGGCGTTCAAGGGAACTTTCGACCGGCTTGGGTTTATTAAAAAATATTGGAATTCACCCAGTAGCGCCAAGCGCAAGAAGGCAGAAGCCTACTATCAAACGTTTTTCGGCGAAAGCACTATCCAGTTAGATAAAGTAGCGCAACGGTCTCATTACCTTGCCAAGCAGATTCGGGATGTGATTGAGCCAGTAACGATTCGCCGAAACCGTCTCGACCTTCAACATAATCCCTACTATAAAGACGAGGTCAAAAATTTATCCAAAGTCGCAGATCCAAGAGAGTGGTTCTTTGAATTAACAAAAGAACAGTCTGTTTTCTACGATCAAGTCATAGGCGATTATTTTGGTGATCCGGAGGATGGCGGGCAGTTTAAAGGCGCTATCTACCGGCCGTTTGAATATGAGATTGAAAAAGAGAAGATCGCAGAAGAAAAGCTATCTGAAAAAGACAACCGCCAGTTCATTCAACAGCGCAACTTATATGATTTTATGCGTCGGTTGCTTGTGAAGCGTTTCGAGAGCTCTTTTGGGTCATTTGAGCAGAGTATTAAGAATTTTAAACGCATCACCGAAAGAATACTCGAATTTATAAAGAAAACAGGGAAAGGCGATTGTCTCAAGGGTGAATACATTCTGGATCGTTCTCTTCTCGAAAAGATTTATGACTTGGATCTGGATGATATAGAAACATCCTTGGCTGAATATACCGAGAAGATCAATAACGGCGAGTATCCCAAAAATCATAAAGTTTATAAGCTCAAAGAGTTTAAATACAAGGAAGATTTTATCGAGCATATAAAGTCGGATTTGAAACTGTTTGACGCCATCTTGTTGCAGTTGTCAAAATTGGATTTGGTAAAAAATGACCCCAAAACCGAGTGCTTGCTTGAAAACATTAAGCGGGAAATGAAACAGAAACCGCTCAAAGGCGAGCCGAAACGAAAGATCGTAATATTTTCAGAATATCTCGATACGGTTAAATATCTGGCCCCCATTTTGGAAAGAAACTTCAGCAAAAAAGTTCTCGTTGTTGCGAGCGATCTGTCTACTCATCGAATTTCTCAAATTAATAAAGATTTTGACGCCTCTTATCCGGATCAGGAAGACGAGTATGACATTCTGCTTGCTTCCGACAAGATATCGGAAGGCTTTAACCTTAACCGAGCTGGGCTTGTAATTAACTACGATATCCCATGGAACCCTGTCCGGGTTATCCAGCGCGTAGGACGTATTAATCGTATCAGCCGAAAGGTTTTTGATGAGTTGTATATCGTCAATTTCTTTCCAACTGAAAAGGGTGCTGAGCTGGTAAAGTCGCGCGAAATTGCCAGCAATAAGATGTTTCTGATTCATAACACGCTTGGCGAGGATGCCAAGATTTTTGATATTGACGAAGAACCTACTCCGTCAGGTCTTTTCAATAGAATCCAGCAGAATCCCGATGAGCAGGAAGAGGAAAGTTTTTATACAAAAGCTCTGAAGGAATTCTTGAAGATTAAAAAGGCGCACCCGGAACTCATTTCCGCTTTAAGGAAATACCCGCCAAGAATCAAGGTAGCCAAGCAATACAACGAGAATGAACTACTGGTATTTATGCGGAAGGGAAGGCTGTATATTCATGGTGTTAGATACGATAGCGAAAATAAGCCAGATGTTTATCAGGCGGCGTTTGAGGATGTTTTTACCAAGATCGCCTGTCCGGAGGATGAAAAGGCATTAAGTCTAAGCGATAATTTCTGGACATCCTACGAAAATATAAAGAAGTTTAAAGAATTTCGCACTATCCCGCCGAGTGAGCAAAGTCTTGAGCAGAAAGCACTAAATAATCTTACCACATTGATTAATCAGGTTCACACAGATCATATAATGCCCCATAAGGACTTTTTGAGGGTATTGAGGGAAGACATCTTGGATTTTGGAACCCTGTCTGATTTTACCCTTCGCCGTATAGCTAATATGGAAAGCTCTGATGAGGCAAAGCAGAAGAAGGCCGCAATCGAAATTACCGCTTTAAAGAAGGAGCTTGGCGAAGACTATTTGCAGAAGGAAAAGGCAAGACGTAAAGACCTGTCAAAAGAAATCATCATCGCAATCGAAAACCAAAAACAATGAGCAAAGAAATTCTACAGGACATAATTGATAGTTTTGCTCCGGATAAATTCAGCCGATTTTTCCGCGATAAAAACAGGTTGTTTTCACCTCGCCAAGAAGATGTTCGGCATTATGACGATGAAAACTTTAAAGGCGGGTTGAAGCTCGGTGAAATACAGTTCTCAACAACAGAGAAACTGATTGTCTGCGCGTTTCAGGTGAAGCAGTCGCTTTCTGAAAGAAGCGGCAAAAAAGCGCAGTATGAAAAGGGCAAGAAGATACTTAAAGACACGCAATCCGATGCGGGCATCGTTATATTTTATGACCAGAACGGCAATTTCAGATTATCGCTTATATATCCGGAGACGATCGGCAACAGGCGCCAATGGAGTAGTTTCAGGCGTTTTACCTATTTCGTAAGCCGCGAATTCACAAACAAGACATTTCTTCAGCGTATTGGTGATAACGAATTCTCTTCAATAGAAAAAATTAAAGATGCCTTCTCGGTTGAAAAAGTCACTAAAGAATTTTACCTCGAGTATCGCAAGCTTTTTGAAAGCCTTGTGAAAGACCTCTCATCAAATCACACCTTTACGAACGAAGCCTCAAAGAATGATATTAATACAGAGAATTTTGCCAAAAAACTTCTTGGCCAGATTGTCTTTATTTATTTCATTCAGAAAAAAGGCTGGATGGGTGTTCCGGCCGGGCAGAACTGGGGAGCCGGAGATAAAAACTTTTTGATAAACCAGTTCAAGGAAGCAATAGCCAAGAAGTCAAATTTTTTCAACGATTACCTTGAATCACTATTTTACGGGACGCTAAACAATCCCCGCAGGAATTCGGCCGATCCAAGTTTCTCCAAAGAGTTTAATAGCCGCATTCCGTTTTTAAACGGCGGCCTGTTTGAAGCAGAATACGACTGGGAAAATAGCTTCATATATCTCGACAACAATATCTTTAAGAACATTTTTGATGTGTTTGAAAGGTTTAACTTCACTGTTGAGGAGGAGAGTCCGGACGATAAAGAAATCGCGGTTGACCCAGAAATGCTCGGGAAGGTTTTTGAGAACCTGCTTCCAGAAAACTTGCGTAAAGGAACAGGCACATATTATACGCCCCGCGAAATCGTTTATTACATGTGCCAAGAAAGTTTGGTCAATTATCTTGATTCTAATTCTAAGCTTGGAAAAGAAAAGATAGAAAAATTCGTTAAGTCGCTTAAAGAGGGTGACAATCTTATCTCCGACAAAGAAGCTGTTGAGTTGGACAGCTTCTTAGAAGCTATCAAGATATGCGATCCTGCCTGTGGATCAGGGGCGTTTTTGGTAGGCATGCTTAACGAGATCGTTCGCCTGCGGTTATTATTGCGTGTCCTTTATCCTTCGAAGCTTTCCAAGAAGTTCGAATATCAGCTTAAAAAGGACACGATTCATAACTGTATCTATGGCGTTGATATTGATCCGGGCGCTATTGAGATAGCGAAACTGCGTTTATGGCTCACCCTTGTTGTTGATTATGAAATAAAAGAAATCGAGCCTTTGCCTAACTTAGACTACCGCTTGATGTGCGGCAATTCTCTTCTTGAGGAATTTGAGGGAGTCAGATTTTATAATGGTGATGACGAAAAGCAGGAGCTGGGCCTATTTAAAGATACAAAAAAACAGGAAAAAATAGCTGAATTGAAAAAGAAAGTTGAAGAGTATTTTGATATTCATGATGACGAGGAGAAGCGGTGTAAGCGAAAAGAAATTAACGATATTAAGGATTGGCTGATTAAAACTGCCTTAGAGAAACGCAGAAAAGAGCTTGCCAGTCACCGGAAGTCTGAAGAGGCTAAGCTTAATATGTTTGATGAAAAAAACCGCGAGAAATACTTCTCGAATTGGGGAACAAAGTTTCTTGCAGAGGCAAAAATAAACGATGTTTTAAGAAACCTACATGATCCCAAGAAAGCTAAGCCATTTTTCATCTGGAGACTTGAATTTATAGATGTATTTGAGGATAAAGAGGGATTTGATGTTGTGATCGCCAATCCTCCGTATATTACATATAAAGGCAAACAAAAAGTTTCCATAGATAGTCGAGAAATTCTGATGTATCAGAAAATTTATTCTAATTCCGCCGAATATAAAATAAATAGCTTTGCTCTGTTTCTTGAAAGAGGGGCGAACTTGTTATCTAAATTTGGAACATTAACTTATATTATCCCAAGCACTTTTTTGCAGAACGAATATCTGCGAAAGATCAGAAAATATCTGTTAACCAATTTTCGAATTAACAAAATATTGACATTTGGGAATAAGATATTCGAAGCTGTGACTGACTCAATTATTCTCTTTATATCTAATAATTATTCTCCTGTGCAAACGGTGGAAGTAGTAAGAAAAGATGATTTAAATTTAAGTTTAACCACTGCTGTGAAATATCTGCAGTCTGAGTGGAATAAGACTGACGAAGGAATAATTAATTTAAAGAGCAATTCAAAGGAAGACAATATTTTGCAACATATTGAAAATGGCTCAAAGACATTAGAAACATTTTTAGAGGCAAATATTGGAATTAAGAGGGCAAGCGCTCCAATTATAAATATGCAGAAAAATGGGTACAAAAAATTTCTTGTAGGCAAAAATATTACTAAATACAGTATTCATTTTCCTAATTGCTTTATTTTGTTTAAACTGTCACTTTTTCATACTGGAGTAGATGAAGAAATATTTAAACAATCGGAGAAAGTACTGGTTAGAAAAACGGGTAATATTTTATTGGCAGCGTATGATGATAGGCAATATTACACTGACCAAAGCATTTATAATCTCTATAGCAAAAATGGTAATAACCTTAGTTTGAAATTTGTTACTGCCTTGTTAAATTCAAAATTAATGGATTTTTACTTTAATAAAAAGATGATTACGAATCCTGACGTTTTCCCTTATATCAAAGGAATTCATTTAAAGAAATTACCTTTAAAAGAATTGGAGATTGAATACCAGAGGCCATTCATCGCTATTGTTGAGAGAATATTGACGATTACCGAAAGTGATGATTTTCTTGCAAGCGTTTCAAAGCAAGCCAAGGTTAAAGAATACGAACGTGAGATTAATCAGATGGTCTATAAGCTTTACGGCCTAACAAAAGAAGAAATCCAGATCATAGAATCTTTCTGGGCGGAGCGTTAAAATGGCTATCTATTATTTTGCATACGGTTCAAATATGAAACACACGCAGATGCGAGAAAGATGCCCGGATAGCCGCTTTATAAAAGCTGTATGTCTGAATAACGCTGAGTTTGTATATGACGGGCAGTCAAAGACATGGGGTAATAAAGCAGTGGCAAATATCGTCGCCGCCGATGGCCAAACGGTTTGGGGCGGGTTGTTTGAAGTGACGAATGGTGATTTAGACGAATTAGACCGGCATGAAGGATTTCCCAAAAGCTATGGTAAAAAGATCGTGAAAGTGCATGATGCTGAAGGCAAGGTTCATGACGCTTGGGTGTATTTTCGAATTGGCGAGGCAAAGGGTGACCCCTCTGAGGAGTATCGCAAGGCTGTATTAAAGGGCGCGAATGATTGCATGTTGCCTAAAGATTATATTGCGAATTATATTTGATACATGGATGATCCTCTCGATGAATTTATAGAATATGATTTTACTATGGGGGCAGATGTGGTCAAATGCCCTCATTGTGGCGCTGACGTGCCATGTAGCTTGTTTTTCGATAATGAGGCCGAATGTCCTGACTGCGGAAAAAAGTTCAAGAAGAAGGATTCAGAGTGATATTTTTGAATGACTTTGAGTAATTATTTGGTATAATGTAAAGAAATGACAAAGCCAATAGATTTAAAAGAAAAATTTCCTCATTTATCGAAAGCTCCTATTGTTGAAGCCGCTCTTGATATACGGGTTATTCCTTCCGCACAGTGGGATGAGACTGCTTTGCAGAGCGCATTAAAGCAACGCCTTCCCGATTTTCCTAAGGTTGAGACATTGCGTGAAGCGAGAGTCCAAATTGTCCCACCCGGCCAACAGGGAAAGCCTGCTTTTGAGGATATCGGGTGCGTAGGTTTAAAACTTCATTCCAATGATAATCTTCACATCTCTCAGTTTAATAAAGGGGCATTTGTTTTTAGCCGGTTGAAGCCGTATTCGGATTGGGGCAAATTTAGTCAAGAAGCATTGCGTCTTTGGGCGATTTATTGCGAGTTGCTTAAACCGACAGAAGTGAGGAGAATTGGTCTACGTTTTATAAATCGAATTGCTATTAAACGAGAAACAGTTGAACTTTCAGATTATTATAAATATCCGCCCGAGTTGTTAAAGGAGCTTAATTGGCCGCTTGCAGGGTATCTTCATCACGACGTAATGCGGATTCCTGAAACGCCTTATTCGGTTAATTTGATAAAAACTATTCAAAATGTGCCGGGAGAGATAGGATTAATTCTTGATATCGACGTATTTATGCAAAGTCAATTCAAATACGATGAGTTTCGGATCATTGAGTGCTTAGAAGAGATGCGATGGGCAAAGAATAAAATATTTTTTAATAGTATAACAGAAAAAGCGTTAGAGGAGCTTAAATGACTACTATAGCCATGCCTTTAACTATTTCAGGATTTTCGAGCGACATTGCTTGTTTTGTTGCCCAACAAAGAGAAAATAGCTATGAACTTTTGCAGGAGTCAAACGCATTAGGTTTTATTGCGAAGGGGACATTTCAGAAATTAGACGAGGTTTTTGAAGAGTGTTCATCTGCCGGATGGGATGGTGCTAATGCAAAGCCTGTCGCAGTAGAAACATTGCAGAACGCAAAAGCATTCTTAAAATCTTTTCCTCTTGGCATAGAGCCGCCGGATGTTGGTGTCGAACCTGACGGGGCCATCACTTTGGAGTGGTATAAATCTCCGGACAAGGTTATTTCTATCAGCATAAATCCGGGTGGTTGGTTATATTTTGCCGCTATCATTGGGGCTAAAAAGAGACATGGTGTGGACTTTGCTTTGTGCGATGTTTCAGAGGATTTATTGGGGCTAATCTCACAGGTTGTGGGGAAAGCAAGATGACATTCCCTGTGGCTCCCGATGAGCTTTTGGCAAGATACATTACTTCTTCAAGGTGGTTCCGCCAGCAGGATCAGACAGTCAAGCAAGATGCCTTTATTCCCCCAGAAAATCCGTTAGAGCTTTCAGTTACCCGCCACAGTACTCTTATTGAAGATGATATTTGGAGAATCGGAAGAAGCGTTGCCGGTGGAATGGGGCGTAATTTGCATGGCAGGGCTGATATAAAAACTGATTGTGTGATAGAGCAACGGCTTAGCGTGATTCCTCATCCGGTGCCGGATAATCCCAATCATGCGAATATTGTTGGTTGGCCTCTGGAAAAGAATGAAAGAAAAATGCGAGCTTTAGAGTTAGCGAAAGCCGCTTGTTTTGTTCCTAACCCTGAAGCAGTGGCGCAGACTCCATAAGGAGAACGTTTCTAACCTGCTTCACCCAGCGACCCCATTTTTTATTTCCGCGGTTTTCGAAGATGTAGCGCCAGGGATAACGGTATGAAATTGCTAAACTTCCGTTATTCAAAGATATGTTCGAACCGCAGCTGCGCAAGAAATCGCGCTGGGCTTCGAAATTTGCCTCCGCTGCGATGCAACTGGCTTGGTGAGCAAGAGTTAGGAAAGATTTCATCTGTTCGAGCCATTTTCCGTCCTGGGTCGTAGGGTTCCTTTCGAGCTCAACTTTCTGATTAAGAAGTTGGGCTTTTTTCTCCCGATACTCCTCAACCGAAATCGTATTATCCATAAACAGATCAAGCAGAGTTTTTAACTTTTCCTCAATTTTCTTTAGCTTAATTTCCGCGTTACGCTTAGCAAAAATTTTATCCGCCGCAAACAGCGTCTTTTCACGCTCTAACTCTTCCATCATTGGAGAAAAAAGCCCATCGTCCAGCGCAACCTTCTCGATGGCCTCTTTGACTTGTTGGGCGAGATTTTCCTCTCGTACATACTTTGACTGTGCGCAAGGCCCGCGCTTCTTAGTGCAGTGATAATAAGCGTGACCCCTTTGGGCCTCAGCTGTTATCTGGCAGCCACACTCCCCACACCTTATAAACCCACGAAATACGAAGTAGTGATTTCTGTTCAGTATGGGTTTACTTCTAAACTTTATTACCTCTTGAACTTTATCAAACAAATCTTTGTCTATAATGGGGGAGTGGCTGCCTTGGAAAATCTCGCCTTTATACACAAAGAGGCCGTAATAGAAGGGATTCGTCAGGATTCGGTGGATATTGCTGAAAGAGAGAGGTTTCTTCTGTCTCTTGCTCACCAAGCCAAAAGCCGTCGCCAATTTTCTCAGCTCAAGGAGCGAATACTTGCCTTCAGCGCACAAGGCATACAACTTTTTAACTAAGGGCGCGTTTGCTTCATCAACGATTATCTTGCCTCTGTCATTTGTGTAGCCGCTTGGCGCAAAGCTAGGGTATTCGCCAAGCCTAACCTTCTCGCGCAAGCCGCGCTTAGTGTTCTCGCTTAGGTTATCAACGTAGTATTTACTTTGTCCGAAGATAATGTTTAGCATAAACTTGCCTTGTGCGCTGTTGTCGAAACGGTAAGTAGGGAATTTGAGGTCGGTAATCTTGCCAGTATCTACCAAATAAATAACCTTTCCGCCGTCTATTGAGTTGCGCGCAAGTCTATCCGGATGCCAGGAGATGATGCCGGACGCCTCGCCTTTCTCAATACGTTTGATCATTTCGTCAAATATCGGGCGTCCGGGTGACTTCGCCGTGCGTGCTTCCTGGAATTCTTGCGCTATCTCTAAACCTTGTTGAACTGCGTATTGCCTAACTTCTGTGAGTTGCGACTGGATAGAGAGAACCTGTTTATCTTCTGTGTCGGTAGACTTGCGCGCATACAGGAAATATTTCATCTCTACACCTCCTTAGAAAATTGGCGACGGCTTACGCTAAGAATTGGCGTTTACATCGCAGCGGGTCTGCTCGAAGAGCAGACAATAAAAATTTTTGGGATCCATCATAATCCCAAAAACTTTTATCGGCAAATTTCGAAGCCCAGCGCGATTTTCTGCGCAGCTGCGGTTCGAACATATCTTTGAATAACGGAAGTTTAGCAATTTCATACCGTTATCCCTGGCGCTACATCTTCGAAAACCGCGGAAATAAAAAATGGGGTCCTTGTTATACTTCAATTCGAAAGAATTTTGCGAAATAGCGTTCAATTTTTTTCTCCCCCACAAGTAAATCCCCGGGGTAAAGCTGAAACATCTCTCTATCCCCCGCGCCCCTTGCAAACAAGATTTTCCCAGAAAGAACCTCTCCCACTATGCCTAAACCCTGCCCCGTCTTCTGTCGTTTTTGTCTCTAATACCGGGGTAAAGCTGGTCTCTAAGGAAACATCTTTAAATGCACCGCGCCCTGGGGGGGCGCTCCCACATTGAGCGTGCAACGGCGCTCGCTGGGCCGCTCGCTTCGAGCTAATGCAATGCGGGTTCGGCGTGGCTCGCCGCTACAACAACAAAAAGAATTCAGTGTCGCGGCGGGCGTCCTCGCTTGAAGCTCTCTT
>Ga0265297_10006086_pt1 | contig 17822 bp, 13 predicted proteins | sample Munlanlwell13791_FD_192502 | JGI IMG/M metagenome (GOLD analysis project Ga0265297, IMG submission 192502) | Leachate microbial communities from a municipal landfill in Southern Ontario, Canada - Leachate well 137-91 | ecosystem: Engineered > Solid waste > Landfill > Unclassified | place...
TCTTCTACAATAGCTATTCTTTCCGGATCATTAAATATGGATACTCCGGTCAGATCGGGTTCTTCATTATTATAAAAAGTAAAATCTTTGAGTGTTTTTTTTGTTATTTCAAGTAGCCTGTTTTTATCGGAAGTGTATCCCCTGATTCTTAAACGAAGCCTTGCCTTCGGTATCTCATCCCTGTTCAGGTTCCATTTTTTGGCCATTTCTTTTATTTTTCTTTCCATAAATTCGAATTCATTTAAAGCGGGCAGAGATATCAGAGTCTCGTTAAAAAATATATAGTCGGTATCAATTGACTTTTCCATCAGTTCCAGCGTGCCCGTATTCAATATTAAAAAACTCCTCTTTCCGGTTTCATTTATATCAAGGCCGCATGGCGATCCGGGATAATAGACTTTACCCAGATTTATTTTTTTGTGTATATGGCCCAGTATGATTCCGGCAGGATTATAGTACCGGACATCATTTCTGGCCAGAGGCATATAAATACCCGGTTCATAAGGATTGGAATCGCGAAGTCCCGCCACATAGTCCCCATGGCCAATCAGAATCCAGGACCCGGCGGGAAGGCTTTCTTTATACCCGGCAATGGCTTCCCCCATGGACCTTATTGGCCGGTAAGGTATAAAAAGAAATATAGCGGGTGGTTCTCCTAATTTGATGATCTCAGGTTTTGTAAAGACGATGATATTATCCGAAGTAAAATATTGCTGTTTAATCGATGGGTCATGATTTCCGGGAATTATATAGAAATTAATCTTATTGGCGATAATTTTTTTATTTTTACAGAACAGGTCAAAATCTGAATAATTCTGGCTTTCTTCATTGAACAGGTCCCCCGCGATGATTAATGTTTTAATATCTTCGGAAAGCATTTTCTCGACAATGTTTGAAAGTGCGCTCCACCTTTCGGGGGATTTTTCTTTAGTTTTCAAATGCAAATCAGCCGTAATCGCTATTTTCATTTTGCTGCCTTAAATTAATATACTATATTTTTTTAAGCAAAAGAGAATTATCTGTAAATTCGTCAGATGATTTATAATATACTTTAAATTGCAGCTAAGTCCAAATATTTTCTTGTTTTTTTCTTATATGGTTATGCGCGGAGAGAATAGCGGGGCAGTATTTGTATGGGTAAATCTCATGTGTTATGGTATCATAAAATTTAAGAGCGGAATGGAATAAGTACCATAAAATGAAAATGAATACCGAAAAAGAGGCTTCGGGTGAAAAATAAAAATTTTGAATTCAGTCCCGATTTATATGATCTTCAGGTAAACTGGACTGAAAGATTGAAAAAAGAAAAAGATTTCTTTTCACGCGTACTCAAAAATAACAAAATTGAAAGCATGCTTGATATAGGCTGCGGTACCGGTCACCATGCTGAATTTTTTTCCGGATATGTAAAAAAAGTGATTGCCATCGATCCTTCCGGGGAAACAATAGAGTATGCCAAAAGGAATATAATAAAGTCTCCCAATATCACACTGCTGGAAGAAGGATTCGAAGGGCTGGAAAAGATTCCCTTCAGTGAGTTCGACCTTATAACCTGCCTCGGTAATACATTGCCTATCCTGGGGAATCGCAGGAATGTGAAACAGGCCCTGAAAAAAATAAGAAAAAAAATAGCGCCTCACGGATTGGCGATAATCCAATTTTTGAATTTTAACTCTGATATTCTGGAGAGGAATAGATTTTACGATCCAAAGATATTCGAAAAAGATGGAAAGACCTATATCTTGATCAAACATTTTGAATACGGAAAGATCAGGACCAGAGTAGATTTTATAATGACCGTGATCCATAAAAATAAGTTAGAAGATTTCTTTGTAAACTCTTCTTACCTCTGCACATTAAAAATAAATCTATTTTTAAAAATGGCCGGAAATTCAGGATTCAAGAAAATAGAACTGATTGGACCGGGAGGGAAAGAAGTGTTTGACAGCGGGAAAGATATAAGTCTCTGGGCCCTTCTTTACAGGTGAGAGGGCAGATAAGAGTAATTCAAATATACGAAAATTTTGATAAGGTAACCGTTCAGGATTTTATGATTCTATGATATCAGGTATTTTCCTGTCCGTATCTGCAATATTTAAGAAGACCGCAGATGGAGCATCGTGGTTTTTTTGCAAGGCAAATAGACCTGCCAAAGGCTATCAATCTATGAGAGAAATCGCTCCAATTTTTTTCGGGGATTATTTTCATAAGGTCGAACTCGATTTTGACAGGATCCCGATTTACCGTGAGGCCCAGTCTGTTTGAAATTCTTTTTACATGTGTATCGACTATTATGGCCTGTCTGTCAAAAACATTTACCAGTACCACATTGGCAGTTTTTCTTCCCACACCATGAAGCGATGTCAGATCTTCTATATTATCCGGCATTTTACCATCGAATCTACCCGTTATGTCTTTTGCGCAGTTGATTATATTTCTGGCCTTATTACGGAAAAAGCCGGTTGATTTTATATCCTGCTGAAGTTCCATTAAGTCCGCTCCGGCAAAATCTTCCACGGTCCTGTATTTTTTAAAAAGCTGCGGTGTAACCTTATTTACGAGTTTATCTGTGCTTTGTGCAGAAAGAATAGTGGCCACAAGCAGCTGAAAAGCATTTCTATTCTTAAGTGAAGTATGGGTGTCATCCGGATATTCCAGGTTCAGAAATTTTATTATTTTACCGATATTGCTGACCGCAGGCTCGAATATAACAGTATGGATATGATCTCTTTTTTGAATTGCGCTTTTCTTATTTTTCATGTTTGAAAACTGCTATTTATTTTTTTTATTATTTAAGTAAATTTCCATTTCTTTTGCTGTCAGGGTATTGGGAACATCTTCTTTTTCCAGCCAGCCTTTACGGGCTATATTGACTCCAAAAATATAATCACTGAGGTTCTTTATATTGTGTGCATCCGGATTTATAAAAATCTTTACACCTTTTTCCTTCGCATACTTGCACATTCTCCAATCAAGATCAAGCCTGAAAGGATTAGCATTAAGCTCAAGATCCACATTGTTTTCTGCGGCCGCATTGATTACTCTGATTATATCAACCTTGTAAGGATCCCTTGACAGAAGCAATCTTCCGGTCGGATGGGCTATCATAGTGGTAAATTTGTTTTCAATAGCTTTTATTATTCTTGCCGTCATCTGTTCTTCACTGAGGTTGAAATTTGAATGAATTGCGGCTATTACGAAATCGAATCCGGATAGGATGCGTTCGCTGTAGTCAAGATTGCCATCCGGCAAAATATCCGATTCTATTCCCTTGAATATTTTAAAATCATTATAGTTCAGGTTTAACTTCTCAATTTCATTAAAGTATCTGCCAATATCTTCTTCCCTGAGTCCCCCGGCATATGCAGCTGTTTTGCTGTGCTCGCTTATTCCTGCATATTCGAATCCCATTTTTTTAAGATGGCTGCAAACATGCTCAATATCGATATTACCGTCGCTGTAGGTAGTGTGAATATGAAAAATTCCCTTTATGTCTTTTTCTTCTATCAGTTCCGGAAGGGTCCGGTTTCTGGCAGCTTCGATCTCTCCATAATTTTCACGTAATTCGGGAGGAATCCAGTCCATCGAAAAGAAATTGAAGATATCTTTTTCATCCGAACAATTGATAAGTTTGCCGTTTTTGAAAAGTCCGTATTCATTCATTTTTATATTTTCTTTTTTGGCCGCGGTCCTCATGGCAGTATTATGTTCCTTGCTTCCGGTAAAGTGATGGAGAGCATATGGATATTGAAAGTCATCGACCGTTCTGATATCAATATTGATTCCGGATTTCAGCCTTATACTTGATTTGGTATCTCCTCTGGCAATTATATCTTTAGCTTCTTTTAAACCGGTAAAAAAATCCATTACTTCACTGCTGTCATCGGTGCTTGCTACAATATCTATATCCTTTACTATTTCTTTCTTTCTGCGGACACTGCCTGCAAGACTTGATCTTTTGACATATTTAAAATCCTGTATTTTCCGATGTATCGATTCGGCTTCTTCTATAATATCGGAAAAAAGAAACTTGCCCTGGAACTTCTTTAAAATCCCGATGCCTTTCAGTATATTGCTCTGGGTTTTTTCTCCGAAATTGGGCAGATCAGCCAGCCTGTTCTCCATGCAGGCACGTTCCAGTTCTCCGATATTGCTTATTTCCAGATTATCGAACAAATATTTTATTTTTTTGGGTCCCATCGTGGGGATAGAAAGCATTTCCGTAAGTCCCGGAGGTAAGGTTTTTTTCAGGTCCTCGTAGGATTTTAGTTTTCCGGTGTCGATCAGTTCTTTTATTTTCTCTGCAATATGGATCCCTATTCCTTTTATACCGGTAAGGTCCTTTATTTTTAAATCGCTTCCGAGATCGGCATCTGATGCTTCCAGGGACCTTGCGGCATTTTGATAGGCCCTTATTTTAAAAGAGTTCTCGTCCTTTAATTCAAGAAGAACACTTATTTCTTTTAAGATTTTTATTATTCCTTCCTTATCCATAAAAGACCGAAAGCTTCTTTATCGCTTTTATTTTTGCTTCTCTTCCAATTTTACTATCCCTGACTGCGTTATGTAAAATATCGATCGAACAGTTATAATTCTCTTTATCTACAGGGTAGGGGATACCGTCCTTTCCTCCGTGGGCAAAACTGAATCTGGCAGGATCCTTTATGCTGTATTTTACACCGTATACCAGTTCGGAAATCAGAGCCAGCGCCCTTATTGTTTTTGGACCCACTCCTTTCATCGCCAGCAGGTTCTCAAAATTTTCAGGTTTTCTTTCGTAAGTCGAAATAAAAATTTTCTCGAGTCTCTTAAGGTCGATATCATTTAGTTTTATGTTATGCCGTATGGGGAGGGTATGGCTGCCTTCCTGCCACTGCCTTATTTTTTTTAAATCTTTTAGAATATGTTCCGGCTTTTCACAGGAAAGGCCGGTAACTGTTTCCCTTGCCTCTTCGCTTTCGGATGCGATGAGATTAAGTACAACTCCTTTTTTGTCACAGCAAATGGCTTTATGAGGTTCGCAGACAAAGCTTGCGATGTCTTTTGAGAGCCAGTGGTATCTTCTGGCCATTCTATTATCTTCATTCATTCCCTGCTGTATTACCGACCACATACTTCCATCTTTGGTGAATATGAAACAGTGATGATAAAGCTGGTAACCATCCTGAAGAGCGTTGCTGTCCACTTTCGCCACTATTTTGCTGTTATAAACAAGATTTGTAAAATCCTTTCCCATAAGGTTAGCAGCATTTTCGATTTCAAGAGGAGTCTTTCTTGACGTCCCGCCTTTACCTCCGGCAACAAAAAAACCCAGGTCCTTTTCAAGACCTTTGATGGATTCTTTTATTGCACCGCAAACCGTGGTGGTGACTCCGCTTGAGTGCCAGTCAAATCCCAGCACACATCCAAAAGCCTGAAACCACAGCGGATCCGAAAGTCTCTCGAGCATCTCCGCTGCACCGTATTCGGATACGATAAGCGTTATTATCTCTCTTGAAAGTTTCTCCATTCTGGAAAATAACCAGTAAGGAGCTTTTCCTCCATGAAGCGGAAGGTTCATGGTTCCTGTTCTCATAAAATAATCCTGCTATCCTTCTTTTAATTTAAAAATTATGATGCCTCAATTTATGTATTTATCTGCTTCTTACCAGAGGTACAAATGCCACACTGCATAAAGCTATTTTCTTGATGCTATTGCCCCGCTTGATAACTTTATAGAGGATTTGATTCCAGCTTGAAGGTCCGACAGGGATCACCATGATGCCGCCTTCCTTTAATTGATCCACAAATGACTGCGGGATATGATCGGGTGCGGCCGTTACTATTATTCTGTCATATGGTGCATATTCTTCCCATCCAGAGTAACCATCATGGTTACTCATTTTTATATTCTTATATTTTTTGAGTAATTCCTTGTTTTTCTCATATAACGAAGTATTTACTTCCACGGTATATACTTCCCTGGCTATTTCAGCAAGTAATGCTGCCTGATAGCCTGAACCGGTGCCGATTTCCAGAACCTTCTCATTTCCAGTAAGTTCGAGACTCTCGGTCATGAGTGCCACAATATAAGGTTGTGATATGGTCTGGCCCGAACCGATCGGGAGAGGCCTGTCTTCATAAGATGAAGATTTGTATGTTTCATCCACAAAATAATCCCGGGGTACTTTTCTTAATGCATCCAGGACCTTTTTGTCTTTGATTCCCCTGGAAATGATCTGGTCCCGTATCATATGCTCTCTCATGGACTCATATTTTTGAATTTCTGAAGACGAGTATTTTGTGTCTTTTCTTTTCATAACTTGAAGTATTTTATGATATAATAATTTCCTTTGAATTTTAAATCATAGATATTATAACATAGAGAATATCATAAGATGATCAATTTAGAACTGGCAAATATACTCACAGATATTGCAGAAATCAATAAATCAAGAACCGATAATAACGATATGTCGCTGCATCTGACAATAGCTTCAAGAACCATCAGGGATAATCCTGAAAGAGTCGATAAAATCTTCAGAAACGGAAAACTCAGGGAACTGGTTGGTATACAGGATTTATCCTATGATCTTATAAAGGAATATCTGGAAACCGGAAGTATCCGGTTTTATGAAGAAATAAAACAAAAATACTCCAGTGACTTAATAAAGCTCATCAGAATAAGTGGTTTTGGGAAAAAGACGCTATTTAAAATCTATGATGCGTTAAGTATAAAAACTACGGAAGATCTAAAAGACAGATTTGAGGAAGGTGCCAGGATCTCCGGCATTATTTCTGAGATAACATCAGGGAAAGAGGCCACTGCTGAGACTTATATCGAAAGACTCAAATTCTCACTGGATTATATTGAAAGTATAAGGGGCATGTCTCCGCGCTGGGAAGTTGAAAATTATCTTGATGAAATAAAAGACAGCCTTTACAGGATAAAAGATATCGAAAAAGTCATGGTGGTCGGTTCTCTGAGGAGAAAAAAACCTGCGGTAAAGGATATAGATCTGCTGATACGGCCATATTTTAATGACCGGACATATGATTTTACGAAAAGCGGGAAGCTTCTGGAAGAAATCAAATCTCTTGATTTTATAAAAAAACTTATAAAGAAGGACATAAGACGGGAGAATATAAGTGCGAGATTCGAAACTGTTTTTGGAATCGAAATGGAGCTTATAGTAAGCAGCAGCAAGGATTGGGTCATAGATATGCTGTATACTACCGGGAGTAAAAAACATATAGAGAGATTGGAAGCAGTGGCAAAAGACAGGGGACTTTTCAGGGACGGGAGGATATATGCTGCTGCAATAAGCGAAGATAGGTCAGAGGAGATAACAAATCATCCGGCTGTCATAAGCTGCCCGGAGACCGGTGACAATCGATACGAGGAAGTTATTTATGACAGGCTGGGCCTGCAATATATCTCTCCTGAATTAAGAGAAGATCTGGGGGAAATAGAGCTGGCGGATAACCATTCACTACCCGAACTCTTGACCACAGAAGATATCAAGGGCGATCTCCATATCCATTCCGGATGGAGCGATGGGATAATCAGCCTCAGCGATATGATCGAAAGGATAAAAAAATATCACTATGAATATATAGCCATTTCCGACCATACCACAAGCAACTATTATGGAAGGGGACTGGATGCCGAAAGGCTCCAGAGGAAAACAAATTATATCGATCGATTAAAATCCAGATTCAAAGATTTCCGTATTCTACTGGGGTCGGAAATAGATATCAGGGGAACAGGTAAATTTGATTATCCTGAAGATATAATCAAAAAATTGGATATCGCAATCGGATCGCTGCATTCGTCTTTTCTGAATACCGAAGATGAAAATACAGCCAGATCGATAAGCGCGGTCAATAATAAGTATATCGATTTTATAGCGCATCCCACAGGTGTTGTTTTTGGAAACAGAGCCCCTTACTTTATAGATGTAGACAGATTGATTGCAGAAGCAGCCAGGAACGATAAGGCACTGGAGATAAATTCATATTTTTTAAGGATGGATCTTAATGAACAAAATGTCAGGAAGGCAGCCAAGAGTGGGGTAAAGATAGTTATTAACACAGATGCCCACCGTCCGAACAACATTGACATGATAAGACTAGGGGTTGACATTGCGAGAAGAGCAGGTCTTCAGAAAAAGGATGTGCTTAACACGCTACCGCTTGAAGAATTGAAAGCATGGAAGAACCATAGAACCAGGATATGATCCGTCATTTCTTCCTGTAATACTTAAAAACTTTTTTATCTTTGAAATCAGGTATAAATAAATCTTCTTCCTGGCTTAGGGAAATATGATCCTGGGTCCATCCTGAAGTTAGGCCCTTCTTTTCAGCATATCTTATTACATCCAGATATTCTTTTGCCGTGATCATTCTATTCAGATCCCGATATTCGCATGCTCTGTAAACCGGATGATACTGAGCCATAATGCTTAAGCAGACATCGGTAGATAATTCATTTTTTATAAAATCCAGAGTCTTTTTTATCCCGCCGATGTTTCCGGGCAAAACAAGCAGTCTTATCAGGAGTCCTTTTACGGCCACTCCTTCGGAATCTAATTTGAGTCCTCCTACCTGTCCGTACATCTCTTTTACGGACTGGCGGTTGTGCCGGACATACTGCCTGACCATTGAATATTCCAGAGCCATATCATCGCTGCTGTATCTCATATCCGGCATATAGATATCGATTATGCCATCCAGCATTTTTATGATTTTCGGCTCATCGTATCCGCCGGTATTGAATACCGCTGGGATCGAAAGACCATTATTTCTGGCTGTAAAAAGAGCACTTACTATTTGGGGGATCCATATGGTAGGAGAGACCAAATTAATATTATGACAGCCGGAGTCCTGCAGTTTAATCATGGTCTCCGATAGTTCCGGTATGTCATATTGCCTTCCTTCAAATTCCTGACTGATCTGGTAGTTCTGACAGTATACGCATTTCATGTTGCAGTGAGAGAAAAAGATTGTTCCGGAACCCCTGCTTCCGGAGATAGGAGGTTCTTCGCCATGGTGGGGTATGGCTGATGATATCACCGGCTCATAGCCTGACAGGCAGAAACCCTGCTCTCCCTGTTTCCTATTGACCTTACAGCGGTGCGGACAAATCACGCATCTGGTTAAAATTCCGTCAAGTAATTCCGGTAGTTCAAAAAATCTCATTTGAATTAGGATTATTTAATCTAAATAATAAAATCAAGTTATAATAATTTCAGTGTTTTGTGAATGGCTTTTTTCTTTCGGCTACTTTTAATTTTTCTTTATTTGAAAGGTTATTTACGAAGTCGAAGGTTTTATCGATGATATGAGGGTAATCTTTAAGTTCTTTTTCGATTTTATGGATCCTGTATTCCATAAAATATTCAGGAGATATACCCAATCCTTCGGAAATCAACTCTATGGTAGAGATTGGGGGAGAACTCTCTCTTTTCTTGAGTTTGCTAAAATAACTATAATTTAGATTTGTTTTATTGGCGAGACTTCTTAATTTTATTTTTTTTTGTTCTATTATCTCTCTTAAAGCTGTTCCGAATTTTTTATTGGAATACATCATATATACTATATATATTTAATATACTTATTTTTTATGGTATTTGTTTAATTCTATAATATTAGGAAAAGTTCTATAAGTTTTCCAGCAAATAATAAGTTGACAATTCTATCAACATTTTTGCAAACCGGTTGATTAATCGAAAAAAACAATTAAAAGAAGCTGATAATCCAGTTAATGAATTATTAAAATATTTAGTATATAATTGTTAAAAAATAATAATAATTAAAATCTTTAAAAGAATCCGGTGATGGAAGCCGAAAGAAGAAAATTAAAATCAAAGCAAAAAAAGGATCTGGAAAAACTCAAGGAAAATGAAAGATATTTCAGATCGCTTATAGAAAATGCTTCGGATATAATATATAGATATAAACTGTTTCCCAAACAGGAGTATGAATATATAAGTCCTTCCGTAAAGAGAAATCTTGGTTATGAACCACAGCAATATTATGATAATCCCAGATTTAATAATAAAATAGTACACCCCGACGATAGAAACATCCTTAAGAAAATACAAAGCGGTGATTTCAACTTTTCAAGGCCAGTAGAGATCCGTATTATTCATAAAAACGGTACGGTTATATGGTATGAAGAGACAATTACTCCATTTCACGACAAAGAAGGGAAATTGTTTGCGATAGAAAGCATTATGCATAATATATCCGAGAGGAAAAAGATAGAGGAGCGGCTTTCTTATATGTCTTTTCATGATAGCCTGACTGATCTTTATAACAGGGCCTACTTTGAAGAAGAGTTAAAGAGACTAGATACAAAAAGGCAGCTTCCGCTGAGCGTCGTCGTAGGAGATATCAATGGATTGAAACTGATAAATGATGCATTCGGACATAAGGAAGGGGATGAAATGCTTCAAAGCTGTGCAAATGTTCTCAAAAGCTGCTGCAGGTCAGAGGATATTGTCGCAAGATGGGGCGGGGATGAGTTCTCTATGTTGCTTCCCAATACAAGTGAAGAGGTTGCCCTCAATATCGTTAAAAGAATAAAGGAAAAGAGTGCCAAAACAAAGGGCGGTAGAATAACCTTGAGTATTTCTCTTGGTGTCGCAACGAAGAATAAGAGCCATCAAGATTTTACGAAGATGATAAAAAAAGCCGAAGACAACATGTACAGGAACAAACTTATTGAGACAAAGAGTATTATCAGCTCGATAATATCTTCGCTCGAGAGGACATTATTCGAAAAGAGCATTAAAACCGAGAGTCATACAAGGAGAATAAAGAAAATGGCTCTCAGGCTGGGAAGAGCTATAAAGTTATCGGCAAATGAAACCGATGAATTATCTCTGCTGGCGACTATTCATGATATCGGTAAAGTAGCAATTCTTGATATCATATTGAATAAAAAAGAGAACCTGAGTAAAAAAGAATGGGAAACCATAAAAAGGCATCCGGAAATTGGCTACCGTATTGCAATCTCGTCCAATCAGCTTTCAAGTATTGCCGAGTATATCCTGACCGTTCATGAATGGTGGAATGGAAAAGGTTATCCCCAGGGATTAAAAGGTGAGAAGATACCTGTCCTGTCGCGGATAATAGCAATAGTGGATGCCTATGAGGTCATGATAACAGGCAGACCATATAAAAAAGCTGTCAGCAAGAGAAAAGCGATGGCAGAGCTTGAGAAATGCAGCGGCACGCAGTTCGATCCCGACCTGGTAAAGAAATTCATAGAAATTTTAAAGCATAATAGTAAATATTAAGTCTGCTCTGCAATTACTTAGACTTCTTAACTTTTAAAATAAATCATTGGATTTAAAGCTTGTAATATGATTTATTATCAGAATAAAGTTTTCAAATAAGATTAGTAATATATAAATAATAAATGAATGAAAAAGAAGTAATCAGTAAAAGTAATAAGCCGCAGACCATTAAAACACTGACCCGTGACCTAAAGAATATAGGGATCAAAGAAGGAATGGTGCTTTTGGTCCATTCTTCCATGAGTTCAATAAGATGGGTAAGCGGCGGGGCAGTGGCGGTTATCCTTGCTCTTGAAAAAGCACTGGGCGAGAGTGGAACACTTGTAATGCCCGCATTTTCAGGGGATCTGTCTGACCCTTACAAATGGGAAAATCCTCCGGTTCCTGAAAACTGGTGTGATACTATTATAGAAACAATGCCCGCTTTCGACCTGGATCTTACACCGACCAGGGGAGTAGGAACAATTCCGGAAGTGTTTAGAAAACAGAGAGGGGTGCAAAGAAGCAACCATCCCCAAGTATCATTTACAGCAAGGGGCAAATATGCGGAATATATAACCGGGGATCACAGCCTGGAACATGCCTTTGGTGAAAAATCCCCGCTGGCAAAGATCTACGAGCTGGGCGGTTACGTGATTTTAATAGGTGTGGGATATTATAACTGCACCTCACTTCACCTTGCCGAATACAGGGCGGACTATCCTTCCAAAGAAGAAGAGGTAAGCGGTGCCCCGTTAATAGTTAAAGGAAAAAGGAAATGGGTAAATCTAAAAGATGTCAAACCTGTTACTGATGATTTTGAAAAGCTCGGTTCCGGGTTTATGAAAAATAAGGAAGATGACATCAGGAATGGTTATATCGGTCAGGCAAAATCTCAATTATTCTGCCAGAAAGACCTGGTTGACTTTGCAGTAGATTGGATGGAGAAAAACCGTAAATAAAATCTATTACCTTTATTAAAATAAATCATGATATCGATTAATCATATTAACTTAAGTTTTGGCGCACGTATATTGCTTAATGATATTTCATTTCTAATAAACCCAAAAGACAGGATAGGGCTTGTTGGAAACAATGGTGCCGGTAAAACAACTTTACTAAAAATCATTCTGGGCCTGCAGATGCCCGATACAGGCACCATTGAAAAGCCGTCCGGCCTGACTATGGGATATCTTCCGCAGCAAATGATACATATAGATGGAAAAACGCTTTTCAATGAAGTAAAAAGCGCATTTTCGCAAATCCTTGAAATCGAAAATAAGATCATTGAATTAAATCATAAAATAGAAGAAAGTACCGATTATTATTCTGAGGATTACCTTAAGCTTATTAATAAGTTATCTGATATGAATGCAAGGATTGAAATCCTGGGCGCCTCAAAAATAAACGAACAAATTGAGAAAACATTAATGGGACTGGGATTTGTGCCGACAGATTTGCCAGGGCAAACAAAAGAGTTTAGCGGGGGATGGAGAATGAGGATTGAACTTGCAAAGATCCTTCTTCAGCGCCCCGATTTGTTGTTGCTCGACGAGCCAACAAACCATCTCGATATTGAATCGATCCAATGGTTGGAGCAGTTCCTATCGGATTATAATGGAGCGGTAGTCATAATCAGTCATGACAGAGCTCTTCTGGATAATGTCACGAACCGCACCGTTGAAATATCGCTCGGCAGGATTTATGACTATAAAGTTCCTTATTCCAAATATGCCATATTAAGGAAAGAGCGGAGGCTTCAACAATTGGCGGCATATAAGAACCAGCAAAAATTAATTGCCGGTACCGCCAAATTCATAGAACGTTTCAGGTATAAAGCCACTAAAGCTATTCAGGTGCAGTCGCGCATCAAGCATCTTGAAAAAATACGGCGTATTGAGGTGGACCAGGAAGATATGTCCGTTATCCGCATCAGGTTTCCTGTCGCTCCGCGTTCAGGCAATATAGTTATCGATGCCGAAAATCTATCAAAAAATTATGGGGAAAAAAATGTACTTGAAAATATCAGCCTGGTAGTAAGGCGTGGTGAAAGGATTGCGTTTGTCGGTAAAAACGGAGAAGGCAAGACTACATTATCCCGGATTCTTGTAGGGGACCTGGATTTTACAGGCAAGCTTAAAACAGGTCATAATGTCAGAATCGGCTATTTTGCCCAGAACCAGGATGAATTGCTGGACGGGGAAATAACTGTTTTTGAAACTGTTGACAGAATTGCCGCTGTTGAAACCGGGATTAAAATAAGGCCGCTTCTTGGGGCTTTCTTATTCGGGAGTGATGATATCGATAAAAAAGTAAAAGTTTTGTCTGGTGGAGAAAGGTCAAGGCTTGCGCTGGCCAAACTGCTTCTTGAACCATTTAACCTCCTTGTTCTTGATGAGCCTACCAATCATCTTGATATGCGCTCCAAAGATATTCTCAAGCAAGCCTTAAAAAGTTTTACGGGCACTATGATACTGGTATCACATGACAGGGAGTTTCTGGATGGTTTAGTCGACAATGTTTATGAATTCAAGGATCATAAAATAAAAAAATATATTGGAAGCATCAATGATTTTCTTGAAAAGAAAAAAATCGCCTCCCTCCGCCAGCTTGAAATTAAAAAAAAAGAAATAGTCAGTAAAAATGACAGACAGCTTGCCGGCGCTGGGAAAGATAGCTATCTTAAAAAGAAAGAATTTTACAAATACTTTCGTAAAATAACCAAAAAAATTACCAGCTGCGAAAGCACGATTGACCGGCTTGAAAATGAACTGGAAGAATTAACGGGCCAGCTTGAATCCCTGATAGTTCCACATGAATGCTCCAGAGACAACTCATTATTTTTAAAATATGCAAATCAAAAGAAAGAACTCGATGCTAAAATGCATGAATGGGAGCAGTTGCATAGAGAACTTAAAGAACTCAAGAAGAACCGGCATTATGAGGATTTATAAACACTCTGCTTGTGCTGGGTTATATTTATAAAAATCACTGAAATAGATGGTACTGAATTTAGTACCATCTATTAAAGGGACGAATTGCTTTTAAATAAAGCAATTCGAAAGCTTGACACCACACAATGAAAAGATTATAATTAATTCACGACAGAAATAAATATAATCATAATAAGTTAATTTACATTAAAATTTTCCTATAATAAAATGAAAATATATTAATTTGTTTCTCGAATAAAAGGATCATATTAATGATACGTAGCTTATTTTATCCAAAGGCAAAAAAAACATCAGATATTCGAGCTGAGAATGTATTATCTGTTCTGACTACAATCTTCACCCATGAACGCCTATCACGCAAGGAAATAATTAATCAGACTAGCTTAGCCCCTTCTACTGTTTCTAAAATCACTAATGAGTTAATGAATAAAGGAATCTTAGAGAAAGTGGGTAATTTAGGTAAATCAGTACCTGGAAGAAAAGCAGATTTGTTGTCTCGCAGCCTGGGAGCTTATTCTGTAGCTACGATTCATTTTACACCTGAGATAATCCGATTGGGTATTATCGATCTCGGCTACAAAGTGCTTGATTCAAAGGATTTGTATTTTCGCAATAACTTTTTAGAAAAAGATACAAATACTGTAGTAGAGGAACTGAAAAAGATGCTTGAAAAAAACTCTGGCTTGAAGAACGTCGCTGCAATTGGTTTAGCCCTGCCCGACTATCCGTTTGATAGCAAGTTTATCATTTCTTCTTTCGAAAAAGCTTTCAAACTTCCAATTTATAATATGAATAATGTGGAAGCTATTGCTCTATATGAATGTTGCTTTTATTTAAATAATAAGAACCTTAACACTTTTATCTTTATTTATATAGGAACAGGAATCGGCTCTGCAGTTATTATTAATGGCAATCTTTATAGAGGAGTAAGTGGCAAAGGATGTGATTTTGGACATTCATACATCACAGATAAGCCAATAGTCTGTCGATGTAAACGAAAAGGATGCTTAGAAGCTGTTGCGTCAGAATATTTTATTAGCTCAGAGATTACCAGACATCATCATATAAATCCTCCACTTATTGGAAAAGAGTTGATTGACTGTTTGTCTGATTATATTCAAAAGGGAGATACTTTTACCTTTTCATTACTCAAAAAAGTTGCTTTTTATTTTGGGAAGGGGGTCTATAACCTTGTCTCCATTTTGGATCCGCAAGAAGTTATAATTACTGGTAGAATTAATATGCTAAATCCTTTATTTTCCAATCTGGTTGAAAAATCTTATCTGAATTATGCCAAGAAGGGTCTTTTTCCTATTGTTCCCTTACGATTTATTATGTTAAAAAAAGATTCTGGCTTAATAGGTATGGCCATGTTCACTTTTGTAAGCTTTTTCTACGAAGATTTATGTATGGATTACTAGGAGTGATTGGAAAGAAAGTGGTTATTGAAACCTTTGTCACACAAGAGTTTTTAGATTTTATGAAGTCGCAAATATAACAAAAAAGGAGGTGATTATATATATAAATATAAATTATCAATTTATAAATCAAAGGTAAGATTGGAGTAATTTTATGGGAAACAATAAAAGATGAGATTTGTTTTAGTAATGATACGGTAGCTCATCACAGAAACAAATCTCCAAGGTATTCTATCAAAGTAAAAATAAATTTAATAGGAGGAAAAATGAAAAAATTTCTTATATTAGCAATAATTATTGTTTTTACTATGTCTCTCTTATTTACAGGAGTTGGTTGTGAAAAAGAAACGCCATCAGCTGAAGAAGAATCAGAGGAAGTAACTCCTGCAGAGGAAGAAGAGGCAGCTCCTGCTGAAGAAGAAACTGTTGAAATGGCAAAAATTCAATTAGCTATCTCACCAAGAGAAATAGGAAAAGTACTCCCATTTCTTATTGATGACTTTCAGGAAAAGAATCCTAATATCGAGGTAGAATGGTTAAAGGTCCCCGGAGTACCAGACGAACAACATACTATGTATGTGACAAGTTTAACGGCCCAGGCACAGCAACCTGATGTTATTGCTGTGGATGTTGTCTGGCCAGGAGAATTCATTGCAAATGGGTGGGCCTACCCTTTGAATGATTATTTTACTGCTGAGGAATTTGAACCGTATCTAGATGGTATGATGAATTCAGTGACTGTTGATGGTAATGTGTATGGAGTGCCGCTATATACTAATGCCATCCATTTTTTCTATAGAAAAGACTTATTAGAAAAATACAATGTAGAAGTACCTAAAACCTGGGAAGATATGTCAGCCGCAGCAAATTTAATCTTAGCGGAGGAAAATGACCCAGAGCTGAATGGATATATTAGCATGTGGGCTGAGATTGAGGGTTTATTTATGAATTATCTCCAATTTTTCTGGGGAGCAGGTGGAGAATTTTTTGATGAGCAGGGCAACGTTACGGTTAATACTGCTGCTGGTGAGAAGGCCTTACAAACTATGGTTGATTACATTTATACAGAAAAGATAGCCCCGGAGAGTATATTGACCTACAAGCCCAATGATGCAATGACTCTCTTCAGACAAGGGAGGGCAATTTTTATGGTGGTCCAGGATTATGTATGGCCCATGCTTAATGAAGATGATTCACCTGTTAAAGATCAGGTGATGATGACCCGTGTACCCTATTTTGAAGGTTACGATGATGCAAGTACTGTCTGCATGGGTGGATGGATCCTGATTTTGAATCCTTATTCTGAAAACAAAGAAGCGGCTGTCAAGTTGATCAAACATTTAACTACATATAAAGCTGGGTTAGAAATGGGTGTGGTAACAGGATGCATGCCTGCTATTGAAGGAATAGAGAATGATGAAGTACTCTTAGAAAACTATCCTATTGCGAAAACACTATATGAAGACTTCATGGTAGGTAATGTACGGCCATCTGCTCAAGCTGGATTGGAGTATCCTGAACTCTCTCATATAATGCAACTAGAAATACATGCCGCTCTAACTAATCAGAAGAGTGTAGAGCAAGCGTTAACTGATGCTCAAACGAGTATTGAGGAAATACTTGGAAAGTAAAATTTTTCATTTCTTTTCAATTCCGGGTCTTTTAAAGAGACCCGGAATATTTTTTTAAATATTAAAATAAAATAATAATTAAAGAAGATTATGATAAGAAAGCAATTTTATAGTTTAGCACTAATTTTTCCAGCTGTACTCATTGTATGCATTATCCTCCTTTTCCCAACTATTAATACAATTATCAACAGTTTCACGGACTGTGCATTTATTAAAGGTGGAACCAACCAATTTGTTGGTTTTTCTAATTATTTGCATGTACTGAAAGATCAGGAGTTTATATCTTCTCTAAGAAATACCTTTATATTTAGCTCTACTGTTTTTTTTGAACTTATATTGGGTATTTTACTTGCTCTGGTTATAAATCAAAGTTTTGCTGCAAGAGGTGTTATGCGAACAATAATCCTTTTTCCCTGGGTTTTGCCCACCGCTTTAAATGCGATTGTGTGGCGATGGTTGTACAATACAGACTTTGGTTTTTTTAATAGCTTACTTCGTAGTTTAGGTATTATTTCTGAAAATATAAATTGGCTGGGGAGAATACCACTGGCCATG
>Ga0265297_10006087_pt1 | contig 17813 bp, 19 predicted proteins | sample Munlanlwell13791_FD_192502 | JGI IMG/M metagenome (GOLD analysis project Ga0265297, IMG submission 192502) | Leachate microbial communities from a municipal landfill in Southern Ontario, Canada - Leachate well 137-91 | ecosystem: Engineered > Solid waste > Landfill > Unclassified | place...
GCGCCATTTTTTTCGGAAACGGCGCGAACTTCTTCATGAGAAGCGCGAATTCGTCCGCCGTGATTGATTGGTTTAGCGCGCCGGGCATTTAAGCTTCGCGCGTTCGTCTTCGGCGCGCGTCTTGATGGTCGCCGTCGCATTGGGATATTTTGATTTCAGTTCGCCGAGCGTTACGCAGGCATCTTTGATTTTGTTCAGAGCGCCCAAAGACATGCCCATTTTCAACAGACTGTCCGGAGCTTTAGCTCCTTTCGGATTCTGCTGGTAGGCCTCGGCAAAAGCGATGGCCGCTTCGTCATACCGCGCGCGAACGTAGAGCGTTTCCCCATACCAATATTTGGCGTTATCAAGCAGCTTTTCCTTGGGATTTTTTTCGATAAACGTTTTAAACGCTTTTTCGGCTTCGGTGAAATCGCCTTCGCGCAGAAAATTGAAGGCGCGCTCGTATTGCTCTTGCGGCGTCAGGCCGTAATCGGCCGGCACTGCCGGTAACGACGGCGCTTCCGGCTTATTGACGGCGCCCGTAATCTTATCCCCCTGCACTTTCAAAGCGCCCAGTGAGCCCGCAGGCTCGGCCGGCGCCGCTTGCGCCGGTGCGGGATGCGCAGCGGCAGCGGCTTGCACGGATTCAATTTTTTGCAGGCGCATATCGGTATCGGTTTGTATTTTTTGCAGCGTTTGCTCAAAACGGCGCAGAGCGAATTCGATTTGCTCAATGCGGCCGCTTAACGCGCGAATATCCGTTTCCGCCGCCGAAAGGCGCGTTTCGTTATGCGTCGCGCTGCCGTTGGCGGGACGATCTTCATCTGCGGCCAAAACAGGCACGGACGCCATAAATGCGACGCAGGCCAGAAAAGCGATACCTGATTTTTTCATTTTTCGTGCTTGGGGCTGAAAGTAAAAAGACATCTCCGGGAATTCTAGTCGCCGGACGCGCGAAATTCCAGCCCCAAAAACTTCTTTTGCCCCAGGGCCTAGCCCCTAAGTTAATCCCTTCTCAGGAAAAACTGCGTCAGCAATGCCCGCCGATGGACGAGAAGGAATCGCCTTGTTCACCCACGCCATGAGATCCGCGTCTTGCGCGTAATTGTTTTCCAATAGCTCTTTTAGCGTATAGATGTCGTCGGACGAGTAGCGTTCGTAGTTTTTGACCGCGTTAACGACCGTCATTATCTCCTGCGGCGAAAGGCGAGCCTCTTTTATCTGAACAATAAGCTCGTAAGCATCCGCAAGACCCGTTTCGTATTCGAAGGCCACAATCTTTTTCAGGTTGATGTTTTCGAGATACGTCATCTCGTTCGGCGTAAATTGGCGAACCTCGCCTTTTTCAACGGCAGGATACGAAAAAACAGTACCGTCTTCGGCATTGCACAAAACCTGATAATCCTGAACAGGATTACGAAAATTTTCCGTGGGGTCTTGGAGCAGCATTATCTTTCTCCGAAAAAATCCTTACATGCATAAAAGAAGCGCGAAGGGACGTTAGCATTTCGGAAAATGTCCCAAAACGCCTATTTAGGGTTAAAATGGTTTCACCGCATAGCGCTTGTTCAAAAACAAGCGCGGCGACACGCCATTAAGCGGATTAAAATACCAGTTGTACGGGAGAAGCGCTGAATTTGTTTTTTGAAGAAGGCTGTTGCTTCCTCAATTTAATCGCTTTAACGCGATCAATCTCGTCCTGCGTCAGTTTCGGATTGGCAAGCTGTCTTTCAAAATCATCGAAGGAAACGGGGCCGGTCAAGCGTTCGAGGTAAATGAGTTTATCCTCGTCAAAAGGACCGACAACGGAACGGTCTTTCAGGCTGCTTGCGCCGTCCGGAGAGTTTGCTTTTACCGTGAAGATATATTTTCTGCCGTCCACCGCATGACACACGATTCCGTGGCGCTGTATGATTTGACCCGGCTGGGGCCGCTCGGGAGCTTCATTGTCAGTTTTGCTGTCGTATATCGCTGAATATTCTAAATAAACCATACCCATAATTCTTCCTCATCCATAAATGTTCGGCAAAAAATGAGGGCGCACTATAATGTCCGGATTGCCGGGCACAAAGGTATAGTTAGGGTTAAAATGCTTTCAGCATTCTATCCTCTGCCGCTAAATCGCTTCGGCGGAACCGACTTTGCGACGACGGCCACGGCGCGGAATGTCGCTGAATTCGCTTAAGGCTCCGGGCGGGATTTGCCCGTTGTTGCGCAGCTCGGTCAGCGCGCGTTTCAGCGCAATCTTTTCGCGTAAATCGTCCTGATCCCCGATGCTCATGATCGCCAGACGGTTCTCTATCAGGTCGCTCAGAACTTCAATGCTCGTCGAGGAAAGTAACATTTTCGTCTCCATCAAATACGGTTCTATAAATTACATCTCTAATGTATCCATTATTTATCTAAAATGTTAAATATCGGTGAAAAATGCAAAAATTTTTCTGCTTTTTCAGTGCGTTAGCGTTAACGCGTTTTGCTGCGGTGCGTTGAATCTTGAGGGCAATCGGGTTGTAAACCTTACCGCGGCGTTAAGGATAAATGCCGAGAAAGGGCTAACTTGTCTTCATTGTGTACACAAAAGCGCTAGTGGCAGTTATTGGGGTTGAGGTGGATAGCGCTGAGGTTTTTGCCAAAATATCCCCGTAGTTACCATTTTGCGGTAGACTGCATGGATTGCATTTTAGTGTTTCTAGACAGATTGGTTGACTGCTTATCGCCGTAGTTAAAGCCATTACAGCAAATCTTTTTGCAGGTTTGGAAGCGTAAAGTTCGGATAGCATCGTAATAGTTCCTTTCTAGAAAGAACAAACAGTCATCAGGCCGTTTGAACTCTGTTATAGGATAGCCATCTCACTTTTATTATCCACGCAAAAAACCCGCTCGGACGAGGGGAATGCGAGAAGCCACGGCGCGCAGAACCGGAGCGTACTTTCTTGTACGTGAGGATTCGAGCACCGTGGCGACAAAGCAGTCACCCGTCCGAGTTAGGGTTTTTGTATTGATTCTTTATGGTGGTCGTTGCCGATCAACATATACATCGCCGGCACAACAAATAACGTGAACAGCGTTCCGACAGCCAGTCCCGTCGCAATAACGAGTCCCATGTTGAAGCGCGCCAAGGCTCCTGCGCCGGACGCCATGAGAAGAGGAACCACCCCTAGAACCATCGCCGCTGTCGTCATCAGGATCGGACGCAGGCGGATTGCCGCCGCTTCACAAATCGCGTCTTTTTTGCTGCGCCCTTGCCGCTGAAGATTGTTGGCAAATTCGGTGATGAGAATGCCGTGCTTGCTGATAAGCCCCATTAGCGTCACAAGGCCGACTTGCGTGTAGATGTTGATGCTTGCTTTCCCGACTCCGCCAAGCCCGACGATTTGGAAAAGATAGGCGAGAGGCTTCGGCATCATGGCAAGCGCCTGCGCGCTCGTGCTGTCGAGACAGATGAAGAACAATGCGCCCGCGATAGACATCGGAACCGAGACAAGAATGATCAGGGGATCGCGGAAAGACTCGAACTGTGCTGCCAGCGCCAGGAAAATAATAATGGCGGCAAAAAAGAACGTCATCGCAAAACCGCTCGACTCCTGCACAAATTGGCGCGCCTGACCGGCGTATTCATAAGCATAGCCCTGCGGCAAGGTGCGATCCGCAATTCCTTTGATCGTCGTCAAGGCTTCGCCCAAAGTGATTCCAGGAAACATGACGCCCGACACCGTTGCGGCGTTGACTTGCTGGAAGTGATTGCGGGACTGCGGCACGGTTTTCGTTTCGATGTGCGCAAAGGTCGAGAGCGAAACGGGCGTTCCAGACGCCGTCCGGACATAATAATTTTCGAGTTGATTCACCGTCAAACGCGATGCTTGCGCGACTTGCGGGATGACTTTGTAGGAGCGTCCGTCGAGCGCAAAATAATTGACGTAGCCTCCGCCCAGCATCGCCGACAAGGAATTTCCGATATCCGTCATCGTCAGGCCAAGGAGCGCCGCTTTGTCGCGGTCTATGATGACGGTCGCCTGAGGCAGATCGAATTTAAGATCGTTGTCGGAGAACAGAAGAACGCGGCTTTTTTCGACTTCCTTCATGAAGTTTTCGACGACTTCGTTCATGCGTTCGAGCGACTGGGTTGACGTGATGACAAACTGCATGGGCATGCCGTGGCTTCCCGGCAGGGACGATGGCTGGAATACGGCCGCCTGAAGACCCGTAATTTTATCCAGATCCGCCTGCACGAGCGGCTGGATGTCGCTGGCCGTACGCTTTCTTTCGTCCCACGGCTTGAGCGCCACACCCGCAAAAATCATTCCGGGCGCATCAACCTGAAAAATGTATTCCTTCTCCGGATACGTGGATAAAACATCATATACTTTTTCGTCGTACATAAGGCGCTGCTGCAGCGTCGAGTCGGGAGCCGCCGTAAACATGCCGAGCACAATGCCTTGATCTTCTTGCGGCGCAAGCTCAGTGCGCGAAAAAGAATAGAGGAAATAGATGCTGCCGAGAATAAGGGCGGCAAAGACAATCGTAACGGACATATAATTAAGGCTGCCGCTTAGAAGACGCTGATATTTGTTGTGAAGCCTGTCGAACGCCTTATCAAGATAGACGACGATATGCTGTTCCCATCCGCCGCCTTTGGGGTCATGCGGTTTGAAAAGCTTGCTGCACATCATCGGGCTGAGCGTCAACGCCACGACAGCCGAAATGACAACTGCGCCTACAAGCGTAAAAGCAAATTCGGTAAAGAGCGCGCCCGTCAGACCGCCCTGAAATCCGATCGGAACATAAACGGCGATCAGGACGATCGTCATCGCGATAATCGGCCCTCCAAGCTCACGTGCCGCATGAATGGAGGCATCCAGAGGCGATGATCCTTCTTCCATATGCCGATTGACGTTCTCGACAACGATGATCGCGTCGTCCACCACAAGGCCTATGGCAAGAACGAGAGCCAGAAGGGTCAGAAGGTTGATCGAAAAACCCATGATCAACATAAAGATAAAAGCGCCGACCAGAGATAAAGGAATGGCAACAATCGGAATCAGAACCGAGCGCGGCGATCCCAAAAACAGAAAAACGACCAAAGCCACGATGAGAACGGCTTCGACTAAGGATTTTTCGACTTCGTCGATCGAGCTCGTTACAAATTTGCTCGAGTCGTAGGCGACCGTTGCCTTCATCCCCTGCGGTAACTGCGCTCTAATATCAGGAAGCTGCGCACGGACGCCTTCGAGCACATCAAGCAGATTCGCGGCCGGAGCAACCTTTATGCCGATAAAAACCCCACCCTTGCCGTTGATCCTTACTTGAAGATCGTAATTGTCGGAACCCAGCGTGACGTTAGCAACGTCTTTAAGCCTGACTATCGCGCCATTTTTCTGTTTAATGACCAGATTGCGGAACTCTTCAAGCGAAGAGATGTCCGTCGCGGCATTAAGGCTTATCTGCACCATCTGCCCCTTGGTGTTGCCAAGGCCGGAAATGTAGTTGTTGGCCGTCAGAACTTCGCTGATGTCGGCGCCCGTTAAACCATAGGCTGCGAGTTTTTGCGGATCGAGCCATGCACGAAGGGCAAAGTTCTGCCCGCCGAGAATTTCCGCCGTTTGCACGCCATTGACGGCTTGCAGTTTCGGCTGCACGACGCGCGTGAGGTAATCTGTAATTTTGTTTTCCTCCAGCACATCACTGCTGAAGGCTAAAAACATTGCGTCAATTGTTTGCCCGATTTCCATCGTCAGGACAGGCTCTTGCGCTTCTTTTGGCAACTGATTGCGCACGGACGTGATTTTTGAGCTGATTTCCGTCAGAGCTTTGTTGGAATCGTAGTTGAGGCGCAGATTGACGGAAATCTCGCTTTGACCGCTCGTGCTCTTCGAGGTCATGTAGTCAATGCCGCTGGCCTGCGCGATGGCGTTTTCCAAGGGCGTCGTGATGAATCCGGCAACCGTATTCGCGTCCGCGCCGTAATACGTTGTGGTAACCGTGATGACGGCGTTTTCCGTTCTGGGGTACTGCAGCACCGGCAGAGAGAAAACAGCCTTAAGCCCGATGACGAGGATCATCAGACTGATAACGGTGGCCAAAACCGGACGGCGTATGAATAGGTCGGTGAAATGCATGGACGTTTTTTACTTGTCTATCGGTTTTGGATTTTCGTCGTTTGTCGGCTGGATTTCGTTGTTGACGACGAGCGGCGTGCCGTTCCGGAGTTTTAACTGGCCGCTGGTCACAACTTCGTCGCCTTCCTTAATGCCGGATACGATGGCGACCTGATCGCCGCGCGCGGCTCCTAATTTCACGAACGTTTGAATAGCCACAATCGCGCCTTTGTCGTTCTTGGTTGCGACATAAACCGTATCGCCATAAGGATTATAGGTGATCGCCGTTTGCGGCAGCGTAATCTGTTTTATGGGCTCGCCCGTTGTGACGGTGACGTGCGCAAACATCCCGGGTAAAAGCTTGCGATCAGGATTTTTAAACGTTGCGCGTATTTGAACGTTGCGCGTCGCTTCATCAACCTTGGCGTTCAGCGCATAAATCTCTCCGTCAAAAGAGATGCCGGGAAAAGCATCGGCGCGCGCCGTGATTTTCTGCCCGACCGCTATCTTCGGCAAATCCTGCTCAGGCACGTTAAAATCAATGTAGATCGGATCAAGCTGCTGCAATGTAACAATCGTTTTTCCGGCTTCTAAAAATTGCCCAAGATCCACCTGACGAATACCAAGATGCCCCTTGAACGGCGCGCGAATTGTTCTCTTTTCAACAATCGCCCGCTGCGCGTCCGCTTGCGCCTTGGCGCTTTCAAGCGCGGCTTTGTCATTGTCAACCGCCGCCTGGCTGATGGCCTGTCCCTTAAGCTGCTTTAAATCGCGATCAAGCGTAACTTGCGCCAAATGAGCCGCCGCCTCCAGCGCCCGAAGTTGCGCCAATGCGTCCGCATCGCGCAAACGAACAAGTGCTGCGCCAGCTTCAATATCCGAGTCGGAATCAAACGAAAGTTCTTCGACAATGCCTGAGACTTCGGACGATAAATCCGCGCCGTTAACCGCGCGCAACGTCCCCACCGATGTCGCTTCCTGTTGCCAATCGAGCTTTCCGGCCTTCATCGTCGAGACCGTTTGAGCCTCCATAGGCATAGACGCCATCGCCTTTTTGGTGCCCGTGGCCATCATGTACTTAAAGCCGATCATGCCGCCAACAATCACGCCTACGGCGACAAGCATTATTATCATACGCTTAATCATAGAGACCTTCTCCCGAGATTGGACGTTGACAAGGGAGCAGGCTCTGCGGAATTCCCTCCGTCGTCTTTAATCTTTACATCGCTTCCCGCTGCGACCGGTTGAGTTTTTCCGGCATCGCGGTTCCACCAGCCGCCGCCAAGCGCCGCAAAAAGCGCCGCCGTGTCGGCATACCGTTGCGCTTCGGCCTTCACGGCTGCGGCTCTGGCCTGCTGCGAGGATTGCTGAGCCAAAAGAAACTCGGCCATGCCGACCGCACCTGCGTTGTATTGCGCCTGCGTTAGAGTCAAATTCTCATTCGCCGCTTTTTCGGCGTTGCGTTTTAAAGTGAGGCTTTCGGCATCCGATTGCAGGGCATGAAGCGCATCGGCAACTTCTCTGAATGCTGCAAGAACGGTTTTACGGTATTGTGCCGCCGCAATGTCGAAGGCATCCCGCGCAGCTTGCTCTTTATTGGCCAAAGCCCCCGCATCAAACAACGATTGAGCCGCGCTTGCGCCGAAATCCCACAATCCATAGCCCGGCGTCAGCAATTTGCTGAAAGTCTTGGCCATCGAGCCTATATCCGCCGATAGCGTTATCTTCGGCAGACGCGCCGCCTGAGCAATTCCTATCGCTGCACTCGCAGCATGAAGCTGTTCTTCCGCCGCACGAACATCGGGGCGTTGCGCAACGAGTCTGGAAGGCAAGGATAAGGGAATTTTTTTCGGCAAACTCATGGCCGAAAGCTTGAATTCGTGTTCCGGCTGGTTAGACGGCATTTGCCCTATCAGAGCCGACAACGCGTGCCTTGTCACGGCTAACTGATGCTGCAACGGCGGCATATCGGCTTCCGCCGATGCCAGAGCCGATTCTTGGGCAACGACAGCGCTTTTTGCCACAGCTCCGCTGTTAAAACGCAGTTTAAATACATCCAGCACTTTCTTTTGCGCCGCGACAATTTCCTCAACGGCGGCAATTTGTTCACGCAAAGACGCTTCCGTAATAGCTAACGTAACGACGTTCGACGTCAAAGCCAGATAAGCTGCTTCTTTCTCAAACTGCGCGGCGGCAGCTTCGGCCTGCAATTTTTCGACGCTACGGCGCGTGCCGCCCCACAAATCGAGATCGTATGAAACGCCGACCGTGGCGCTATGTAAGGTATATATAGAGCGCCCGCCCCCTGCATCCTTTGACGTTTTCACGCGCTGCGATGCAAACGTGCCGGACGCCGCAGGAAAGAAAGCTGCGCTGCCAGCCGACAGATTGTCCTGAGCTACGCGCAAGGCCGCTTCGGCCGAGGCAAGATCCGGGTTTTCTTTTATGGCTTTTATGACAAGCTTATTGAGCTCTTTAGAATGGAACAGAGTCCACCATTCCGCCGGGATGTCTTGTCCTATCTGTAAGTCCTGAGCACCGTCCGCTGTCGAATTTGCGAGCGGCTTATAATCGTATGACATCACATCCGGAGCATCCGGGGGCGTAAAGTCAGGCCCCGCCGCGCAGCTTCCCAACAAAACGGAAGCCATTGCGAAGACAGAAGCGCAGGAAAGGGTGTTCATACGAGCCATGGGACGCATACATTTGCACGAAAAAAGTTCGTTTACAAGGAAGCCGTGTGGGGTTATACATTCATCGTTGTATGTATGTAAAGAGACAAAAAACAACGAGGATTCAGCCCCCTTATGGCAAGAAGAACCAAAGACGAAGCTGAAAAGACCCGTAGCGCAATCATAGATGCCGCAGAAAAAGTTTTTTTCGCGCACGGCGTTACGCGCTCGTCACTCGAGCTCGTTGCCAAAGAGGCCGGCGTCACCCGCGGCGCCGTCTATTGGCACTTTAAAAATAAGCCCGCTTTGTTGCATGCCATGGCTCAACGAATTATTCTTCCCCATGAAGACATGCTTGAAAAACTGGCCGCCCAAATGTCGCAAACGCCGATTGACGATTTAAGAAGCGTCTGCATTCATACCTTGAAGACTATGGCCAAAGATAAAAGACGGCGTCACGTTCTTACGATTCTTTTTATGCGCTGCGAATATATAGAAGAGATGTTTGACATTATAAAACGCCAAAACGCTTCCAAAAACCGTATCGTTTCTCTGGCCGAAAAGCTTTTTTCTCGCGCCAAAGACTTAAAAATGCTTGCACCTTTCTGGACGCCGCGCCAAGCTGCCGTTGCCATGGAGGCTTTGATCATCGGATTGATTCTTGGTTGGCTCGAACAACCCAAGAGAACCAATCTAGCGACGGTCGGGGCGTCCTGCGTCGAGGCTTTTTTTATTTCCCTGAAAGCAGAACCTTCTTCTTATGTCCTCTCTGAAAGTTGAGTTTATCCCCCCTTTTATTGCGCATCGCGGCGCGCCGAAGCTTGCACCTGAAAATTCTTTAGAGTCCTTTATTGTCGCGCGCGACAGCGGAGCTAAATGGATCGAGACAGACGTTAAGCTGACATCGGACGGCATTCCCATCCTGATTCATGACGAAACGCTAGACCGAACGACAAACGGCCAAGGCCTTGTGTCCCAAACGTCATGGAAGACCATTCAGACGCTTGACGCCGGAAGCTGGTTCTCGCCCGCCTTTTCAAATACACGCGTAACATCACTTACCGAGATGCTCACTTTCTGTTCTTCGTCGAGGATGCGCCTTATACTGGAACTGAAGCCAAGCCCCGGCCGCACACAAGCAACGGTCATGGTCACACTGATTGAAGCTTCCAAAATGTGGCCGGAAAATCTGGCTCCCCCGATGATCGCAAGCTTCGACGTTGACTCGCTCGTCATTTCGGCACAATTGCGTCCAGATTGGCCGCGCGGTCTGTTTTTTGAAAAGTGGGAAAACGACTGGGTAGAAATGGCCGTCATAACCCAGGCGACGACCATCACTTTCAAGGAAGACCTTTTGACTCCCGATCGTCTTGAAATCCTGCGCCGCTCGCCTGTGCCTATTTTAGCCTACACGGTTGACGATCCCGCGCGCGCCAAGGAATTGATGAAGAACGGTATTAAGGCCGTCTTTTCCGATGATGTGCCCGCTCTATTTAAAGGCCGAATTCTTTCTTGATAAACAGGGGGATGTTCTGCTATTGGCTTGCCCCTACCTCTTATCACGTGCGGTCGTGGCGGAACTGGTAGACGCGCAGCGTTGAGGTCGCTGTGGGAGAAATCTCGTGGAAGTTCGATTCTTCTCGACCGCACCATTTTTCAAACGCTTTGCGTTTAAAAAGCTCCACGCTAGAGCAGCTCAACAACGACAACGAGCTTGTTTGTATCATTATAAAATCCTAACCCATTCATTATCCGTCCTTTTCCTGTTTTCTTGACAGAACGGGTAACTTGTCCTTATGTACGGAACCCGTTCCCAAGGGGAATGGATACTAAAAGCCTTTCCTTGCCGCTTCGCGGCTTTGGACGGGTCTCTGGCCTGAGGTTGCGTTGCAACAAAGGGTTCGTCCGGTCGCGATCGCTCCGGACAATTGAGTCAAGTTAACTTTCAACGATAAAGAGTGTATTTATGAAACTGTCTGTTAAGGGCAAGCAAATTGATGTTGGCGACGCGTTGCGTACGCATGTTACGACCCATCTTGAAGAAATTGTCGGAAAATATTTCGGCGATTCTTATGAAGCTACCGTTACTTTCTCGCGCGACGCGCATTTGTTCCGCGCCGACATTATCGTGCACGGAGATCCCAGCATTCTCCTTGAAAGCTCTGCCGAGGCGGATATGCCTTATCCGTCTTTTGACATTGCGCTTGAGAAACTTTCGGGCCGCCTGCGCCGACATAAGACAAAGATCAAGCAGCATCATCACGATATGAGCCGCCAGAGCTTTGAAGCCATGATCGCCAATTCGTTCATTCTTCACGGCGGCGAAAAGGATTCGGACGAGGAAGTCGGCGATAATCCCGCCGTCATCGCCGAGATGACGACACCCGTTGAAACATTGACCGTCGGCGAAGCCGTTATGCGCCTCGACCTCGGTGATCTTCCTGCCCTGCTTTTCCGCAATCGCGGCCATGGCGGGTTTAACATGATCTATCGCCGTCCCGACGGAAATATCGGCTGGGTTGACCCGGCTGAAAATGCAAGCCGAAAATCCTGAAAAACGGTTTCCCATGGCTCAGAAGCTAACTATGCGCGATCTGATCACCCCACAGGCCGTTGACGCGTCTTTAGCTTCTGCCACGAAGAAGGATGTTTTGCAGAGCCTTGCGGCTTCTTCTGCGCTTTTGTTGAACAACGATAAATTTGCCGTGTTCGATGTCTTGTGGGAACGCGAACGGCTGGGCACTACCGGCGTCGGCCAGGGAATCGCTATTCCTCATGCTCGCGTGGCGGGGCTTAAAAAAGTTTTCGGCTTCTTCGCTCGCCTTAAGGAGCCCGTGAACTTTGAATCCATTGATGACAAGCCGGTTGATCTCGTTTTTCTGCTTCTGTCGCCTGAAGACGCAGGCGCCGATCACTTAAGTGCGCTTGCCACAGTATCGAGAGCACTGCGCGATCCTAAATTATGCGAACGGTTGCGCGCCGCAAAAGACCCCGCCGCTATATTCCGGCTTTTGACAGAAGGCGAAAAGGCTCAAGCGGCTTAAGGTTCCTCGTTAACCATGGATTGCCTCATAACAAGCCAAAGAATGAATCCCTTTTTATTTTCATTAGAATAATGATAGGAACTGGTTGATATTATTCACGAATATGTAAGGAAAAATTAAATGGATAAATTTGCACCGCCAAGCATTGTAAGCGCCCTCAAAAAAAATCCCGAATTGAATGATGTTGTCAGCGCCCTGTCTTCTACCGGGTATTTTTCAACCGCGTGCGCGCCTCAAGAAGAAAAGAAGGAAGCCTACAGAAAGCTCGTCAATGGCGTGCAAATCTCCTGGGAGCAAGAATTTGTTAAGGGCTTGAAAAAGGGCGAGTTCAAGATCGTTGCCGCGGCTATTCTTACCCCCCGCCCCGCGAATCCATTGTCTTATAAAATTACCGATCGGACTCCGGTTCTCGAGAAGTTCTTGAAAGTCGGCGGTATCCTTGCCTGTGTTTATCCGGAAACAAACAAGTTAGGTGTCCCTTCACTGATGAACAATGAGGAATACGCTGCCGCTTCTGCTCGTTATTCAGCTTATCGGCAGGAATTTCCAGACACCCTTTGGGATCGCCCTGTTGATGACTCCACAAATAAACTTGATAACATTATGTCCGGAGCATCGTATTTGGTAGAGACAAAGAATAATGAAATATACACTTTTTCTATCCACTCTTTCCAACTTCAAACCCTTGGAACCAGCCCCCTCCCAAGAGATTGGGAGCTGTGGTCTGGAAAAGAGCTCGACCTTAATTCTCGCAGACAGGAAGTTGTATGCAAACGGAGAGCGGACATAAACAGCTTTCTTGCCCACCAAACGGGTATTGATATGTTCACATTGCTGGCTCATGGACGCCGTTTTCATAGTCTTGGCATCAAAGCGAGTCGCTACGAGCGTTGATCAAGCGCTGTGTTTAACCTGCGCGTTTAATATCTTCGAGCGGCCAGCGGGGACGCGCGGAGACGCCTAATGCGTCCGTTAATCCGAGGCGAAATCTTTCAAGCCCCGCCCATGCGACCATAACGCCGTTGTCTGTGCATAACGATGGCGGAGGCGCCGCAAAGGGCACGCCGCTTTCTTCGGCAATTTCCGTAAGGCGCTCGCGCAACGCGCCGTTGGCTGCAACGCCGCCTGCGGCCACAAATGCCGTAATGGATTGGCCTTCCCCTTTTAACGCCGCAAAGGCATGGCGCGCCCGATCAGCAACGCTACTCGCTATGGCAGCTTGCAGGCTTGCCGCCATGTTTGAGACAAAAGATGGGGAAAGAGTTTTGCTTTTGATGTGCGTTCTTACGGCAGTTTTTAATCCAGAAAACGAAAAATCGCAGCCCTTTTTTCCTATCATGGGACGGGGCAGTGCGAAAGTTTTTGGATTTCCGTCGCGCGCGGCGCGTTCGATGAGCGGCCCGCCCGGATAGCCTAACCCCAGCATTTTCGCGCATTTATCGAAACATTCGCCAATCGCGTCGTCAATCGTGCGCCCCAGCAAACGATAATCGCCTACGCCTTTGACAAGCAAAAGCTGACAATGCCCCCCTGATGCCAAGAGTAGAAGATAGGGGAATTCGACGCCTTCGGTCAGCCGCGCTGTCAGCGCATGCGCCTCCAGATGATTGACGGAGATAAAGGGAAGCTTGCGGACTGCCGATAACGCCTTGCCCATCATCGAGCCGACCATAACGCCGCCGATAAGCCCCGGCCCCGTCGTTGCCGCAACGGCCGAAATGTCGTTAAGACTAAGCCCCGATGTTTCAAGCGCCTGCGCAAGCACGCCGTCAATTACATCCAAGTGAGCGCGCGCCGCAACCTCGGGCACGACGCCTCCATAGGGTTTATGTTCGGCCAATTGCGAGGCTACAATATTGGCAAGAATATTCCTTTCGGCATCTACGATGCCGACTCCCGTATCGTCGCAACTGGTTTCGATTCCCAATACAATCATGGATCGGAATGTACAGGCGATTGCCCTTTTAGCATAGCTTTTATAGATGAAAAGCCGTCAAGGATGATGGGGGAAAGTACTCGGCCCTCGTTTCTCCGAGCTTTTTGTGCACCGCATCCCAAGCAGGCGTATCGGGATCCGCAAAACGGCGCGCAAGTATACAAGCCATTTCCCGTTGAAGGGGAACTGGAAGTTTATCGGCATAATCGAGAATGTTCATTACGATATTTGTTTCCTGCGCGCTTTTGGGGGACGCGTGGTCGCCGGCTATTTCACACACGGCTATGGCTTGCTCATAAAGCCCCTTTGTCGCAAAACTCTCTGAAATACGGATAAGCAAATCAACAGTTTCGGTTTTATCGTCAGCAGTAACGGCAAGTTTGTTCAGCTTTTCGGCAGAACATCTAAGGTCGGCGCAATCGCCGCTTTCTATTGCTTCGTTGGCCAAAGCAAAAATTTTTTCTTTTTCTAAAGAGATCATGTTTTTCTCCTTATCAAAGACATTGAATATGGGCGCTTAAAACAAGCACGAAGTTTTGATTTTAATCCCAATGCCGCATTTCTCCAACATAATTGGCTCTGCCTCACTATGAACATCGTTAACGTACTGCGGGGGAATGCAGCTAACCTCCCTTGAGTAAACCCCTTTTTGCTCCTCTTGCCCTCTTGATTATTTTTTTCCAGACCCCATTTCTTGAGTGCTATATCTCTAGCCTCAGACCGACAAAGGCTCTTTTTCAATGCTGTCCAAAAATCTTGAACGCACCCTTCACCGCGCTTTGGCTCTCGCCAATCAGCGCAGGCATGAATATGCAACGCTTGAGCACTTGCTCCTTGCTCTTCTGGACGACGCCGATGCCATTGCCGTTTTACGTGCGTGCGATGTCGATCTCGACTTATTGCGCGCCGACCTTATCAAACACCTTGATGTCGAACTTTCAGGCCTTGTCGTGGATAATTATGACGAGGACGCCAAACCCACCGCCGGATTTCAACGCGTTCTTCAGCGCGCCGTCATTCACGTGCAATCCGCTGGGCGCGAAGAAGTCACGGGCGCCAACGTTCTTGTCTCTCTTTTCTCGGAACGCGAAAGCCATGCCGTGTTTTTTCTTCAGGGACAAAACATGTCGCGCTTTGACGCCGTGAATTACATCTCGCACGGCATCACTAAGTCGGAGGGCGGAAGCGCGACGCAAGAAGACGTTGACGAAGATGAATCTCCTGTTAAAGGAGGCTCTCCTAAAAAAGCGAGCGCGCTTGATAGTTATTGTGTGAATCTGAACCTTAAGGCTCAGGAAGGACGCATCGATCCCCTTATCGGACGCGTAGACGAGGTCGAACGTACGATACAAATTCTATGCCGACGTCAAAAAAACAATCCGCTTTACGTTGGCGACCCCGGCGTGGGCAAAACGGCCATTGCGGAAGGCCTGGCAAGACGCATCATGCGCGAAGAAGTGCCCGAGGCTTTGCGCAAAGCCGTCATTTTTTCTCTCGACATGGGTTTGCTTCTGGCCGGAACGCGTTATCGCGGAGACTTTGAAGAACGCGTTAAAGCCGTTTTAAAGGAGATCAAGGCTATTCCGCACGCCATATTATTTATTGACGAAATTCACACGGTTATTGGCGCTGGCGCTACGTCATCGGGCTCAATGGACGCCTCGAATCTTTTGAAGCCCGCCTTGGCCGATGGCACGCTGCGCTGTATCGGTTCTACGACCTATAAGGAATACCGCAATCATTTCGAAAAAGACCACGCGCTGGCGCGGCGCTTTCAGAAAGTCGATATTAACGAGCCATCTGTCGAAGATACGGTCAAAATCCTTATAGGATTAAAGCCCGTCTATGAAGAACACCATCATTTGCGCTTTACCGACGAGGCTATCCGCGCCGCCGTTGAGCTTTCCGCACGCTATATCAACGACCGCAAACTGCCGGATAAAGCGATTGACGTCATTGACGAAGCGGGCGCGTCGCAAATGCTGCTGACCCCCGATAAGCGAAAAGAGGTTTTGGACGTCGACGATATGGAATCTATCGTCGCCAAACTTGCCCGCGTTCCGCCAAAATCCGTCGGCGCTGACGATCGCGAGGCCTTGCGCAATCTTGAGCGCGACCTCAAGACGCTTGTTTTCGGACAAGACAACGCCATCGCCGCAATTGTCGCAGCGATCAAGCTTGCGCGCGCAGGCTTGCGCGAATTGGAAAAACCCATCGGATGTTATTTGTTCTCCGGCCCCACAGGCGTCGGCAAAACCGAAGTCGCGCGGCAACTTGCCGCAAGCCTTGGCGTTGAGCTTAAACGCTTCGATATGTCGGAGTACATGGAAAAACACAGCCTGTCGCGCCTGATCGGCGCACCTCCCGGCTATGTCGGTTTCGATCAAGGCGGCCTGCTTACGGACGCCGTCGATCAGCATCCGCATTGCGTTCTTTTGCTTGATGAAATCGAAAAAGCTCATCCCGATTTGTTTGGGATTCTTTTGCAGGTCATGGATCATGGTATTTTGACAGACCATAGCGGCAAGGCTGTCAACTTCCGCAACACCATCCTTATTATGACAACCAACGCCGGTTCTGCCGATCAAGCAAAGCCCGCTATGGGCTTTTTACGCGAGAAACGCGAAGGAGAAGATACTGCCGCCGTCGAAAAACTCTTTACGCCGGAATTCCGCAATCGGCTTGATGCCATCATTCCGTTTAATTCCTTACCGCCGGAAGTTGTCGAACGCGTTGTCGAGAAGTTTATTTTTCAACTTGAGGGACAGTTGGGCGAACGCGGCGTCACGATAGAGTTGCTGCCGGAAGCGCGCGCATGGCTCGCGAAAAAAGGTTATGACCCTCTTTACGGCGCGCGCCCCTTAAGCCGCATTATTCAGGAGTACGTCAAAAAGCCGCTGGCCGAGGAGCTTTTGTTCGGCTCCTTGCAACAAGGCGGCGCTATAACCGTCGGGCTAGATGCGTCCGCCAATAAATTGACGTTCGATTTCCATGCGAACCCCGAAGAGCCGGAACATAGCGGCGAAAAAAAAGAAGATGAGACGGTGAAGGGATAATTTCGCGTAATATCACGCAATAATATTGAGCAGCGTTTTGCCCATTTCATTCTGAGTCTTGATGACCGTGGCGTTCGCAGCGACTTCCGTCTTTGCCACATTGATATTCACCATATCTCTGGCAATATCTTTGCCCGTTGACGAAGCGTTAACCACATTGCCCGCCGACTGTGTCGCGCGCGCAACGGCCTGATTGATGCCGGTTACAGCTGTAGATAATGCGGTAAACATATCGGTTTTCCTGGTCTTTTGGATGATTCGCAGCATCTAATTTAGCACATTAGGATTAACGTTCTGTCAACAAACCCCAATAAAACCTAAAGGTTTCAACGCACTTTTTTTTGAAAATTATTCGCCGAATTAACCTCGGATTCAATATTCGCCGATAAAGTGAACATATCAAGAGCGACGTAACGCGAATCAAGATTAAGGAAAAGGGCCATGTTCCAGAACTACGAGATCAACAACGCGATGGGGTCCACCGACGAGACCTTGGAAAGGCTGGTCGCCATGACCAACCAGACCAATCTTGTCGCTCTCGACAAGACCATCGCTGCCATCCGCCGTTCTCCGGCAAGCTATGCAGCTGCCGCAGCCCGTGTCGGAAGCATCGGCGAGCGCATCGTTCGCGCCGCGCACGAAGTTGGCATGACTCTTCCCGCAGAAATGCGCGCCAGCACAGAAGAGGCAACAGCCGCTTATCTATAAAGTTTGTTCTTTTCCTTACAGGGAGCAGGGCTCGATCTTTAAGATCGGGCCCTTTTCTTATGCCCCCCCCTTTACCGCGCGGCCCAAAACAGCTTAAATCATGGGTATGAAGCTGCCGACATCCCGTATACCCTCTTTTTTGAGGTCGCCCGATCCTGCCGTGCGCATTTTTCTGATCTATGGGCCGGATGCAGGATTAGTGCGCGAACGCGCAAACCATCTGGCATAGCTTTTCGTTCCAGACCCTAATGATCCATTTTGTTCAGTCTTATTGCCCCCCTCCTCCGTTAATGGTTCGACACGGTTGTTTGACGAAATGG
>Ga0265297_10006088_pt1 | contig 17812 bp, 14 predicted proteins | sample Munlanlwell13791_FD_192502 | JGI IMG/M metagenome (GOLD analysis project Ga0265297, IMG submission 192502) | Leachate microbial communities from a municipal landfill in Southern Ontario, Canada - Leachate well 137-91 | ecosystem: Engineered > Solid waste > Landfill > Unclassified | place...
TATATCTATAATGTCTTATTCAATTAGAACAAAACATTACTTGATAGCGGGTAAAATATATTTTTCCAGAATTTTAAGGTTTTTAACTGTAGAATTATAATTGCCACCAGTAAACACAATGACCATATCAATCTCAGGAAATATCACTATTTTTTGTCCTCCCCAGCCATTAGCCCAATACATATTTATTTCTCTACCTGAATTTGAGAACTCTTTTATCCACCAGTTATAGGAATAACCTACTTTCCCCAGATCCTCGCCCGGAATTTTAATATCTGTATTGTTCTTATATGGTGTAGAGCTTTTTTTTATCCATTCCTCAGAAATAATCTGTTTTCCATTCCAGATTCCATAATTTAGAAAGGTAACACCTATTTTTAACATATCCCTTGGTTTTATAGCCAGACTGCTTGCGGTGTCAATCTCACCATTTTCATAACGTATGTACCAGTTAAAAGTATTAGTCCCCAAAGGTTCAAACAGGTACTTCCCGGAAAATTCATCAATATACATACCTGAAGCATTTTTAATTATCTCGCCCAAAATAAACATATTCCCGCCATTATATTTAAAGCTGGTTCCCGGTTCATTTACAAGAGGCCTTTCTAATACATATCTTATTGGATCTTCTTGCCCGTTAAACCAAATTCCTATCATATCATTATCTATGCTACTGAGAGACGCACTCCATTCATCCCACTTGAGCCCTGAAGTCATGGTAAGAAGATGTTCAATGGTAATTTTGTCCCTACCATCGGTTTTTAAGTCTTGATGATCTGGTAGATAATCAAATATTGATTGTCGTACGCTACCAATAAAACCATTATCTATGGCAATTCCTATACAGGCTGAGGTAATGCTTTTTGTTACTGATTGCAGAACGTGTGGCATAGAACTTCGCCAATTTACCAGTTCACCATAATGATTAGGAGCATCCCATTGATATTTATGACCGGTAAAATATTCTTCTAATACGAGTTTTCCACCCTTATATATAAGAAGTGAATGCACTTCACCGTATTTACCCCTATCTATATCATTTATAGCTCTTTCAATCAGGTCCTGGTCGATATTTGTCTCATCCAAAGTATCCACCTGCAGGCCGTCTTCAATATTTTCGGGAACCTGATAAGTTCTTAAATTATAATAGCCCTGTTTGCAGCTTATGAATGAGAATGAAAGAAAAGTGATTATCAGAATAAATATTATGATACTGAAACTTTTTCTATCTTTCATTTATTGTTATTCTTTAAATCCTATTAATCCCCATATTTGGGCCATCTTGCAGCATAAAGGAGTATCAATATGGAAGCTATAATAGATGATACTATGATAATGATTAAAAATGCAGGCATATATTGTCCCGCTATAAGACGCATAACAAACTGGAATATATTAAAGACAACAATTATTGCTCCGAATACAATATTTAATATACGGTTGGCCTTATCTAAAAGGCTTACAGTCAAAAATGCCAGTACAAATGGGATGAGCCACCTTATGGTCCAGAGTACCAGATTACTGGAGGTTATTCCAGCCTCTCCGGATATAAGGCTCTCTATCTGGCCCTTATGATATAAATATAGTGAAACTTCGGCAGTTATGGAAGCAGCCATAAATATCCACAACACCATAATCCTTAATTTAAGTGATAAGATTTTCATGATTTTCTCCTTTCATGCTCTTACTAAAGATTAAGAATAATTGAAAGCTTTAAAACATTTTACAATATATTGGTATGTATGTTAACATTTTTAAGACCCTTGTTATTATAGGATTTGAGTATCGATTTTAATTCAATTCTGATGATGCGATGTTGATATAAAAAAATCCAATATTTAAGGAGTTAACAAGATGGGAAAACCAATAATAATTCTAAGTCTGATATTTGCCATTGCAGGTTATTTTTTAGGTGTTATAGCTGAGGCAACTCGTGATTCTGGGTTAGCGATTTACATTGCTTCCTGTGGACTTAAAATTTTGTTTTTTTTAATAGCAGTTTTACTTTCTCACTTTGCTAGTAGATCTATTAGAAGAAGATTAAATGTTATGGGGATTCCGGGCTTAAGATATGTTGGTTGGGTTATGTATAGTGTTGCAATGGTCCATTGGATGCTTTTATTCAGGTGGGACTTGATTTCAGCCGGAAACATCCGGATCCCGGATGGTCAGATAAATATAGATGCTGCGATTTTTTTTATAGCGTCTATGCTTATGATTGCGGAAGCGTGGAATACTTCTAAAGAGAGGATTAAAGTATAATTATTAATCTGGTACAAATCTAAATATTTCTTATTAATTAAGGATTTGGTTCGAAATTCTGTAACTTGGAGCTGCCAAACTACATATAGAATATTCAATACTTAATTTTGACTTCTAAATTAAAAGTTCTTACTATTGTACCCTTTGCTCTGCCAGTAAATTCTTGCCACCTTTAAAATAACTCAAGAAGATTACCATTTAAGAACTTGCTAATAATTTTTTTCTGCTTCTTTGTTAATACGTTAAACAGGTCTTTTAATTTTTGGAATTCTAAATCTGATGATTTTATATTTTCTAATAAATTTTCTATACCCAGATAATCTTTCTCGGCCTTACTTTTTCTCTGGTTATTAATTATAATTTTTTGTAGTAGATATGCCTGTGGATTGGGTACAATTATTTTTATATCCATTACTTCAATAACATCAATATTGTCAATTAATATATCGGTATTTCTTAATCCTTCTGCTTTAATTCCAAATGATGGAACCTCATATGGTTCGGATTGACCTCTTCCAATTTCTCTTACCAAGAATTCTAATTCTAAATCCTTTCCCCTGTAAAATTTATAGATACCACTCATATAATCAATTGAGGTTTCGAATCCTTCTTTTTCTAAAATATCTACTATATTTATTCCTTCTCTGGGTTTATTAATATTCCTTATTAAAAAATCAATATCTCTTGTTTTTAAATTAGCCTCAAAATTTTTTAAACAACCAGATTTCTCGTAAATATATTCAGCCCAACTACCAATTAAAACAACATGCTCAAGAATCTTATTACTTTCTAATATTTTGATTGTCTCCCAAAATATTTTCTTTATACTATTCATATATGCTTCCCTAAAGCTTTGAGATCTTTTTTTATTTCTTTTAATAATTTTATATATTTCTTCCGTTTCTTTATTTTTAATCCCAGCTCTTTCAGCTCATCTTCATTGTTTTTTAAATAATCTGTTTTTACTTTATTGGCTTCTCTATAAACCAGATATGGATATTTCTTATTTCCCCTATTTTTAAATACAATATTACCTTTTGGCAATTCAAGAACTTTTTCCATATAAAATTCTTTCATCTTTAATAATCTTTCCTTTTCTTCTTTAAACACTTCTTTTAAAATTACCATTTGGATTAGTCCTCTTAATATTCTCTAATATTGCCCTACTTATTTTAATATATTATCAGTTGTAGGGCAATATCTATAATTTATAATTTGCCCTACAACTTATTATATTATACTATTTCGTAGGGCAATATTAAATAAAATTTTAATTCTAATTAAATTTCATCAGGGGATTAAATCTTTTACTTTTTGTAAGTAACCTATAATCCGGTTCGAAATTTCAATACTTGGGGCTACCAGAATATGACAACCGGTTTATGAAAAAAAATGTTGCTCGTTTGCGTTATAATATTATAATATTTAAATCCTGTAACATCTTTCTATTATTCTCTATATTGCTAAAAAATCATAAAGTAGTTTTAAATCATCCTTTAAATTCCTAAAAATTACTTTTTGCCATATAGCAGTTAAGGAAATAAAAGAATAAACTACTTTTTCTTTTCACGGGATATCTTTTCCAGTTTTATTATATTTCTTTTAACCTGGTTATATAATTTTTGAAGCTTTCTTCTTTCCTGTATGCTATCCTCAAGCCTGGAAATTTTATTTTTATCTAATTTTCCTAAATATTTAAAAATATTTTTTTTATTATCTCTGTAATTTAGATAATAATAAATATGCCCCTTTATTTCCTTTTTTATCAGGCTACCCTTTAGAAACTTCTTTAATTTATCCTCATCATTTTTTTGAAGGTTTATTAGCCTGCTTAGCTCTTCTTTTAAGATCCCATTTAGAACTTCCATATTTTTCACCAATCTTACCAGACAATCTATTGTTTTTAAAATACTGTCTGGTAATTTTTACCTGGTTACCAGACAATTATTAAATTATTATCATATGTCTGGTAACTAATTTCAATATGCAGAAATATATATCCTATCTGGCTCCGGGTAGGACTATAAAATTTATTTTGAAAATTATCTTGACAAAAAAAATTATTTAGTTAAGATACTAATTTGATTAATAGCTTAACTAATTTTTAATATAACTGATTTGAATTGTAATTTTATGAATTTATATGAATGATAGAAGAAAACTAATCGAAAAGATTCTCGAGGATATCCGCGCGATAAAGCATGAGATTTCTGCTGAACTCCACTTTTTCTCTGCTGGTATACGAATTACACATCCGCAGTGGCTGGTCTTACGCCTTGTAAAAAGTAACGGAACTATAAATATCAAGGATCTTGCTAATTTACTCGATACTACCAGCAGTGCAACTACACAGATTGTTAATGGTCTGGTAAACAAAGGGCTGCTTTTAAGAAAAAGGAATCCTGATGACCGCCGGACTTTAAAAATAGAATTATCGGAGAAATTCAAGAATCAATTCGATTCAATAAAAAATAAAAGTTTTAAGACATTATCTTTACTATTTGATGCTCTGGACGATGACGAGCTTCTAAAATATTGTGAACTTAACGATAAAATTATAGGTAATATCTTACTTAAGGAACAGATTAGAAAGAAAAAAAATAAATGATCAGACTGGCCAGATACCTCAAACCTTTCACTCTTATGATTTTAATTGCCATTGCCCTGTTGTTTATTCAGGGAATGGCTGATTTGTCGCTTCCTGACTATATGTCGAATATAGTAAACAATGGCATACAGCAGGGCGGTATAGAAAATGCTGTTCCGAAAGCGATCCGCCTGAATGAAATGAATAAACTTGCCCTGTTTATGAGTGCAGATGACAAAGCGGAAGTGCTGAAGAATTATACACTTATCGCCAACACCTCTACTGACTACGATAAATATTTAAAAGATTATCCGCAACTAAGCGAAGAGGCTATTTATATATTGAATAAGATTGATCAGAAAGAAACTGATAAGATCAACCCTATGATGGGAAAAGCATTTCTCGCTGTTTCAGGTATCGAGCAGATCATAGCGAACCCATCCGGGGCAGCGATCGCCGGCAGCGAACTGGGCCTTGACCTGACAAAGATTCCCGAAGGTATGACATCGGACCAGATTTTTAATATGCTTGCAGATTTACCTGCAGATCAGCTTTTGAAGATCCGCACTGCTATTGATAAGAAGTTTGAATCGATAGGTGACAAAATGGTGGCACAAATGGCTATCGGATCTGTAAAAGCTGAGTACTCTGCCCTTGGTATGGATGTAAACAAGATTCAGAGTAATTATATCTGGCGTACGGGACTACTGATGCTTCTTTTATCCCTTTTATCAGCGGCTTCTACGGTTACAGTCGGATACCTTTCTGCAAGAGTGGCAGCCGGACTGTCAAGGAACCTGCGTAGAAAGGTATTTGATAAAGTTGAAAATTTTTCAAATGCTGAGTTTGATAAATTTTCTACTGCCTCACTTATTACAAGGTCAACCAATGATATTACCCAGATTCAAATGCTTGTCATAATACTGATGAGAATTGTCTTCTACGCACCCATTCTGGGTATCGGAGGAATAATACTTGCGCTTGACAAAAGCACATCGATGTCATGGATCATCGCTGTTGCTATTGTTACTCTGGTTTCTCTTATAATTGTGGTATTCTCTATAGCCTTACCAAAATTCAAAATTATTCAGAACCTTATCGATCGTCTGAGCCTTATAACACGTGAAAACCTCTCGGGCATGATGGTGATAAGAGCATTCAACAAACAGAAATTCGAAGAAGACCGCTTTGACAGAGCCAATACTGACCTTACAAAAACAAATTTATTTATAAATCGTGTAATGGTTTCAATGATGCCGGTTATGATGCTCCTGATGAATGGACTTTCTTTACTCATTATCTGGGTAGGTGCACATCAGGTAGCACAATCTCAAATGCAGGTTGGTGATATGATGGCATTTTTGCAGTATGCAATGATGATCGTTATGGCCTTCCTGATGATGTCTGTAATGTTCATAATGGTACCGAGGGCTTCGGTTTCTGCCGGCCGCGTTGCAGATGTATTGGGCACTGAGTCTATCATCCGGGATCCTCAAGACCCGAAGAACTTTAACGGTCCTATCCATGGAGTAATTGAGTTCAAAAATGTTTCATTCAGATATCCGGGGGCCGATGAAGATGTACTGCATAATATAAGTTTTACAACAAAACCAGGACAGACAACAGCATTTATTGGACCTACGGGTTCAGGCAAATCAACACTTGTTAATCTTATCCTTCGTTTTTATGATATCAGCAAGGGACAGATACTCGTTAATGGTATCGATATAAGAGAAGTCAAACAACATGATTTGAGGGATAAGATTGGATATGTACCTCAGAAAAGCACACTCTTCAGCGGTACCATTGAAAGCAACCTGCGTTATGCAGATGAAAATGCAAGTGAAGATAAATTAAGAACAGCTGCAGAGGTGGCACAGGCAATGGAATTCATAAGCGAAAAACCCGAAGGTTTTAAATCGGAAATTTCACAGGGTGGAAAAAATGTATCAGGTGGTCAGAACCAGAGACTTTCAATTGCCCGTGCACTTGTCAAAAATCCTGAAATCCTTGTTTTGGATGATTGTTTTTCTGCGCTTGACTTTAAAACAGATTCAGCACTTCGAAAAGCACTTAAATCCTACTCCGGACAAAGTACGATCCTTATTATCGCTCAGCGTGTGGGAACTGTCATGACTGCGGAACAAATCGTTGTTCTTGAAGATGGTAAAATTGCAGGCAAAGGCACTCACGGGGAACTGATGAAGAGTTGTGAAACTTACCGGGAAATTGCACTGTCACAGCTTAGCAAGGAGGAATTGGAATGAGTGAAGAGAAGAATAGAAATTCAGAAAAAAAATCTATGAAAGATGCAGCAGGCTTCGGCAGTCGACCCATTGGAAGTCAACGTCCTAAAGGTCTCATGGGCTTTGGTCCTCCTGGCGGTCATTCCCGAATGCAGGGAGAAAAACCCCGGAATTTCAAGGCCACAATGACCAAATTTTTAAAATATATCAGCGAATTCAAAGTGGCAGTATTAGTGGTAATGATTTTCGCCATAGTTTCAACGATATTTTCCATAGTCGGGCCCAAAATTATCGGTAAAGCCACAACCAGATTATTTGAAGGTGTAATGGGTGAAATAACCGGAACAGGAAGCGGTATAGACTTCAAATATATTGGGAATATTATCCTGATTTCGATAGGCCTATATGTGATTTCAGCACTATTTTCATATATCCAGGGCTGGATCATGTCAGGTGTATCAATGAAAATAACATACCGCTTCAGAAAAGATATATCTCAAAAAATAAACCGTATGCCGTTTAAATACTTTGATGGTACAAATCATGGTGAGGTGCTTTCACGTGTGACCAATGACGTTGATACTGTAGGACAGACTCTCAACCAGAGTCTGACACAAATCATTACATCGGTTATCACAGTTCTCGGAGTACTGATAATGATGTTGACAATAAGCCGGATTATGACACTTGTGGCGCTATTAATCGTTCCTCTTTCTCTTATAATCATACTGGCTGTCGTTAGAAAATCACAAAAATACTTTAAACAGCAGCAGGATTATCTCGGGCATGTTAATGGTCATGTTGAAGAGATGTACGGCGGACACAATGTAATGAGAGCCTTTAATGGGGAGGAAAAAAGTGCCGAGAAATTTGACAGCTATAATAATGTCCTTTATAGCGCAGCGTGGAAATCACAATTTTTATCCGGTATGATGATGCCTGCAGCATCTTTTGTCGGAAATCTCGGTTATGTAGCGGTATGCGTATTGGGCGGATGGCTTGCAGCTCAAGGCAAGCTGGCAGTCGGTGACATTCTGGCATTTATTCTATATGTCCGATCATTCACGCAGCCAATATCACAACTTGCCAATATTTCAAATGTTCTTCAGCAGACCGCCGCTTCAGCAGAGCGAGTATTTGATTTTCTGGAGGAGAAGGAGGAAGTACCTGAAACAAGCACTCCTGTCAGGCTTGATTCTGTTTCCGGTAATGTTGAATTTAAAAACGTTCATTTCGGATATAATCCCGAACAGATTATAATAAAAAACTTTTCCGCCAATATTAAACCTGGCCAGAAGATCGCCATAGTAGGTCCAACCGGAGCGGGAAAGACCACCATGGTCAAACTTCTTATGCGTTTCTATGATGTAGATGACGGTACCATTCTGATAGATGGAAAAAATATTAAAGATTTTACACGCCAGGACCTGAGGGCAATATTTGGTATGGTTTTACAGGATACATGGCTTTATAATGGCACAATTATGGAAAATATCAGATACGGCCGTCAGGATGCAAATGACGAAGAAGTAATTGAAAGTGCAAAAATAGCATATATTGACCATTTTATTCATACCCTATCAAATGGCTACAATATGGAACTGAATGAGGAAACTTCCAATATATCAGAGGGGCAAAAGCAGCTTCTTACAGTTGCAAGGGCAATTCTCGCACGTCCAAGAATTCTTATCCTTGATGAAGCAACAAGCTCCGTTGATACGCGTACAGAGTTGCTCATCCAGAAGGTTATGGATGATTTGATGAAGAACCATACAAGTTTTGTTATTGCCCACAGGCTCAGCACAATCCGTAACGCTGATTTAATTCTCGTAATGGATAATGGCAATATCGTGGAGCAGGGAAATCATCAGGAACTATTGGCCAAGGGCGGTTTCTATGCAAAGCTTTATTATAGCCAGTTTGAAAATAATACTAAATAGATTCTTTTTATAAGGGATTTATATCATATTCTTTTATAAAATCATCCACTTTTTTTATGTCATCTCCATCCAGTTCTATATTGCCCGCTCTGGCGTTTTCAATAGCCTGATCTTTATTTCTTGCTCCGCACAGTGCGATGACTTTTGGATTTTTGAGCAGCCAGGCTGTGGCTATATGACCATATGAGGCATTATGTTTTTCCGTAACAGTTTTCAAGTGCTTTTCCAGCAATGTATTTACTCTCTTTATGTTCTCAACAGAAAATCTCTGGTCACCGAGCCTTACATCACCCTGTTTAAATTCTCTATCCGGTGACATTTTCCCGGTAAGTAGCCCTTTGGACATGGAACTATATGCAAGAACCGAAACAGTATTTTTTTCGCACCATGGCAAGAGATCGGATTCTATATTTCTGTCAAGGAGGTTGTACTTTTCCTGATCGGAATCTATGACACCATATCTGGAATATTCTTTTATTTCTTCAATTGACGCATTGCTTACTCCTATTGCTTTTATTTTCCCTTTTTCCTTCAACCTCAGAAACGTTTCCATTGTTTCGGAAATCGGTGTCGTCGGATCCTGCCAGTGACTCTGATATAAATCTATATAATCCGTTCCAAGCCTTTTCAGGCTCTGATCCAGCTCATATTCTATGGATTGTCTGCCAAGGTATTTATATATGGGAACGCCAGGGGCATAATCGAAGAAATATAAACCTTTTTTTAAATCCCATCTGAGCCCGCATTTAGTCGCTATTACGACTTTATCTCTTCTTCCTCTAAGAGCCTTTTTGATAAATCTTTCCGAAAGACCCTGACCATATGCCGGCGCCGTATCGATGAAATTTATACCCGAATCTATCGAGGCCTGAATCGCCTCTATGGATTCTTTTTCATTCGTACCTCCCCACCATTTTCCACCGATTGCCCATGCACCCAATCCGATCACAGAAACCATTATTTGTGAGCTTCCCAATTTGACATATCTCATTTTTACCTCCTTTTTCTGGTAGTTTTTTATTATATCACTTAAAGGTTTTTACTGTACAATCGTTTGCTGTATAATTACTTCTAAGAAATCTATGCTAATAAACAATCGGAATTAACAAAAAGGTGGTTCAATGGATCCAAGGATAAAGAAGCTTGCAAAAACTCTGGTAAATTATTCATGCAGGGTGCAAAAGGGAGAAAAAGTCTTAATTGATTGTGTGGGAGATTCCGCAATTCCGCTGGTCAGAGCAGTCATATATGAAGTATATGAAAACAGAGGAATGCCTTTTGTAGATTTGAAAGACTACAGTGTTACAAGGGAAATACTCAAAGAATCCAGTATCGAACAATTAAAATCTCTCGCAAAGTATGAAATTACCCGTATGAGAGAAATGGCTGCTTTTATAGGAATAAGAGCCAGTGACAACATTAGCGAATTAAGTGACATTGCACCTGGCAAAATGGCAGATTATATGAAATATTTTATGGAAGCCGTGAACAATATTAGAATAAATAACACCAAATGGGTTGTTCTGCGATATCCTAACGAGTCAATGGCTCAACTTGCGAATACCAGCACGGAAGCATTTGAAGATTTTTATTTTAACGTCTGCAATATGGATTATGGCAAAATGTCAAAAGCAATGGATAGCCTTGTAAAACTCATGAATAAAACAGACAGGGTTCATATAACCGGCAAAGATACGGACCTTTCCTTCTCTATAAAAGATATTCCCGCCATAAAATGCGACGGCGAATTCAATATACCCGACGGTGAAGTATTTACTGCTCCGGTAAAATCTTCAGTAAACGGCAAACTTGCCTTCAACTCTCCTGCTGTTTTCCAGGGTGTTACTTACGAAAATATTAAACTTGAATTTAAAGATGGTAAAATCATCGAAGCTTCTTCCAATGATACAGAAAGAATAAATAAAGTTCTTGATACGGACAGAGGAGCCAGATATATTGGAGAATTCTCCCTTGGTGTCAATCCTTTTATAATCCAACCTATGAAGGACACTTTATTCGATGAGAAAATAATGGGAAGCTTCCACTTCACACCCGGAAAATGTTACAGGGAAGCATCAAACGGCAATGATTCTGCCATACACTGGGATCTTATCAGCATTCAGACACCTGAATATGGGGGCGGGGAGATCTATTTTGACAGTGTTCTGATAAGGAAAAACGGCAGATTTGTAATTCGGGAATTGGAAGGCTTGAACCCCGAAAATCTAAAATAAATAATCCGCCGTTCCTTCGATTTATCAAAAGATTTATTTCTTGAACCAGCTTAAAATTTTCTGGAAAAATGTAAGATTTTCATCTGCTTTAACAGGTTCCCCGGAAGTTGAAGACAGGTCAATCTTAATTTCTTCAGTCTGCATTATAAACTGGACCTCACTATCCAGATTTTTATCATTATCGATAAATGAATTATAGTTCCCGGCAAGTTCATCCAGCTTTTTCTCCAGAGCCTCACTGTATTCAATATTGTCAATACCTTCGATAACGCCGTCCTCTATTTTGATTATACCTTTTTCAGTCAGTTCTTTAACCGCATCTCTGATTTTTTCTATTCCATCCAAAAGTTTGTTTATATCTTCCGGAAAATTAACTGTCTTATTATAAAACTCATTAGTGCCTTCATTTAATTCCGATATACCATCGATATATTCTTTCCAACCATTATACAAACTTCTCATCCCGTCAGTCAGCTTCCCCACACCTTCAGGCAGCGCACTTGTTCCGGAAGCTATTTTACCAACACCACTGCTGTATAATAAAAAGTTCCCTGACAATCCACTCAATCCTGCCGAAAGATCAGATGCTCCCGTATCTATCATTCCTGTAGCTGAAACAAAACCGTCTACTGCAGATTTTTCACTAATTACTCCCAGCGCTAGATTCCTGATCTGTGCATTTTCGGGAATATCCGGATAAGCTGCCAGTATCGCTTCTGCAAGAGCCGATAAATCTGTATGGCCCGTTTGAAATGCCGCTATTCCACTATGAAGAAGAGTTATATTTGCAGACAGATCCGAAGCACCGCCTGCCAGGCCGCTGATAGCCGAACCCATAGTGTCTGTATTCGTTTTAATTTCGTTTATTCCTCCGGCAAGCGTACTGCTTTCACTTCTCAAAGTATCGAGCCCGCTTATAAGTTCTTTCATTCCGTTTCCAATACTGCCGGAATTCTTATTTATTTCATATACCCCATTGTTTATTTCAGCTATAGTATCAACAAATTGTTCGATACCATCCGTCAGATCACCTGCTTCATTTAATATTTCATCCAGACCATCTGCCACTTTATAAGCATTATCTCCAATATCCTCAAGACCATCTGCCATTTCTATTAAACCTTCCTTTGTATCACCGGTATCCTGAAACGGCAAATTCTGAGGGATTACTATAATATTGATGGGTTCAAGTTCAATATTTTCCCCTTTCATTTCAATTATGAATTCTTCCCCGGGGTATGGATATGCCCCAAATCCGATGTTCATTTTACTGCCTGTTACTACTTTTGAGGCACCTTCAGCCGAAACATCCGAAAATATATCAAGATCCACTGTTAATGAGACCTGAACCAGTAATGGTGTGTAATACTCGTTATCACTTTCCTTTTGTGTGTTACTATAATCCGTATAAGAAATCACGTCATCCTGTTTTAATTTATTTCTGACCTTAATATCTATTTTAATGTCTCCTGATTTTCCGGCGAGTTCTTCTCCTTCGATTTCCTTTCCGTTCAGATAATAGCGGATCTTTACTTCTACAGGCAGGTTTTTGTCCGTTATACCCTGATAATATAAGTCACCGATCTTAAGAATATCCATGGGCCATATGATCCTATCCTCTTCTACTTCCGGTTCATCCGCCGAAACCATATTCGAAATATCGAGATAGTCACCATAATCTACCCATTCGCTATTTTCATCTGTACCCCAGACCCTGTTGACTATTCGCTCATCTTTGACTTTGCCATTGTGATTTAAAATAACATAGACTGTTTCATTCTTCTGCACCCCGGTTTCGGATGTAAAACCAATCACTGAGGGAATAAGTGTAATCAAAGTCATAATTATTGTTATAGTAATTATTTTTGTTAAAAATTTTTTTCTTTTTATTTTTTTTCTTTTTATATTTCTTTTATTCATATTTTTCCTCCGGTAAATCAATTTAATAAATAAGATACTGTAATTTAAATCAAGTCTTTCTTTGTCTTCTCCTCCATCCCATGGTGGTCCAACCAATCAATCTCTCAAATAATGGGAGCAGAGCCGGGAGACCGAACAGGATAGAAACCATACTGATGATAGCGCCTCTGCCTATTATATTAGTTAACTCGTAGGTAGTTCTAATATCTGTAATAAAAGCTATACTCGCAGTAGCTGAAAAGAGTATCAGCACACTGGTTAAAATGGACCTCCCGGTATCACTGATAGTTTTTTGTACAGCATCCAGCGGTTTTAGAATTTTCAGATTTTCTTTATATCTTGATGTAAATAAAATAGCATAATCAACCGTTGCACCCATTTGAATTGCATATATGAAGACTGATGTAAGATAATATACGGGTTGATTGGTAAAATACGGAATACTGAGATTGATCCAGATAGCTAATTGAATAACCATGATCAGTATTACGGGAATCGATAATGATCTGAAACTTATTGCAATAATCAATGCGATAAGAACCATTGATAATATGGTGACATATTTTAAATCCGTTTTAGATATTTCCGCCAGATCTTTCTGCATTACGGCTTCACCGGTCAGATACCATTCATCATAGGTTCCGGATGTAAAATCTTTGATCTGCTCTATCGCTTCCGCCGTTTTTATGTCTTCAATACCTGTTGTCAATTGTATGGAGCAATAGCCGTACCCCGATTCCCTGAATTGATCAATCAACTCATCCGGTACAAAAGTATCAGGTATGGAGATATCTACCGCTTCGGATATGCTGCTGACAGAATCTACTTCAGTAATAGTTTTTATTTTATCTATCAACTGTTTTTCTTTAATCACCCCTTCATCGGCGGTAATAAGATAGATGACTTCTCCGGTTCCAAACTCCTGTTTAATTTTTTCTGTAGCTTCTACCGATGAAGCGTTTTCAGGCAGAGAGCTAGCTGTGGATGTATAAAAATCAAGATTCTTCTGCGCCATAAACGAGGGAACGATAAGTATTACGATTAATACCAGAAATACCCATCTTGCTTTTACTATCCACCTTGAAATTAAATTAAATCGTGGCAGAAATATGCGGTGCTTCTTCTTTTCAATCAGCTTATCGAAAATCAAAATCAAACAGGGTAAAAGAGTCATAGTAGTTATAAGACTCAGTATCACACCCTTTGCCATAACAAAACCCAGATCTTTTCCTATTCCAATTCTCATTATCATGAGTGCCGCAAAACCGGCAACAGTAGTAAGAACGCTGGCAGCTACTACCATACCTGTTTTGGAGATCGCAGTAATCATAGCTTCTTCTTTTGATATATTTCTTTTCTTTTCCTCATGATAGCGATGCAGAAGGAAAATAGAATAATCCATCGATACTCCGAGCTGGATAATAGCTGCAATCGAGGCAGTCATATATGAAATTTTCCCGATAAAAGCATTTGTGCCCAGATTCAGAATAATTGCCATTCCTACCGCCAGTAAGAGTACCACAGGTTCTATAAATGAAGTTGTTGATAGTGAAAGGATTATGAATATAACTATAAAAGCAATTATGACATATATAATTTTTTCTTTGCTTACCGTATCTTTGAACTCATTACTCAACACGGGCTGACCGCCAAGAAATGCTTCATCGCCGGCAATCTCGTTTATTTGCTCGATTGTCTGATAATCATTGATTAACCCGGGGTCACTATTTATCTGTATTTGAAGGATGGTTGATTCTCCTGAGACAAACTGATTTTTTATGTCCTGTGGTATGAAGTCAACAGGTACGTTTATATCGGTAAAATCATCGATCCAGTTGATTTCATTTACTCCTTTTATCTGCTGAATTTCTTTCTCCAGTTCCACTATTTCCCACAATTCCCTGTTCTGCACCAGAAGATAGATGGTATCGGACAATCCGAATTCTTCCGACAGGATCTCATTACCTTTTACCGAATTCAGCTCCCCGGGCAGATAAGAAGTCATATCATAATCTATATCAGTAATAAAATTTCCAATTGCGGAAGGGATAATAAGCAGTGCAAAAAAGATAATTATCCATTTTTTATTCCTTACAATAAAATTCCCGAACTTTTTCATTTTCCCTCTGAAATAATCGAACCTTTGTATTATACATATATTTTAAACAATTGTTTAAAATATATGTATAATATTATTAAATCTGGGAGTTGTCAAGCAAAAGATTTGTTTTGTTTCTTTGAATTTGAGATGGAACGATTAAGTCCGGGTACAAGAATTTTTAGATTCCCAGTATGCTTTTTATCAGTGTTTCTATATATCTTTCTCTGACCCGGCTGTCATTAAAATCCACATTAAACACTTTCCCGACACCATACTGTATTATAAGAGGATTTATTATACCTGAAAAAATTTGTATTGCCTTTAAATCTACAAGCTTATCATCCTCTATCCTGGTTATTTCACCTACCAGTCTTTTAAATGACGAATTTCTTATATCGATAAATTTTATTATGGTTCTTTCTATTTTATCTTTCTTCATGACTCTACTTGCAAGCAGCAGCATTATCCCCGGATAATTTGCCAGATTATCCATTAGTTTCTTTGCCCACGTTAAAATACGGGTTACGGCATCCATGCTGGTGTCATCCAGTATAACGGTAATTTTACTGATCTCCCCGGCAAAATATTCTTCGATTTCATTAAATAATTTTTTTTTCGATCTAAAATAATAATTAATTGATGCAAGATTCACTTGAGCCTTGCGTGCAATATCACGGACAGTGGGATTAACATCTCCCTTCTCCCCGATGATATTCAATGTCGTCTTGATAATTCTTTCCCTTGTATCAAGCTTGCTTTTGCTATTATCCTTTTTTAAAATAAATTTTTTATTTTTCATAACACTCTTCTAAGCTTCCGGATATCTGATAAGGATTCATTATATACTTATGTTTTATACAATTGTTTAAAAGATACCATAAAATCATCAATTGTCAAATTTTATCTTTTTTATTGGCGCAAAACTCAGCAGAAGATGTTTTAAGCCTGCTTTATCAAACATTACATCCAATTCACAATCACCGGTCAGCTGTTTCACTTTTAAAATCCTGCCCTGACCCCAATATTTATGCTCTATTAAATCACCTTTTTCGTAACTGTCTTTTCCCTCATATTCATGAACTCCGCCTTTCGATATACTTCGTTTTATATTCTCGGATTCGATTTTATTTTCGTCTATTAAAAGATCTTCACTTATTTCATTTATGAAACGGGAAACATTTCTAAAACCTGTATCTCCGTAAATGCTGTGCAACTGCGAAGAAGATAAAAATACTTTTTCTTTAGCCCGCGTAATTCCCACATAGCAGAGCCTTCTCTCCTCCTCGATCTGCTCTACACTGCTCATACTTCTTGAATGTGGAAAAATCCCCTCCTCCATTCCGATAATGAATACAACCGGAAACTCCAGACCCTTGGCATTATGAAGAGTCATAAGGATCAGGCCATCGGTATTTTCATCATAATTATCAATGTCGGTAAGAAGCGATACTTCTTCTAAAAATCCATCCAGATTGCATAAATCAGTGGCGCCAGCGGTATCTTTCTCATTTTCAGTTTGAGTATCCCCGGATTCTTTAAATGAACTTTCAGTGAAACTCCCTGATTCGGATTTTTCTTCATACTCTTTAGTGACCGTTAAAAGTTCTCTCAGGTTCTCTATCCTATTTAAAGCTTCTATAGTATTTTCATGCTCAAGTTCTCTTATATATCCTGTTTTTTCCCAGATTTTCTTCAGTACTTCGCTTACTCCATGCTCCATGGAAAAACTTCTGAATTCCGCAATAAGTGATATGAATTTATTAATTTTTTCTTTTGTGCCCTTACTCAGCATTGGAATTTCATCGTTTCTATAAAAAGCTTCACAAAAAGTGATATTTTTCCTCTGAGCGTATTTCTCTATTCCGGCAATCGTAGATTTACCGATCTTACGCCGCGGAACATTAACGATTCTGACAAGACTTACCACATCCCTCGGATTTGAGATAAGCTTCATATAGGCAAGCATGTCTTTTATTTCTTTTCTATCGTAGAATCTAAGGCCCCCATAAATCTTATAAGGTATGTTTCGTCTCACCAGATATTCTTCCACGGCCCTGGACTGGGCATTGGTTCTATAAAAAATAGCAAAATCCCTGTATTTTTTATTTTTTTCTTCCATATATTTTTCTATTTTTCTTACCACAAAATCGACTTCCGTTTTTTCATCCGGGGCCGTATATTTTGAAACCATCTCCCCTTCAGGATTCTCAGTCCATAGTTTTTTAGGTTTTCTATTTTCATTGTTTTTTATTATATAGTTTGCGGTATTAAGAATATTTTGGGTTGAACGGTAATTTTGCTCCAATTTTATAACTACCGTGCCGTTAAAACGTTTATCGAAATCCGTGATATTTTTTATTTCAGCTCCCCGCCAGCTGTAAATATTCTGGTCCTCGTCTCCTACCACACAGATCCTTTTGTGTTCTTCCGACAGGAGCATGACAAGCTCATTCTGGGCAATATTCGTATCCTGGAACTCATCTACCAGAATATATTTAAATTTTTCCTGGTATTTCTTTTTT
>Ga0265297_10006089_pt1 | contig 17804 bp, 14 predicted proteins | sample Munlanlwell13791_FD_192502 | JGI IMG/M metagenome (GOLD analysis project Ga0265297, IMG submission 192502) | Leachate microbial communities from a municipal landfill in Southern Ontario, Canada - Leachate well 137-91 | ecosystem: Engineered > Solid waste > Landfill > Unclassified | place...
AATGCCGGAGGCTGCGGTGGCCGCCAGCTTCCTGTGCACCTGACTGTTGAGTAATCTCTTTTGTTGGCGGAGCAGATTGTCTGTCAAGGGACGACCAGAAGAGTCGGCGCTGGCAGCACGGCGGAATTGGATCGGGGAGGCGTGACCCCGGCCGGCGCCTGGCTTGTTCCGCTCGTTTCCAGCGCAAGTATCCGAACTGTCCGATCAATTTGAACGCGATGACATTTAATTGTTGATTTACACATTCCTGTTCTTGCTTTGCCTCGCTGCAATCACGATGCGCATCAGGCGCAATTGCGCCTGCAAGCCGTGGCATGCCGTTCATTACGCGGTGCTGGTGATGATCGGTGCGTACGGATTGCTGAGTCTGCTTCTTGCATACGCAAATATCTACATCTCCCTGGAAATACTCGACGGCGCCATGCTGGTAATGCTGGCGGCGAGCATTTGGACTATCAGAAGAACTGGCGGAACCGTTCTCGCTGGTCAACCGGTAGTTGGCTATGCCCGATACGACGCGATACCGTATTTGGCCGCATGGGCGCTGAGCGCTTGTGTTGGCGTCATGTTTTTCACCCCCGAACTGGTGCCGTCATCGATGACGGGCGATGCTCCGCGGCATCTTCTGCATGCCATGAAATTTACATCGCTAGAAATGCCATCGCAGGCTTGGGCTTACAAGCCAGCCTACTATTTGACGGCAGGACTGTTTCTCTCAGCGCGGCTGCCGCTGGATGCTGACCAGGTTTTTGTTCTGTTCAACATCGGCGTCTTCGGACTCTCAGTGAGCAGTTGTGCTGTTGCCGCCGATTCGGTGTTCAGGAATCAGCGCTTGCCGGAAAGGCTGGCAGCAGTGCTTCTGGTTACCTTCGGGTATCACTTGTTTGCCCTGCAATATGGTTACTTTACCTTGCTGCTGAGTTCGGCTTTTCTCTTCGCAAGCATTGCAACGCTATCCGACTACTTCGATCAAGGGCATGACTTTCTTCTTGGTCTGGCGTCTTTATTCGCAGCCGGCGTCGCCCTTACTCATGCTTTCCTGCTCCCAGATCTTGTCATCTCTCTGGGCGGTGTACTGGTACTTCGATGCAGTCTGCACGGCGTCGACAGGGGCGGAGAAACAAGAAGATTCATCCGATATTTGCTTCCATTGATTGGCGTGGCGCTAGCCTCCAACGCTGGCCTTCTGGATAGCACGAGGATTGCCAAAGTCATCAGTACCCCCGGGTTTGTCGATCCGGATCCGATGATCAATCTGATCCCCTTCATTCCTGCGGCAATTGTGTATTTCCTCCTGTTCAGACGGGAGAGCAGGGTTCAGTTGCAGAGCTTTTTTTTACTGGCAGCAGTTGCGTTCACATTCTTGATGCTGGCCCTTCCCAAGGGCGCCAACGTCTCTGCCTACTACGTGAATCGAAATCAAATAGTTCTTTTGCCCCTGCTGTCGTTCGTCGCGATGGCCCTTGTTTCGCGCCTGAGAGAAAAGCTGCCCGGAGCGGCTCTTCTCTTGTCGTCGATGGTCGGCGCCTTGTTGTTGCTCCCCTATTGGATGAATAGCTATACGCCGCTTGCCTTGGTCGAGGGCCTATCCAATCAGGTGTTCTTGGAAAGGCTGCTCGAAGGCGACGATATGGTCTTTTCCAAGAATTCAATCACGGCGAGCTATTCGCCCCTGCAAATGACCGGACGGGATCGCGAAGAGTTGGTAAAGATGGGAAAGGGTGAATCCCGGTGCGTGATGCCGGGGACGCGCAGGCTGTTGGTTCTCGGTACTGATCATCAGGTAATTTGGCTTGGCATCTACTTGGGAGTCCAGCCCTCCTTGGCGCGCCGAGATCGGATGTATGTGGTCCCGGATGAGTTTGCCAAGGATTTGAATAGATGGATTTTGGATCCGGCGTTTACCCAGATTGCTGTCATAAAACATCTGAATTATCTGATCGATGCCGAGGACCTGAAATATGTCAGGGCGAATGCGAATCTGGTGTGTGAGGGGGATTCGTTCGCGATTTACAGAAAGTCGCGGGATCCGTTGCTTCCAAGGCAGACGAACCGTGTGGTGACCACGATAAACAATCCCCTTATCCCCAAATAGAAATAATCGCATTGGCGTGAGCAGGGGAAATTGCTAGCCTTCGGAATTCGAAGAATAACTACTATTCTAGGAGGCTCGGCATGGCGTTGGTCAATCCGCACGGTGGCGGCAATCTGCGACCTTTGTTGCTCGAAGGTCAGGCATTGCAGGCTGAACTGGCGCGAGCCCGATCTTTGCCCAAGGTCAAGGTGAGTTCGCGCGAGAAGGGCGACATCATCATGCTCGGCATCGGTGGTTTTACGCCTCTTGAAGGCTTCATGACTCATGCCGACTGGCAGGGTGTCTGCGACGGCATGAAAATGGCCAACGGCCTGTTCTGGCCGATTCCGATCACGCTGTCGACCGATACAGCCACTGCCACAGGCTTCCACACTGGTGGCGATATCGCCCTGATCGATCCCGAAGATGATTCGATTCTCGCCACCATGAAGGTGACCGAGAAGTACTCGATCAACAAGGCGCACGAGTGCGCCACGGTGTTCAAGACCACCGACTCGGAACATCCCGGCGTCAAGATGGTCATGGATCAGGGCGACGTCAATCTTGCCGGCCCGATCAAGGTTCTCTCGCAGGGCGATTTCCCCGAAAAGTATGGTGATCTCTTCCTGTCGCCGAAGGAAACCCGTGCCAGGTTCGAGGCCATGGGCTGGAGCAAGGTCGCAGCCTTCCAGACGCGCAACCCGATGCACCGCTCGCACGAATATCTGGCCAAGATCGCCATCGAGACCTGCGACGGAGTGCTGATCCACTCGCTGCTGGGCAACCTGAAGCCCGGCGACATTCCTGCCGACGTACGGTCCGAAGCAATCGCCACGCTGGCCGAGCAATATTTTGTCAAGAACACCGTGCTGCAGGCAGGCTATCCGCTCGACATGCGCTATGCCGGTCCGCGCGAAGCGCTGCTGCATGCATTGTTCCGCCAGAACTACGGCTGCTCGCACCTGATCGTCGGGCGCGACCACGCCGGCGTCGGCAGCTACTACGGTCCCTTCGACGCTCATCACATCTTCGACGAGATCCCCAAGGGCGCGTTGGAGACCCAGCCACTGAAGATCGACTGGACCTTCTGGTGCTACAAGTGCGGCGGCATGGCCTCGGCGCGTACCTGCCCGCATGGCGAGGCGGATCGCTTGCTGCTTTCCGGCACCAAGCTGCGCAAGATGCTTTCCGAAGGCGGCGATGTGCCCGCCGAGTTTTCTCGGCCCGAGGTGCTGGAGGTGCTGCGTGCCTACTACGCCAGTCTGGCTGAACATGAGAAGGTCGAGGTCAAGTTGTCCGGACATTCGGCCCGCTGAAGAATCTGAGCCCCAGCTTTTCAACTGCAATTTTTGATGATCAACACCGTAACCGAGGAGTAAAACCAAATGCCAACCTTTGTTCGTACCGAGAAGTGCGATGGCTGCAAGGGGCAGGACAAGACCGCCTGCATGTACATCTGCCCGCACAACCTGATGAAGCTGGACAAGGACGGTTCCGAAACCGGCCATGCCATGAAAGCCTTCAACCAGGAGCCGGAGCAGTGCTGGGAGTGCTACTCCTGCGTCAAGATCTGCCCGCAGGGCGCCATCGAATGCCGCCACTACGCCGACATTGTGCCGCTGGGCGGTTCGGTGCAGCCTCTGCGCGGTTCCGATTCCATCATGTGGACCATCAAGTTCCGCAACGGCACGCTGAAGCGTTTCAAGTTCCCGATCCGTACCACCGCGGAAGGCTCGATCGATCCTTACGGCAACAAGCCGATGCCGAAGATGTCCGAACTCACCGTCGATGGCGTGTTCACCCGCGCCGTCATGGGTGGTTTCCGCGCCGGCAACCCTGCTGAACTGATCCGCAAGTAACTGACCAATCGAGGAACCAAAAATGGCTGGAACATTTGAAGCACCGGAAGTCGTCTACGAAGAACTGGACGTTCTGCTTGTCGGCGGCGGCATGGCCTGCTGCGGCACCGCTTACGAAATCATGCGCTGGGCCGAAGCCCTCAAGGCCGAGACCGGCAAGGAACTCAAGATCAAGCTGGTCGACAAGGCCGCCATGGACCGCTCCGGCGCCGTGGCGCAGGGCTTGTCCGCGATCAACACCTACATCGGCGACAAGCAGGATCCCGCCGACTACGCGCGTATGGTCTCCAACGACCTGATGGGCATCACTCGCGACGACCTGGCCTACGACGTGGGCCGCAACGTCGACGACTCCGTGCATCTGTTTGAAGAGTGGGGTCTGCCCATTTGGAAGACCGACGCCGAAGGCGTGCGCCATGACGGCGCCGAAGCGCAGAAGGAAGGCCTGCCGGCCCTGAAGGATGGCGGCCAGCCGGTTCGTTCGGGCAAGTGGCAGATCATGATCAACGGCGAATCCTACAAGTGGATCGTCGCCGAAGCTGCGAAGAAGGCGCTGGGTCTGAATCGCATCGAGGAACGCGTGTTCATCGTGCATCTGATCAACGACAAGAACGATCCAACCCGCATCGCGGGCGCCGCCGGTTTCTCGGTGCGCGAAAACAAGATCTACATCTACAAGGCCAAGGCAGTGATGCTGGCCGCCGGCGGTTGCGTCAACCTGTTCCGTCCGCGTTCCGTGGGCGAGGGCTCGGGCCGCGCCTGGTACCCGGTGTGGAATGCCGGTTCGACCTACGCCATGGCTGCCGAAGCCGGCGCCGAGATGACCATGATGGAAAACCGTTTCGTGCCCGCCCGCTTCAAGGACGGCTACGGCCCGGTCGGCGCCTGGTTCCTGTTGTTCAAGGCCAAGGCCACCAACGCCTACGGCGAAGACTACATGGTCAAGAACAAGGAAATGCTGAACGACTACCCGCCCTACGGGCAGGCCGCCGTTCCCGCATCCTGCCTGCGCAACCACCTGATGCTCAAGGAGATGAAGGAAGGTCGCGGCCCGATCTACATGGACACCGTCACCGCCCTGGCGAAGCTGGCCGAGACCCTGACGCCGAAGGAAGTGAAGCACCTCGAAGCCGAAGCATGGGAAGACTTCCTCGACATGTGTATCGGCCAGTGCGGCATCTGGGTCGGCGAGAACATCGATCCGCGCGAGAAGAATTCCGAGCTGATGCCGACCGAGCCCTACCTGCTTGGCAGCCACTCCGGCTGCTGCGGCATCTGGGTGTCCGGCCCGACCGACGTCGGCGCGCCGACCACGGAAGAGTACGAGGGCATTCCGGCGCACCTGCCGAAGGGCTGGAACTGGGGCTACCGCTCGATGACCACGGTCAAGGGCTTGTTCACCGCCGGCGACGGCGTGGGCGCCTCGGGCCACAAGTTCTCCTCGGGCTCGCATACCGAAGGCCGCCTGGCTGCCAAGTCGATGGTCAAGTACTGCATCGACAACCCGGATCTCAAGCTCGAGTTCGACGAGACTAACGAACAGATCGCCGAAACGATCTGGCGGCCGGTCAAGACCTTCCTGACGCACAAGGACTACACCACGGCGATCGACGTCAACCCGAACTACATCACGCCCAAGATGCTGCAGATGCGTCTGCAGAAGATCATGGACGAGTACGTTGCCGGCGTTGCCACCTACTACAACACCAACGACAAGATGCTGGCTGTTGCAGAAGAGAAGCTGGAGATGCTGAAGGAAGACTCGCTCAAGCTACGCGCCAAGGATCTGCACGAACTGCTGCGCGCCTGGGAAAACTACCATCGCATCCTGACCGCCGAAGCCCACATGAAGCACATCCAGTTCCGCGAAGAGAGCCGCTACCCTGGCTTCTACTATCGTACCGACAAGAATTTCGTCGATGAAGAAAACTGGCATTGCTTCGTGAATTCGGTCTACGACAAGCACAGCAAGAAGTGGACCTGCTTCAAGCGCAAGCACGTCGATCTGGTCGATAAGTCGAAGCTGTTCAAGGCCGCCGCGCCGCACTAAGCACGCTCAGGCTGTAACATTCAGGCCGGAAGCCGCGAGGCTTTCGGCCTGTTTCATTGTTAGCGGCCAACCCCAGTCGTCACGAGGTTTCTCATGTCCCAGCCCGATATCCCGTTTCCCAACAGCCCCGTCGTCCCCACCATGGTGGAGGCCACGCATGTCATCCAGTTCTCCTGCCACAAGGGCATCGGCTGCTGGAATGCCTGCTGTTCCAACATCGACATTTCCCTGACGCCCTATGACGTAGTGCGGATGAAGACCCGCCTCGGCATCAGCTCCACCGAGTTCCTCAAGAACTACACGGTGCCCTATGAAATGGACAAGGACAGTATTGCCGGAGTCAAGTTGCGCCCGGTGGAGGGCGGCACCGCCTGTCGATTCATGAAGCCGGAGGGTTGCGGCATCTATGAGGACCGGCCGACCGCCTGCCGCTACTACCCGGTGGCGCTGCTCTCGATGCGCAAGCAGGACGAATACGTGGACCGCGACTCCTACGCCATCGTCAAGGAAGACCACTGCAAGGGCCACGAGGTCAATCGCCGTATCACCATCGCCGACTATCGCAAGGAGCAGGGGCTCGAAGAGTACGACGAACTCGCCCGCGGCTGGCGCCAGCTGGTGCTGAAGAAGCAGTCCTCCGGCCCGTCGATCGGCAAGCCGACCCTGCGCAGCCGCCAGCTGTTTTTCATGGCCTGCTACGACATCGATCGCTTTCGTGAATTCGTCAGTGCGGAATCCTTTGCCAAGTTGTTCGACCTGCCGCAAGCGGAAAAGGATGTTCTGCTCGCCGATGACGTCGCGTTGCTGCAATTCGCCTTTCGCTTTCTGCGCCAGGTATTGTTCGGCGAAGAAAGCATTGCGCTGAATGCCGAGGCGGCGCAGGAGCGTCTTGCAAAAGTACAGGAGAAGCGACTGATCGAGGAGCGCGAGGCGGCCAAGAAGCGCGCCATGGAGTCTGAAGCAGAGGGTGACGAAGGCTTCGACTGAAGCAAAATGAAAGTCGGCGCTGGTGATACGGCGGCAATCGCCGTATCACCAGCGCCGACTTTTTTGGTCTTACTTGCCGGCGATCTTTTCCAGCTTTTCCGCGCGGATCAGTTGACCGTTGAGTCCGGCATCCTTGGCCGAGCCGCCATAGGCGACAGTCATCAACTGCGAGTAGTAGAGCACCGGCATGTTGAACTTGGTGCCCTGTTTCTTGTTGATTTCGGACTGATAGACCTCGACGTTGGCCTGGCACAGCGGGCAGGGCGTCACGATCATTTCGGCGCCGTGGTCGTAGGCTGATTCGACGATGTCGCGGATCTGCTTCTGGCTCTTTTCCGGCTCGGAAAAGGCCAGCGCGCCGCCGCAACAGGTGACCTTCTGATCGTAGGTCTTGAGCGCTTCGCCGCCGAAGGTTTCGACCATCTTGTCGAGGTAGAGCGGATTCTCGAAGGATTCGCCATCGATGCCGAACGGCCGGTTGGTCTGGCAGCCGACATAGCCGGCGAACTTGATGCCTTCCAGCGACTTCTTCATCGGCTGCTTGAGGCCGTCGTAGCCGAAGTCCTCGATCAGCACTTCGACCATATGGCGCACATTTGCGCCGCCGCTGTAGTGCAGCCCGGCGGCGGCCAGCGCCTCGTTGGTTTCCTTCATCAGTTGCGCCGAGCCGTCGAGGCGCTCCTTGGATTCGCGGGCGCCAAGCCAGCATGCGGCACAGGTGGCGACGATATCCTGCCCTGGCAAATGCGTTTCGGCCTGGGCGAAGTTGCGCGCGTTGATCGCGATGCGCGGCAATTCGCCGCCTTCGCAATAACCGACCGAGGCGCCGCAGCAATTCCAGTCCGGGATCTCGGTCAGCTTGACGTCGAGTGCATTGCACATCGAGTTGGTCGACACCAGATAGTTCGACGCCGAAGCCTTGAGCTGCGACGAGCAACCGGGGTAGAACGCGTATTCTTTCTTTGCCATTTTCTGTCTCTCCGTCAGGCGGTGAAGCCCTTCTTGCGATCCTCGATTTCCTTCGCCTTGGCGATGATGGCGTGAAATCCCTTGAGATCCTTGACGCCGTGGCCGCCGAAAATTTCCATCGGGTTGAGTCGCTTCGCCAGGAACAGGCCGAGGCCGATGCTCTGCATGCCCAGCGCTTCCTTGATGCCGGATATCAGTCCGCCCCGGAAGTAGTGACGTAGCGTCAGCGTCAGTTCATTGACCCGCCCCTTCTTGATCGCGTTGTTCCAGAACAGGGTGGCGAACTCGCGTGTCGGCTGTCCTTTTGGCGCAAGGCCGAGGCGATGTGCATAGTTGGCCAGGCCGTGCATGATGTGGGTGATCGGCAACTCGCGCGGACAGCGCACCATGCAGTTGTAGCAGGAGGTGCACATGAACATCGAGTCGGAACCCAGCACCTCGTCGCGCTTGCCGGCACGGATCATCATGAAAATCTTCTGCGGCGAATGTTCCCAATGCGGGCCGAAGGGGCAGGAGCCGGCGCAAACGCCGCACTGCATGCACATCTTGACCATGTGGCCTTCTTCGACGTTGGCTTCGACTTCCTTGAGAAAGTTGTTGCGGTAACGTGCGACGGCCGTCTGATTTGCGGTAGTCATTGATCGCGTCTCCAGTGTTGGCTTAGCCGAAGCCCTTCATGGGCGAGGGGCCGAGCTTTTCGAGTTCGGCGACGTAGTCGTTGATCAGCGTTACCACGCGCTGGTTGTCGGTGATGGCGACTTCCTGCGTAACGACACGTTCCGGTTCCAGACCAAGCTGCGTCAGCGTGTCGCCGATCTTGCTCATGCGGTAGTGGGCGAGTTCCGAGCCCTTGACGAAGTGGCACTGGTAGTCGTCGCCCTTCTTGCAGCCCATCATCATCACGCCGTCGTAGCCCGAGTTCATCGCGTCGGTGATCCAGATGGTGTTCACCGAACCCAGGCAGCGCACCGGGATGATGCGGACAAAGGCGGAGTAGTTCAGGCGCGCCAGGCCCGCCATGTCGAGCGCCGGATAGGCGTCGTTCTCGCAGGCCAGAATCAGGATGCGCGGCTTCTCTTCGTCCTCCTCGGGAATCTCGATCGCCTTGACCTGACTGCCGACGGTATCCACCGAATAGTTCTCGAAGGAAATTACGCGCACCGGGCAGGCGCCCATGCAGGTACCGCAGCGGCGGCAGCGCTCTTCGTTGAATTTCGGGAAACGGCGCTCGTCCTCGTCGATGGCACCGAAGGGGCACTCTACCGTGCAGCGCTTGCACTGGGTGCAGCCTTCGAGGCGCGCGGTGGGGAAGGACAGATCGCCCGAACGCGGATGCGCGGCGCGACCGATCGCGACTGCTTCCACCGCCTGAATGGCCTTCAGCGCGGCGCCGGTGGCGTCGTCGGTGGCCTGCAGGATGTCCATCGGGCGTCTGACCGGGCCGGCGGCATAGATGCCGGTGCGACGCGTCTCGTAGGGGAAGCAGATGAAATGCGAATCGGCGAAGCCATGCTTGAACTGCGGCATGTCCGGGCCCTGGCGATAGTTGAGATTGAGGATCGAAATCGTCTTCATCTCGTCGCGCGCGACCTTGGCCGCGGCGTCGCCACCTTCGGCGGCGGTGACCACCGGGTTCCAGGCTTCGAGGTCGACACCGGCATTCGGCACCTGGCCGGTGGCCAGCACCACCAGGTCGGCGGCAATGGTGTTCTCTTCGTCGAGGATCAGGTCCTTGAACGTCACCGCACAACTATCACCACCGGCAACCTTGCTCGCCTTGCCCTTGGTGAAGATCACGCCGCGTTCCTGGGCGCTGCGGTAGAAATCCTCGCCCATGCCCGGCACGCGCAGATCCTGATACACGATCACGGTGTCGATGTCGGGGTTCTGGTCCTTGAAGTAGGTCGCCTGCTTGATGCTGGTGCCGCAGCAGTGACCGGAGCAGTAGGACAGATGCGTGCCCGTATCATCGCGCTGGCCGGCGCACTGGACGAAGACCACCGATTTGATTTCCTTGCCGTCGCCGCGTTTGATGGCGCCGCCGTTGGCCTGGAGGGCGAGTTTTTCGAGTCCGGCCTGATCGACCACGTTGGCCTGGCCGCCGCCCAGTTCAGGCAGCTTGGCCATGTCGTAGGTGGTGAAGCCCGTGGCCTGCACGATGGCGCCGACGGTTTCCTCGGTGACGGTGCCCGATTCCTGGGCGACTTGGATCACGAAACGGCCGGGAGCGCCCGAAGTTTCGGCGATGGTCGAATTCAGGTGCAGCTTGATCTTCGGATTGGCGGCGATCTTCGCGGCCATTTCGGCCACGCCGGTCTCTTGTGCCGCGGCGTAGGGCTCCTTGAAGGGCTGGCGCTTCCACAGTTGCGCCGTCATGCCGCCCAATGCGCCGGTTTTCTCGACCAGCACTGCCTCGTAGCCGGTTGCAGCAATTTCCATCGCGGCGGTCATGCCGCTCATGCCGCCGCCGACGACGAGGATGCGCTTGCTCGAGTTTTCCTTGACGTTGCCGGCAGGCTGGGTCATTTTCTTGAGTTCGGCGCAGCCCATGCGGACGTAGTCGGCCGCCATTTCCTGGCGCACTTCGTCGTGCTCCTTGCCGGCGGCGACTACCCAAAGCACGCCTTCGCGCAGGTTGGCGCGGGACATGGCAACGCCGTCGAACTGGAAGGCCTCGGTCTTGGCGCGGCGCGAACAGGCGGCGATGCAGACGTGGGTGACGGCCTCGTTGGCGATATCGTCCTTGATCATCTGCACGCCCTCGGCGTTACACAGGAAGGGATGACTCTTGACGACGGCCATCTTGCCTTCCTTCTTGGCGATGGCCTCGAGCTGCGGCACCTTCATGGCATCGCCGATGCCACAGCCGGAGCAGATATATGCGGCGTATTTGTTATCGGCCATGATTACGCGGCCTCCGTTGAAGCGGTTTTACGAATGACCTGGATTGCGTGCAGCGATGCCGCTGTCGCGCTTTGCACCGAGCGATTGACGTCGAGCGGGCTGGCCGCCGAGCCGGCGCCGAACATGCCGCCGTCCTTGCTGCCCTCGATGAAGTTCGAGGAATCGAGAATGATGTCGTCGGGCAATTTCACGCCGGTGATTTCGGGTTCCATGCCCACGGCCAGCACCACCAGGTCATGTTCGGTGGCGTAGCGGTGGTAGCCCTCGGTATCCACGCCGTGCAGGATCGGGTTGCCGTTTTCCTGGTTCTCGACGATCTTTGCCACCTTGCTCTTGACGAAGCTGACGGTCGCGTCCTTCTGCACCATCTGGTAGAAATCCTCGAAGCGGTCGATGGCGCGGATGTCGATGTAGTAGATGGTCGACTTGCCGGCCTCGCCATAGGCTTCGCGCACGTACTGCGTCTGCTTCAACGAGGCCATGCAGCAGATGCGCGAGCAGTGGCGCAGATGGTTCTCGTCGCGCGACCCGGCGCACTGGATGAAGGCGATGTTCTTCGCCTCCTTGCCGTCGCCCGGACGCAGTATCTTGCCGCCGGTGGGGCCTTGGGGATCGGCCAGGCGCTCGAATTCGAGGCTGGTGATCACATTGGGGAAACGGTCGTAGCCGTAGGGCTGAATCTTGGCTGCGTCGTAGGGCCGCCAGCCGGTGGCCCAGATCACGGCGCCGACTTGCAGCGTGACGGACTCTTCCTTCATGTCGAGATCGACGGCACCGACCGGGCAGGCGGCCTTGGCCTTTTCGCCCTCGGGCGTGCCGACGATCGACGGGTCGATCACGAAGCGCTGCGGATGAGCCATGTTGTGCGGCAGGTAGGCCGCTTTCATCTTGTCCAGGCCGTAGTTCCAGGGATTGGCGATTTCGGCACTCACCGCCTCGCCGCACTTGCCGCAGGCGGTGCAGTTTTCATTCACGTAGCGCGGGGAAACCTTCAGCGTCACTTCGTAGTTGCCTCGGCTGCCGGAAACGGCGGTGACCTCGGTCATGGTCATCAGGCGTACGTTGCGGTTCTGCTTGAGGCGCCGCAAGTTGATTTCCAGCCCGCAGGTGGGGTGGCACATCTTGGGAAAGTAGCGGTAGAGCCGCGCGGTGCGGCCACCGAGGACGGGGGTCTTTTCGACCAGGATCACCTGCTTGCCGCATTCCGCGGCTTCGAGCGCCGCCGTCATGCCGCTGATGCCGCCGCCGACGACCAGAATTGTCTGGTTGGTTGCTATTGAAGCCGTCACATCGAGCTCCCGAAAAAGTGTTCTTGCGTGCCGCGAATTTTATCGACTGCCGGCACTTCGGCCTGTGCAATCTTCCAATGTTGTAATAGAAAAGCTGAATGCGCCGATGCCGCGCTGGACAACAGCTTACGCGACTATTGGCACGGCGGCCAAGGTGCGAATTTCGAAGTGCAGTGTTTCCAGGTCTCCGAGTATCCAGGTGGCGGCGGGTGCGCCAAGACCGGCGACGGTACCGGGATTGACCAGCCAAGTCAGGCCGCCCTTGATGTTGGCCTGTTGTCTGACTTCCGTTTCGTGGCTGTGGCCGCAGCAGACCAGGTCGTAATCGCCGGTGCAGGCCATGCCGTGGCCGATGTGCGGGTAGTGGGTAAGAAAGATACGGCGGCCGCCCAACTCGATGGCAGCGTCCTGGCCGTGGTAGTGCAACTGATCTTCCGAGTGGCAGGCGATACGCGCGATGGACACCGGATCGCCGAGGTTGTTGCCGTGCACGGCATGGATCGGCAGTCCGAGTTTGAGCGAGGCCTTGAGCGTATTGCCACCGATGATGTCACCGCAGTGGATCACGGCCTCGGCACCTTCGGCCTTGGCCGTGGCAACTGCTGCCGCCATCATCGGACCGCGGTCGTGGCTGTCGGAGAGGATGCAGATTTTCATAGTGGCTGTCCCGGCGCAAAGCCGAAGAGTTGATCGAGGCGAAACTCGCGGATCAGCGCATCGGCCGCAGCTTGGCCGTGTTCTTTCGCGACGTCGGCAAGAATCAGGCGCGCGCCGTTGCGGTTGTATCCGCCGCCGAAGCTGACTTGGGTGGTCAGCAACTGGCGTGCCTTTTCCAGGGTCATATGATCACCGGGCCGTGGTAGTCCTCGTCCTGCGCCGGCGCCTTGTTGCCGATAGTCTCGGTCAAGGCGGAGGAGCGTGTGCCGTGGTGGTCGGCCTGAACCTGCAGCAGGATGGTTACGCAATCGCCGAGATTGTCATAGACGTCGCGGCCGGTGCCGAATATCTCGTTCTCCGAATAGAAGAACTGGCAGCGGAAGCACTGATCACCCACCTTGGCAACGATGAATTCCGCACCCAGTTCGCTCCAGTAGAGCGCGGGGCAGGGGGTCGGCTCCTTGTCCTCCGGGTCGAGCAGCAGTTCGACTTCGGCTGCCTGGAGTGGAACCAGGCGGCTGTAGCGTTCGAGCAGAATCTGGCTGACCAGTTGAAATTCACTATCGGTAAAGTCGGGAATGCTCATGGGTCTTCGCTTTCACGCGGGGTTGTTCATGCATGGGTCGGCTACTGTACAGTGGTGGGTCGACCTCGGGCAATCACTGTTGCTTATCCAAAAATAGAAATTATCCCCTTGTGCGGGGTCAGTGCTTAAAGTCAGAATATTGAGACTTTCTAATATATTGTTTGCGCCCCCTCGCGACCCCATTTGATGCAAGCCGCCAACACATCTTCTCCTCCGGTTCAGGAAGTCAAGAACACCACGTGCTACATGTGCGCCTGCCGCTGCGGCATCCGCGTGCATCTGCGCGACGGCGTGGTGCGCTACATCGACGGCAATCCGGATCATCCGCTCAACAAGGGTGTGATCTGCGCCAAGGGCTCGTCGGGCATCATGAAGCAGTATTCGCCGGCACGTCTCCTGAAGCCGCTCAAGCGCAAGGCCGGGGCCGAGCGCGGTGCCGGCGACTTCGAGGAGATCAGTTGGGAAGAGGCCTTCGCTACGCTGGCCGAACGCCTCGGAAAGATCCGCGCGACCGATCCGAAGAAGTTCGCGCTATTCACCGGCCGCGACCAGATGCAGGCGCTGACCGGCATGTTCGCGCGGCAGTTCGGTACGCCCAACTATGCGGCGCATGGAGGCTTCTGTTCGGTGAACATGGCAGCCGGCATGATTTACACCATCGGCGGTTCGTTCTGGGAATTCGGCGGGCCTGATCTCGATCGCGCCAAGCTGTTCGTCATGATCGGGACGGCAGAAGACCATCATTCGAATCCGCTGAAAATAGCGCTGTCGAAGTTCAAGAGCGACGGCGGGCGTTTCATTTCGATCAACCCCGTACGTACCGGTTATTCGGCGATTGCCGACGAATGGGTGCCGATCCGCCCCGGCACGGATGGAGCGCTGTTGCTGGCGATCATCCACGAAATCATCGCCACCGGGCTCTATGACCGAGATTTTCTGGTCAAGTACAGTAACGCCGGGCAACTGGTAAACGTCAACGAGGCCAACGACGAGTTCGGCTTTTTCGTGCGTACCGAAGTGCCTACGGAAGAAGCCTGTTACGAACCGCAGGACAAGCTCTGGTGGGACCGCAACACCAACCGCGCGGTAGTGACGCACCAGGCGGGCGCCGATCCCTACCTGCTGGGCGAGTTCAAACTGTCAGACGGCACGCCGGTGAAACCGGCCTTCCAGTTGCTGCAGGAACGGGTCAAGGACTACACGCCGGAATGGGCGAGCCAGATTACCGGTATTCCGGCCGAGGTGATTCGTCAGTTGGCGCACGAAATGGGTGTCACCGCGCGCGACCAGAAGATCGAGTTGCCGATCGCCTGGACGGATTCCTGGGGCAATGAGCACGACTCGGTGACCGGCAATCCGGTGGCCTTCCATGCCATGCGCGGCCTCGCGGCGCACAGCAACGGCTTCCAGACAATTCGTGCGCTGGCGATTCTGATGTCGCTGCTGGGCACCATCGATCGGCCCGGCGGTTTCCGCCACAAGGCGCCGTTTCCGCGCCCAATCCCGCCCTGCGCGCGCACTCCCAACGATCCGCGGGCGGTGCAGCCGAATCATCCGCTGGACGGCATGGTGCTGGGTTGGCCGTCCGATCCCGACGACCTGTTCGTCAATGACGACGGCAGCCCGGTGCGTCTCGACAAGGCTTTCTCCTGGGAATATCCGCTGTCGGTGCATGGCCTGATGCACAACGCCATCACCAATGCCTGGCGCGGCGACCCCTATCGTATCGACACGCTGCTGATTTTCATGGCCAACATGTCATGGAACTCGACCATGAACACGGCCGAAGTACGGCAGATGCTCAACGACAAGGATACAGAGGGGCCAAACGCCGGCGAATTCAAGATTCCCTTCCTCGTCGTCTGCGATGCTTTTCATTCGGAAATGACGGCTTACGCCGATCTGATCCTGCCGGACACCACTTATCTTGAACGGCATGACGTGATGTCGATGCTCGATCGGCCGATTTCCGAATTCGACGGCCCGGTGGATTCGGTGCGTATTCCGGTGGTGCCGGTGAGCGGCGACTGCAAGCCGTTCCAGGAAGTGCTGATCGAACTCGGCACGCGCCTGAAACTGCCTGCTTTTGTCACCAAGGAGGGTCAGCGCAAGTTCCGCGACTATCCCGACTTCATCGTCAATTACGAGACCGAGCCGGGCTCGGGCATCGGCTTTCTTGCCGGCTGGCGCGGCAAGGGCGGCGAGAAGTTCCTGCGCGGCGAGCCGAATCCGAACCAGTGGGAGATGTACGCCAAGAACAACTGCGTGTTCCACTACGAGTTGCCCAAGTCCTACCAGTACATGCGCAACTGGAACAAGGGCTATCTCGAATGGTCGCAGCGCAACCGCATTACGCGCTACGCCGAACCGATTCTGATCCACCTGTATTCCGAAGTGCTGCAGCGCTTCCGCAGCGCGGCCCAGGGCAAGGGTCTGACGCGCAAGCCGCCGGAGCATTTGAAAAAGCGCATCGATACCTATTTCGATCCGCTGCCCTTCTACTACGATTCGCTCGAAGCGCAGGTCACCGACAAGCACAAGTATCCGCTTGCGGCGGTGACGCAGCGGCCGATGGCGATGTATCACTCATGGGATTCGCAGAATGCATGGCTGCGCCAGATCCACACGCATAACTATCTCTACGTCAACGCGCTTACCGCACGCCAGCAGGGCATCGCCGACGGCGACTGGATCTGGGTCGAGTCGCAATGGGGCAAGGTGCGCTGCATGGCGCGTCACTCGGAGGCGGTGGAACCCGGTACGGTATGGACCTGGAACGCCATCGGCAAGGCAGCAGGAGCGTGGAACCTGACGCCCGACGCCAATGAATCGCAGAAGGGCTTCCTGCTCAATCACCTGATTTCGGAGGAGCTGCCCAGTGCCGGCTCCAAGCGCATTTCCAACTCCGACCCGATCACCGGGCAGGCAGCCTGGTACGACGTCAGGGTGAGGATCAGCAAGGCCGAGGCCGGCGAGCCGGAGCAGACGTCGCCCCAGTTCGAGCCGATGAAGCCCTATCCCGGAATGAAGACGCGCAGCAGCATTCTGGCCTTCCTCGGAGTCAAGCCGAAATGACGCAGCTCGCTCTGGTCATCGACCTCAACGTCTGCGTCGGCTGCCAGGCCTGCGTGACCTCCTGCAAGGAGTGGAACACCGCGGGCAGCGCCGGGCCGATGGTCGATCAGAATCCCTATGGCGCGGATCCGACCGGGACCTTCTTCAATCGGGTGCAAACTTTCGAGGTGGGCGAATTCCCCAACACCGAGACTGTGCATTTCCCCAAGTCCTGCCTGCATTGCGAAGATCCTCCCTGCGTGCCGGTGTGCCCGACGGGCGCGTCCTACAAACGCAAGGAGGACGGCATCGTTCTCGTCGACTACGATAAGTGCATCGGCTGCAAGTATTGCTCCTGGGCCTGTCCCTATGGCGCACGCGAACTCGACGAGCAGCAGAAAGTGATGAAGAAATGTACCCTCTGCGTCGATCGAATCTACGATACCTCGATGGCCGAGGCCGACCGCAAGCCCTCCTGCGTCAAGGCCTGCCCGACTTCGGCGCGGCTGTTCGGTGATATCCACGACCCCGACTCCGCGGTGTCGATCGCAATCCGCGAAAGCGGCGGCTATCCGCTGATGCCGGAGTGGGGCACGCATCCGGCCAATCACTACCTGCCGCGACGCAAGACCCGCATCAAGATTCACGAGGATGAACTCGAGCGTGCCGACAACCCGCTCAAGGTCGATCGCCAGTTGCCCAAGCCGGCCATGAGCGAGCCGACCCTCGACGACGTTACTACCTGGTAAGCGGACCCGACATGCATCCAGCTTTTTCCGTCATTTTTCTGACCACCCTGATCGGCGCCGCGCAGGGATTGTTTCTCGCGCTGTTCACCGCGCAGTCCTACGCCGCCTTCAAACTGCTGCCGCAGCCCGACGCCCACGCCTTTTACGGCCAGGGCAGCTTCCTCGCCTTGGTGCTGCTGGTCGCCGGCCTGATCGCCTCGTTCTTTCATTTGGGCCGCCCTGAGCGCGCCTGGCGATCCGCGACCATGTGGCGCACCTCATGGCTGTCTCGCGAGGTGATCGTCTTGCCGGCCTTCATGGGCCTTGTCTTTCTGTATGGCCTGGCCCACTGGCTCGACTGGCATCCGGTGCTGATGACCCTGCCCAGCGGACTGCCGGTGGATCCCACCGCGATGCTGGGTGTGGCGGGCACGCTGCTCGCCTTCGCCTTGTTCATCTGCACGGCAATGATCTATGCCTGCCTCAAGTTTCTTGCCGAATGGCACTCGCCGCTGACCGTCATCAACTACATCCTGCTCGGCGGCGCCTCCGGCTTCACGCTTGCCGCCGCCTTTGCCTCGGTGACGGCGCCGGAGCTGGTCAGCTTCCTTGCAGGCTGGGCCGCGATCATCACCCTGCTCGGGCTG
>Ga0265297_10006090_pt1 | contig 17801 bp, 23 predicted proteins | sample Munlanlwell13791_FD_192502 | JGI IMG/M metagenome (GOLD analysis project Ga0265297, IMG submission 192502) | Leachate microbial communities from a municipal landfill in Southern Ontario, Canada - Leachate well 137-91 | ecosystem: Engineered > Solid waste > Landfill > Unclassified | place...
ATATAAAAACCGTCAAATCTACCAATAAATACGGTAAATTTGAACTTAGCCCTCTAGTTGGTGGTTTCGGTCACACACTCGGCAACAGTTTGCGTCGAGTTTTGTTGATCACTATACCAGGTGCTGCCATCACTCGTATCAAAATTGATGGTGCCAATCATCTTTTTACTACTCTTCCAGGTATTAAGGAAGATTTAGTTGAGGTTTCTTTAAATCTCAAAAAAGTAAAATTCGAATATAACAAAAACGAACCGATTGTCTTAAAACTTGAGAAAAAAGGTGCTGGTGTAATCACTGCTGCCGATATTATTGACAACGATCTTTGTAAAGTTACCAATCCAGACCAAGTAATTGCCACTCTTGCCGATTCTAAGTCCAGTCTAAAAATTGAACTCACTGTCGAAAGGGGAGTTGGTTATACTTTAGCCAAAGAACAAAAAACCGATATTGTTGGTGAAATTATTCTTGATGCTACTTTTACTCCAGTTATCAAAACCAATTACACTGTTGAGCCAACTCGTTTGGGTAAAAAGTCCAACTACGACAAACTCACTATGGAAATTTGGACTGATGGTTCAATCGATCCTCTTTATGCCCTCAAAATGGCCGCCAAAGATTTGATCAATTCTTTCTCTCAAATTGCTGATCCAAAAGAATTTGAAGATGAAGTTGTTACCATCAACACTTCAGTAAATCCTCAAGGTAGTGATATTTCTGTAGAAGAAATTGAACTTCCTCTCCGAGTTACCAATGCTCTCAAGAAAGCTGGTTATGCTACTATTGATGCCCTCATCAAAGCTGGACGTCTCGATGTCAGCAAAGCCAAAAATGTTGGTGAAAAATCATTAAAAGTTATTGATGCTTGGCTAAAAGAACGTAATTTTAGTTGGAAATAAATTATGAAACATCGTATTTTTGGGAAAAAATTAGGTCGTAATTTCAATGAGCGTAAAGCCTTGTTCAATTCTTTGACCAAATCTATGTTCATCAGTGGATCTATCAATACGACTGAAGCTAAGGCAAAATCAATCGTTTCTACTATTGAGTCTTTGTCTAGTATGATTATTTCCAAACCCGAATTAAGTGCCAAAAGAGAATTATTTAAAGTTCTTCAAGACCAAAATTGGGTCAACAATGTTTTCAAAACTTTCAAAGAAGTTTTTGGTAGTCAAACCAGTAATTTTACTCAAATGACTCGTATCAAACGTCGTTATGGTGATGATGCCATGATTGTTAGACTTAGTTTTGTTAAGCCAATCAAATTTGATACCAAAAAAGAAGTAAAAATCCTGAGCAAAGCCGAAGGAAAAAAAGAAGTCAAAGCAAAAAAAGAAGTTAAAGTTAAATCAAAAGCCAAAAAGGAGACTAAATAATGAAAACTACAGTATTAAAAGGTAATCAAGTCGAACGTAACTGGCATCTTATTGACCTTTCTGGTCAAACCCTTGGTCGCATTTGTACTCAAATTGCTCAAATCCTTATGGGTAAAGATAAAACAACTTTTTCTTATCATCGCGACGATGGTGATTATGTTGTTGCTATTAATTCTGACAAAATTCAAGCTACTGGATCAAAGTTGAAAGATAAAATTTATCGTCATCACACTCATTGGTCCGGCGGTCTAAAAGAATTTACTTTAGCCGAAATGATGAAAAAAGATTCACGCCAAGTCATTGTTCGTGGTGTTTATGGCATGATTCCCAAAAATAAACTTCGTGATATTCGTATGACTCGATTAAAAGTTTTCGTCGGCGACCAACATCCTTACGCTGATAAATTAAATAAATAATTATGGCTAAAAAAACTTCAACAAATACTTATATTTATGGTTTAGGTCGACGCAAAGCTGCTGTTGCCACAGTAAAACTTTTTACTGGCAAAGGTGATTCGACTATCAATGGTTCATCGTTGGAAAAATATTTTCCTACCAAAACCGAAAAGATAGTTTACGAAAAGCCATTCAATATTACCAAAACATTGGGTAAATATCATTTTACTGCCAACATTTTAGGTGGTGGCAAAACTGGTCAAGTCCAAGCTCTTAGTCTCGCTATTTCTCGATGTTTCGTTAAAATAAATGAAGCTCTCAAAACTGATTTAAGAGCTGCTGGTCTTTTGACTGTTGATTCTCGAGTCAAGGAACGACGTATGGTTGGTACTGGTGGTAAATCTCGCCGCCAAAAGCAATCTCCAAAGCGATAATTTTTCAAAAAAAAGCCGGTATTTGCACTTGTCAATGTAAATACCGGTTGTCGGTGTTGTTTATTTAGTGGAGATAGTAAAAGCTCCCATTAAATTCTTAAAATAGGCCAACCAACGAATATCAGAGTAATGAAAATATATCTGTACGGTAACATTATCACTTCCCGGAAATATATTAATAACTTCGATTACAGACCCTTGTGGGAGGAATAGAGTTCCCTTCATTTCCAATGTTGAAGTGAGTTCAATAGTGTTGTTGAAACTTGAATCGGAATTGACCTGTGAAAACTTGCCCGCAAACCATTCAGGCAATTTTTTTATTGCCTTTTGGAGTTTTTTGAACTCTTCTTCGTTCGCATCTGTAATTTGATATAACATCTTCCATCTCTCCTTATTATTTTTTGAAATGTGCATTTATCTTTAAACGACTTTGTCAAACGCACTTGTTCAACTCATCGAATAATTTTTAATTTTATAACCTAAGTTATAAAAACAACCTATATTATCATTAATTTTAAATAATTCCAACTTTTTCCAAAAAAATAACCGTCATTTCCACTTTATTAAAGTGTAAACAACGGTTGTTGTTGTGTCGTGTCAGATTATTCTAATAATTTCATAAGCTCGCTTCATGTCTGCGATACTCGAAAGATCATTAAATATAATCAACATTTTTTCCTCAGTTCTCAGTTGAAATTGTTCGGAGTATCCCAGTAAAAACAAATTTCTTTTGCCGTCAGGGATGTCGACTAATATCTCTTCATTACTCCCTTCAGGGCAATACCAAAAATTATTAGTCGTTATCAGCAGTGCTCCTTTTTTTTACAAAAACAGTTCCGTCAGTGTCGAAAAATCTTGTTTTCCCATCAGAAAGGATTCTGTTCCATTTGTAATTCTTAGAAAACGACCAAAGTTTGTTTTTGATCAGGGTGAAGTACCAAAGACAACCCAAAGAAATTAGCAGAAACACGCTTATAATCCATTTGGTTGTCCCTACTCCTGTAAATGGCATTGCAGTAAAACCAATAGTGGCGTAACACAGTATGGCATAGACAATTATCATGAAAATAACAAATCCCTGGGTTAATTTCTGAGATTGGTTATCTTCCTTGACCAAGTCAGCAACCGTTTTCATTTTATTTTCCTCCTTTTTATTAGTGGAAACAAAAACTATTTGGCGGGATTATATTCCATTAGCAAATTGCCGGCCTTCATCAGTTTTAAGATCAGTTTTTCCATTACCAAAATGTTCCGAGTAAACAAAATGCGTTGTTTTTTCTCTTCACTAGAGGTCATGATTTCGTTGATATCACCCCCAAAATACAAAGCCGATACCAACGGTTTGTATTTGAAGTGAAAGAAAAAATAAAGATCTTTTTCTTTTTGTGTCCAGTCATTACTGTCGTACAAAGAAACATCACCGAAAAACAATTGGTTTACAATAATAAAATTGGTTATTTCTTCTACCGATACTGCCGTTGGGTTGTTAACCATCCTTTGCAACACCGGTCGGACTCGAGTGAAGTTTTGTTTCAGTCGGTCAAGTTCATCCCGTAAACACTTACTCATGGTCTCAAGCCTCCTACTAATTCACCGTTTAACGGTGTCGTCTAAGTATTAATTTCAATACTCACAAAACACCGTTAAACTTTACCAAAACTTTTAAAGTACTAAGATTAAAAAATTGCTATTAATTAAATTAATCTCAAAATTAACCCTATACTATCATCAAATATATAACTTTTCAATTTTTTTTCAAAAAAAATAGGGTCGACAATTGCTTTCGCATTTATCGACCCTAGTCGTTTTTGTTTTGTTATCCACAATAATAAAACAGCAGCAATATAATTGCCAAACAAATCCATGGTATACAAATGACGATATCTCTAGTTGTCTGGGATGTTTTTATCCACCATAGTTTAAATTTAGAAACCAACTTTTCGGTTACTAAAACCAATGATCTTATAACCAACATAGCAGTGATTAGAGCTGTTAAGAATAAAACCAATGCTGATGTTACAAACACAATCCAGCTAAAAATTCCCCAAGAAGATGTGTTTACAAAAAGACCATTTTCACCGATTTTCACATAAATTCCCAAAACTAGCAGTGAAACAATCATCATTACTAAAACAAAGACTTTAAAGAATATTTCAAAAACACCGATTCCATTGTCGTTCTCTGACATTTCCCTCATCCTTTCTTTTAATGTTCTTGTATTTTGTTGTCGTTTTAGTTCGCTTTTTGAAGAAATTGCCAACTTTCAAAATACCCCGTATTGTAGCATTTTTAGCTATAATTGCTTATGACTTTCATCCAATCAATCATTTTAAGCCTAGTTCAAGGTATTACCGAATTTTTACCCATTTCTTCCGATGGCCACCTAAATTTATTCCAACATTTTTTCAAACTAACTCCGTCATTAACTTTCGATGTTTTTCTTCATGCCGCCACTTTCTTATCAGTTATTTTCTTTTTTCGCCACCAAATAAAATATTTTTTTTCTAATCTAAAATATATTATTGTTGGTTCAATCCCTGTAACTGTCGCAGGATTTTTTCTAAAAAGTCAATTCGAAACCCTTTTTGCCAATCCCAAATTATTACCTTTCTTTTTTTTAATTACCGGAGTTTTAGTCCTAATCACTAAATTTTTTCAAAAAGGGAATAAATCTCTAACTTATTTTTCTGCTTTTGCTATTGGTATTTTTCAGGCTTTAGCCATTCTTCCTGGAGTTTCTCGTTCTGGTTGTACGATCTTTGCCGCCCTTCTTTTTGGTCTTTCACCCATCAATGCTTTTAATTTTTCTTTTAGTCTTTTCATTCCCGCTTCTGCCGGCGCTATTTTGTTAGAAGCAAAAGATATTCTTTCCCCTTCAATCATTACTAGCAGTAACTTAATTGCTTTTGTTCTAACTCTTTTTGTTGGAATTATTGCTTTGAAACTTCTAAAAAAAGTTATTATTAACAATAAATTCTGGATTTTTGGAATTTACACCTGTCTTTTGGCAATAACTTTATTTTTTGTTCTCTAGCACTCACCAGTTTGGCCTTTTATCCGATTCAAAAGCATTTTTTTAATATTCTTTTCTGCCGATCTGATAATTTTTTTAGAATTCACTTGTTTCCCAACTTCCACTATCTCTAGTTCTATTTGATATTTTATTTCTTCGTTTTTTGTATTAGACATTAGATATTAGAAATTAGATATTTTTAAATTTCTCCACTCATAAATTCTTTCCAAATCAAATAAAGTTGACTTGTTGAATAAGCATCCCTTGCCACATAATCGGCAATTTTTTGAAAGTCTTTATTGTCAAAAAGATCATTAACATCATTGCCGTGGACTCCGGCTTCCTTTGGGTTTTCAATTCCAAATGCCTTACATAACATTTCCAATTTAAATCCATGACTTTGTCTAATTTTGTTTTGCAAATCAATAAATTTATCAGATCCCCATTTTTTTATTTCAAAAGGTACTTTAACTCGATTTACCCCCGATCTAATCACCAAGTAGGGGAAATCAAAAGTATCACCATTGTATGTTACAAAAACTTCATATTCTTTGGCTATCTCCCAAAATGCCGTCAATAAATCTTTTTCATTTTCAAAAATTTTGTAAGTATAATTTTCTTTTTCAGGAATCAAATCTTTATCACCAATCAACAACACCATCCCTTTTTTTGAGTTTGGGTTATAAGCCCCAATAGCACACACCATTCCAAAAATAGAATACAAGCCTGTCTTTTTTTTGGCTACTTCTTTATTTTCTTCCAATCTTTCCAAATTATTCAACAAATAGTCTTGTTGGACTTCATCCAATTCTTCAAACTTTTTCCCTACTGTTTCAATATCAAATACCATAGTTTTTACCGCCGCTACAAATTCACTTGCTTCATCACTTTCCACTATTTGACAGCTATCAATTATTAAACTTATCTGTCCTTTATATTCTTGAGTTTTTCCATTTACCTCAATTACTTTTCCAACTTCCACCTGGCACATTGCCAAATTATTATTCCAAATTTTAGCTTCAATTTTTCCCTCAGGTTTACTCAATTCCAACTGATAATAATTATCTCCTTTGCTAGTTTGTTTCATCTCCTTTTTAGTTATCAAAAAATGTTCATCTCGAATCAGCTGATTAGCTTCAAATTTAATTGCCATAGCCATAATTATAAACCATTGGATGATATAATAAGACTATGTATTCACATATTCCCTTAGGTAATAAATACCCTCAAATAGTCAATGCTATTATCGAAATTCCCAAAGAAACCCACAACAAATATGAATATGATGAAAAATTAGATGTTATTCGACTCGATCGGGCACTTCATTCTCCTATGCATTATCCAGTCGATTATGGTTTTATCCCCGAAACTCGATCTCACGATGGTGATCATCTCGATGTTATGGTTGTTACCAATACTCCAGTTTTTACTGGTTGTCTTATGGAAGTCCGACCAATCGGTGTTTTGATTATGACCGACGAAGCCGGTGATGATGAAAAAATTTTAGCTGTCCCTCTCAAAAACCCAAATTATGATGGTGTTACCAATCTCAAAGACGTCGAAGAACATTTATTAAAAGAACTAGTCCATTTTTTCACTGAATACAAACGTCTCGAAAACAAAAAAGTAACTGTCAAAGGTTGGTTAGGTCGTGCCCAAAGCTACAGAATAATTAAAGATTCTTATCGTATTTACCAAGAAGAAGAACGTAAAAAACAAGTCGAACTCTCCTCATCTCATATCGAAGAGTAAATCTGTTAAAATCTAACCATTCGGGAATTGGCGCAATTGGCTAGCGCGCATGCATGGGGTGCATGAGGCTGCAGGTTCGAATCCTGTATTCCCGACATACGAATACAGGATGGGAAGTTTATGCCCCGAAGGGGTAAATCCTGTATTCCCGACTAAAAATACTCATCTTCGGTTTTTCTTCGGTTTTGATACCTTGACGTGATCTAGTTAGGTTTGTTATCACTATATATAAATATGAAAAAGAAAAAAGAAAAACAAAAAGGTGCTACTGTCGGTGCCAATCAAAGTCAAAAAAATGAAGCCATTCGTGTTGCCATGGAACAAATTACCAAAGCTTTTGGTGATGGTGCCATTATGAAAATGGGTGAAAAACAGGCCGATATGTCCATCGAAGTTATTCCTACTGGTTGTTTACCTCTCGATATTGCTTTGGGCGTTGGCGGTTTACCTCGTGGCCGAGTTACTGAAATTTTTGGACCAGAAGCATCAGGTAAAACCACTGTTTGTCTTCATGTTGTTGCCGAAGCCCAAAAAATGGGCGGCACGTGTGCCTTTATCGATGTTGAACACGCCCTCGATCCTCTTCGAGCCGCTACTGTTGGTGTAAATTTAGATAATTTATTAATCTCTCAACCAGACAATGGTGAACAAGCCCTCGAAATAGTTGAAACTTTGGTTCGTTCCAATGCTGTCGATGTTATTGTCATCGATTCTGTTGCCGCTCTTGTCCCAAAAGCCGAAATTGAAGGCGAAATGGGAGATTCTATGATGGGTGTCCAGGCTCGTCTTATGTCTCAAGCCTTACGCAAACTCACTGGTGCTATTTCCAAATCCAAAGCTGTGGTTATATTTACCAATCAAATTCGCCAAAAGATAGGCGTAATGTTTGGCAATCCTGAAACTACTCCTGGTGGTTTAGCTCTCAAATTTTATGCTTCAGTCCGCATCGATTTACGCAAAATTGCCAATATCAAAACTGCTGCCGGTGATTCTATTGGTTCCCAACATCGTGCTCGAATTATAAAAAATAAAGTTGCTCCACCATTCAGAGAAGCGGAATTCGATATTATGAATACCGAAGGTATTTCTATTCTCGGAGGTTTAGTCGATTTGGCTGTTTCTCATGGGCTAATTACCAAGTCTGGTGCTTTCTTCAAAGTTGGCGATCAAAATATTCAAGGTCGTGAAGCCACCAAAAAATATTTTAAAGAAAATCCCAAAATTGCCAAAGAATATCGTGATTTAGTTTGGCAAAAAGTCAAAGAAAATGTTGAGCCTATAGGCAAAATATCAGACAGTGATACTGAGTAATATCAAAACCAGTCGTATTCCTAATCGGGTGAATCTAATTTTCTCCGATCACTCATATCTGCCATTTTTTATTGATGATACCGTCAAATTATCTTTAATAAAAAATCAAGAAATTGATCCAGAAAAATTAAATTTAATTATTACCGCCTCTCTAAAATATCTTGGCCGTGAATATGCTCTTCGTCAAATTGCTCTTTCTCCTAAAACCGAAAAAATATTATCTCAAAAATTAAAACAATATTTTTTCAAAGCTACCAAGAAATTCAAATTATTTTCTAATTTTTCTGTTTCTCCAATTATCAGCAAAATAATTTCCGACCTAAAATCTAAGGGTTTACTCAATCAGTCTGACTTCACTTTATATTTTGTTAATAAAAACAAAAATAAATCCCAAGCTCAGGTAAAATATTTACTCCAACAGCAGGGGATCAATTTTGAACCGTCAACCCTAGATGATCAATCGGCCATCAAAAAAATTCTTATCAAAAAACGAATCGACCAAAAATATATTGCCGATTTTAAGCTAAAAACTAAACTTTATGCCTCTCTTTTTCGTTCTGGTTTCCAAATTTCTGATATCAAAGCCGCAATTGACGATTTTCTTCAATTAAAGTAAAATATACTGACTTTTAAATTAAGTTATTAATCATTAAATTATTTTTTAACTTTTTACTTGCACACCAACCAATATGTTAATTTGTTCTCCCCGTTCTTAAATTGTCCCTATTTGTGTTGTAAAAAGTAAATTGGAGGTTTTTTATGTTAGATTTTTTTCTGTCCAGAGTTAAGGGTTTATTTTCTACCCCTGAGGTTGCCACCAAACAATCCAAAAAGAAAGAAGCTGTTGTTAAAAAAGAAGTAGTCAAAGAAGTTACTGAAGATACCGACAAAAACAGAGTCGTTTTTTCACCAACCAAACCTGTCGTTGTTCAAGATACTAGCAAAATCGATACTCAGGTTCAGCAAGCTCTTCAAAATGCCAAACGAATTGAAATCGAAGCCAAAACCAAAGAGGCTGAAATTTCCAAAAGAATGGATTCTCTCGATGAAAAAGAACGTTATCTTATTCAAAAAGAAAAATCACTTGATCAACAATCTCAAGAAGTTAGAAAAAAACTTGATAGTGTCGACGATCTTTATCGCAAGCAATTAGATAAATTAGAAACCATTTCTGGTCTTGATGTCGAAAAAGCCAAACAATTGGTCATCAGTAGTACTGAGAAAAAAATGGCCACTTGGGTTGCCAAAAAAATTGAAGAGGCTCGCGACGAAATTAGTCAAAAGGAAGAAGAAATTACCAAAGAAATTATCATTGATAATATTCGTCATGGTGTTACCGACTATGTTGCTGAATATACTGTCTCAACTATTTCTTTACCGGATGAAACTATCAAAGGGAAAATTATCGGCCGGGAAGGTCGTAATATTAGAGCCTTCGAAAAAGCCACTGGTGTCGAACTCGAGCTTGATGAAACCAACGATATTCGTATTTCTTCATTCGATTCAACTCGTCGAGAAATTGCCCGTCTTTCCTTAGAAAAATTAATTAAAGATGGCCGTATTCAACCTCTCAAAATTGAACAAATTGTGGCTCAAACCAAATCCGATATGGATCGAATTTTGGTTAATGAAGGTAAAAAACTTTGTCAGGAAGTTGGTGCCTTCAATTTGCCTATCGATTTAATCAAAGAAATTGGTAAATACAAATTCCGTTTTTCTTATGGTCAAAATTTAGCCAAACACACTATCGAAGCTACCAAAATTGCTACCGGTATTGCTTATGAATTAAAGGCCGATGTCAATACTGTTCGTCTCGGAGCATTGCTCCACGATATTGGTAAAGTTGTTTCCGATCAAGAGGGAACTCATATTGATCTTGGTGTCGATCTTTTACGAAAATTCAAAATCAATGAAAAAATTATTGATTGTGTTGCCGAACATCACGAAGGTAAAGAATTTTCTTCTGTTGAATCAGTCATAGTTTATATCGGTGATGCCGCTTCAGGCGCTCGTCCAGGTGCTCGTTATGAAGTCCACGAAGAGTATCTAAAACGTATGAAGAACATCGAAGAAGTTGCCAAAGGTTTCCCTGGTGTTATCAGTGTTGCTGCTTATCAAGCCGGTCGTGAAGTTGTTGTTATTGTCGAACCTTCCCAAGTTTCTGATTCAGAAGCTGAAGTTTTGAGTCAAAATATTGCTCAAAAATTAGACGAAGAAGCCAAATGGGCTGGTCAAATCAAAGTTACTGTTATCAGAGAACTTCGTACTAGCAGTATCATCACTGGCAGTAAAATCAACAAAAATGCGGTAAAAGAAGATTAAAATTACTTGCTTTTTACGTATATTCCGCTATTATTAAAATAATTATTAATTAAATAAATAATAAAAAATGACCAAAAAAGATCTCATCGAGTCTGTCTCCCAAAAAGCCAAACTCAGTAAAAAAGCTGCTAAACAAGCTGTTGAAACTTTCCTCAACGAAGTTATGAAAGCTTTAGCTAGTGGTGAAACTGTTAAATTGTCTGGTTTCGGAACTTTCAAAACCAAAATGTTCAAAGCTAAAACTATCAAAGCTATCGGTTCAAAAGAATCCAAAAAGATTGTTGCTCGCCGTATGCCTCGATACATCCCTGGCACCAAGATCAAGAAAATGGTCAAATAATTTCTCTTTTGAAATTTTAAAATCCCTCCAATTTTGGGGGGATTTTTTGTTTTAGAAACAATTGTATAATTAACTATCGTGTTAAAAAAAATTCTTTTGGTTTTAACTTTTATTGTTTTAGTACTTTCGCGGTTTATTTATCTTGATCGTTTTCCTGTTGGTATAAGTCATGACGAACTAGAATATATTCTCAGTGCCAAAAGTTATTTTTCATCAGGTACCGATCTTTCCGGTTTCTCTTTCCCCTCATCAATTTTCCAAACCAACACCCTGGGTTCTATTAGTTTTCTCCCGGCTCTAATTTTATCCCCATACTATGGTTTAATTCCTCTAAATCAATTTACTGCCCGCTTGCCATATATAATTATTAATTTTCTTACTGCCTTTGTCTTTTATCTTTTGGTCAAAAAGCTTTTTCAAAATAAAAATTTTGCCCTATTTTCTTCAATCATATTTTTAGCCAATCCTTGGAGTTTTTATCTTTCTCGTACTGCCAGCGATACTGCTTTTGCTCTTTTATTCTATCTTCTCGGTATTAATTTTATCCTCGATAAATCCCCCAAAAAATTATTTCTTTCATTTTTATTTTTTATTCTTGGTTTTTTTTCTTATCACGGTGCCAAACCAATTCTCATCCCATTAGTCTTGGTTTGTCTTTTTTATTCCAAAATACATATCAAACCAAAATTATTATTTTTATCCAGTATTGTTGCCATTTTTAGTTTGTATTTTTTGGGTTCTCGTTTCTTTGCTAATTCTGCCAGTCAAACTCGCTCTCAGGAAATTTTATTTATCAATCAAAACTTAATCGGCCAAACCGTAAACACCGATCGTCAATCAAGCCTCGAAAGTCCTCTCAAAAACATTTTTATTAATAAATTAACAATTTCTTTAGAAATGTTTTCCCAAAAATATTTTTCTGCCTTTTCTCCCGATGTTTTGTTTATTTCTGGAGATAGCAGTGGCACTTATCGGTTTGGCCGTCATGGATTATTTTATTTAGTTGATTTTGTCTTTATTATTTTTGGCCTAATTTCACTTTTCAAAAAATATCCTCATCAAGCCAAATTTTTATCACTATTAATACTAATTTCACCCATTACTACCGCCATAAGCACTGTTGGTACATCCACTATTAATCGATCTTTTTTACTCTTTCCCATATTGATTATTTTTTCTTCTTTTGGAATTTATTCACTCAATAAATTTCTATCCTTTTTAGTTTTTGTTTCTTTTGCTGGTTTTTTATATTTTTATTTTTTCCAGTTTCCTATTATTGGCCAGGAAAATTATTTTTTTAGTCAGCGGATTATTGCTAACTATATTTCCAGAAACAATACTAATAATCTTGTTGTTGTTGATTCTGAACCCAGAGAAGTTTTTCTGGAAGCTTCATTTTATTCTCCAAAAAACAAAGTTGAAAATACTATTTTCACTTCCACTTGCCCCAAAAATTTTGACTCAAAAACTACTTACATTATTAAGTCATCAATTTGTGATCCAAAAATAAACAATATCAAAAGTATTAATGAAGAACAGTTTGGTGGCCCGCTTTATTTTATTATCAATGATTTTCTTTGTTCTTCCTATTTATCGCCAAAATATCTTCGTTTTCATTTAATCAAGGATTATTTATTAGAAAAAATGCAGACTTCTAATTTCTGCCAAACCTGGATCAAGTCTATCTGATTATGAAAACCAAAGTTACCATGGTTATGGTTAATTCTATCAATGGGAAAATTACCTTTGGTGATAGTTCTGATATTTATAAATGGACTTCATCAGAAGACAGTCAAATGTTTTTTAATCTTGTCAAAAAAGCCGACATGGTTATTATGGGAAGTCATACTTATCAAGCGATTCGTACTAAAATCAATCCCAATATTGGTCCATTCCGTTTAATAATTACTCACCATCCTAAAAAATTTATTAGCGATACTATCCCAAAGAGAATAGAGTTTACCAACGACTCACCGCTAAAAATTTTTAATAAATACAAACCTGTATATAAAAATATTCTTTTACTCGGAGGAAGTGAGATTAATTCACTCTTTTTAAAATCAAAATTAGTCGATGAATTATACTTAACCATAGAACCTTTATTATTTGGTAGCGGAAAAAATCTAATATCCGATTCAGATCTAAAAATAAATTGTCATTTATTAAAAGTTAAAAGATTAAATAAAAAAGGAACCCTCTTTTTAGTTTATAAACTTAATTATGAGAAAAATTAATTTAAGTCAAGTCGAGCAAAAAATTATTGATGGCATCAAAAAATATGTTGGTACCAAAAATGTTTTTATTGGCATTTCCGGTGGAATAGATTCTGCTGTAACGGCTTTTTTATGTGTCAAAGCCTTGGGTAAAAAACGCGTTTTTGGTGTTCTTATGCCCTATGGGCGCCAGTCTGATATTTTCGATTCCATTTCCGTAGTCAATCAACTGAATATAAAATATTTTAAAAAAGACATCAAACCAATTGTTGATCAATACAAGATTGCCGACAATCGATTTGTAAATGCCAATATTATGGCCAGAACTCGCATGACCATTCTTTATGCTTACGCCAACCACAAAAACGGTTTAGTCATCGGCACTACCAACAAATCAGAAATGGCCGTTGGTTATTTCACTAAATATGGTGATGGTGGTTGCGACCTCGAACCAATAGCTAATCTTTACAAAACTGAAATTGTTGAAATGGGTAAATATTTAAATATTCCCAAAAATATTATTACCAAAAAACCCTCTGCTGGTCTTTGGAATGATCAAACAGACGAAGATGAATTTGGTTTTACTTATGCCGATCTTGATAAATCTTTACAAGATGAACATATCAATCCAGAAATCGAAGTCAAAATTCAAGATTTAATTAAATTTTCCGAACACAAACGATGTCTACCACCTGTAATTTCGGTCTAATTATTGGCCGTTTCCAACCACCATGTCTTCATCATTTTCAATTCATTGATGAAGTTATTCACTCAGGTATTCAAAAATTATTAATTGGGATAGGGGAATCAAAAACTCCAGATCCCCGTAATTTTTTGACTGGCAAAGAAGTCAAATCACTTTTGATTCCCAATTTAGACAAATTAAATTTTCCCTACAAGCTGGCAATTATTCCTGATATTAACAATCCTCCTAAATATGCCGATTATGTCAAAACTTTTTTCCCCGAAATTAACGAAGACAATACCTGTCTCTTTACTGAAAATGATTACACTTCCAATTGTTTTGTAAATTACGGCCACCACTTTCAAATTATTAAACCAACTATTCTGCCTTCCCATGCCACCGAAATTCGTCAAATGATTCTTGATAAAAACATGGCTTGGCAAACCCTCGTCCCTCCAAATGTCGCCGATTTTATTGTAAAATATCACCATGTCTAATTTATCTATCGCCATTGTCGGTTTACCCAACGTCGGCAAATCTACTCTCTTCAACGCTTTATTAGGTAAACAAGTTGCCGATGCCAGCAATTATCCTTTTTGTACTATTGACCCAAATGTTGGCGTTGTCGAAGTTCCCGATAGCAAATTACCTGTTTTAGCCGACATTGTCAAAACCCAAAAAATAATTCCCGCTATTGTCGAATTTGTCGATGTCGCTGGTTTAGTCAAAGGTGCCTCTCAGGGCGAAGGTCTTGGTAACAAATTTTTAACCAATATTCGTGATTGCGACGCTATTTGTCATGTCGTTCGTGATTTTTCTGATACCAATATTATTAAAGAAGGTTCTATTGATCCTCAGGGTGATTTTGAAGTTATTTGTACCGAGTTAATTATCAAAGATTTAGATTCCGTCGATAAATATTTAGATACCAACAAAAATAATGCCAAAGAAAAAATTACTAAAAAATTTATCATGGCTCAAAAAATAAAATCAGAATTAGAAAAAGGCAATCTTATTGTCAATGTCGATTTTGATGATGAAGAAAAAGAATTAATCAAAGAATTTTTCTTGCTCACTGCCAAACCTTATTTTATTGTCGCCAATGTTGATGAAAATACTTACAAAAATATTGCTGATTGGAAAATAAATCTCAAAAATTTTCAATCAGTCATTCCAATTTGCGCCAAGATTGAAAATGAATTGGCCGAGTTTAGTTTAGAGGACAAGAAAGCCTATCTAGATCAGCTAGGAATGAAAGAATCAGGGTTAGAAAGACTAATTAGCAAAGCTTATCAAACCCTAGGTCTACAGTCCTATTACACTGCTGGTGTCAAAGAAGTCAGAGCTTGGACCATTCACCAAGGCGACACTGCTCCAAAAGCCGCCGGTGTTATTCACACTGATTTTGAAAGAGGATTTATTATGGCCGAAATTGTTTCTTATCCCGATTTTGTCAAATGCAATGGTTGGCAGGGTGCCAAGGATGCTGGTCTTATCCGTCATGAAGGTAAAACTTACATTATGCATCCCGACGATATCGTCGAATTCAGATTCAATGTTTAATAAACTCCTTATTATTTCTGGTCCTACTGCCACTGGCAAAACAGATTTAGCCGTAAAATTGGCAGAAAAATATAATGGAGAATTAGTCTCCGGCGATTCCTGTCAAATCTATAAAGGCATGGATATTGGTACTGGTAAAGATCAGCCCGATACTACCCCCATTCATCTAATCGATATTATTACTCCTGATCAAAAATTTTCAGTTGCCGATTTTCAAAAAATTGGACTGGAAACTATTTCAAACATTCAATCTCGTGGCAAATTACCAATTTTGGTTGGTTGTAGTGGTTTTTATATTGATTCGCTTATTAATCCAAATTACAACACTTTTTCCGTCAAACAAAATAAATTTTTAAGATTTATTTTAAATCGTTTTTCAATTACTACTCTCCAAAAAATTTATAAACTTTTAGATTCTCAAAATTTTTCTAAATTAAATCATTCCGACATCAACAATCACTATCGTCTCTCCCGCAAAATTGAAATCAAATTATTCAAAAAAAATATTAGAAATTCGAAATTAGACATTAGACATTTTGATTTATTACATATTTCCCTAACAGCTCCATTAGATTTTTTATACAAACGTATTGATGCTCGTGTCCAAAAACGAATAGATATTGGATTTTTAGAAGAAATAACCAATCTTCTTAAAAAATACAAATGGTCTGATCCAGGTATGCAAATTGGCGCTTATCAATGTCTTAAACCTTATTTTAAACATAAAACATCAGAGGAATTAAAAAATTGTCTTCAAAAATGGTCTTATGCCGAGCATTCTGACGCTCGTCGTCAAAGTTGTTGGTTCAAAACTAAGTCTGGTGCTTTATTTTTCGATATCACCGACAAAAAATTCCCCAAAAATATTTTTAATCAAGTTACCAAATGGTATACTAAACCATGACCAATAAAAAAATCGAAATTTCCTACAAGACCATTATTTTTACTGTTCTTTTTCTATTAGCTCTCTTATTGTTATGGCAAATTCGAGCTCTTCTAATTTTACTTTTCATTTGTTTTATTTTTATGGAAGCCCTCAATCCAGCTGTTACCCGTCTCGAAAAACTAAAAATTCCACGACCTTTAGGTATTTTAATTCTTTACATTATTATTTTAACTGTCATTTCTTTTGCTGTTGCCGGTATTGTTCCTATTCTTGTTGAACAAACCACTGGTTTAGTCAAAACCCTTCCAGAAACTCTCAAAAATATCAAAATCTTTGGTGCCAACCCTGTTGATCTCACCTCTCAATTTAAAATTTTAGAAAATGTCCCTTCAAACATTGCCAAAACCGCTATTTCTTTGGTTTCCAATATTGCTTCTGGTTTTGTTATTTTCTTCATTACTTTTTATCTTCTTTTAGAAAAGAAAAATTTTGCCAAATACAGTTATGATTTTTTTGGTGAAAGAACCAAACAAAAAATTGTTGATATTATTGAAAGGTTGGAAGTCAGATTAGGTAGTTGGGTTGGTGCTGAACTTTTACTCATGACCATCATTGGTGTATTGTCATATTTTGGTTATACTTTGCTTGGTTTAAAATATGCCGTTCCATTGGCAATTTTTGCCGCACTTCTCGAAGCTGTTCCATCTATTGGACCCACCATTGCTACTTTAGTTGCTGCTTTGGTTGGTTTTACTGTGTCTCCTTTAACTGGACTTTTAACTGTTGGCGTCGGTATTATTATCCAATTACTTGAAAACAATCTTATCGTTCCTCGTATTATGAAACAAACCGTTGGTTTCAATCCTCTCATAACTATCATTCTTATCGCTACGGGTGCCAAATTAGCTGGCATTGGTGGTGCACTTTTAGCTTTACCGATTGCTCTTACTATTGAGACTATTATTCGAACCTTCCTTCCTAAAAAATAAAAAACAGTAGACCAACAAAAACCTCCAAAGAAACTGTTAAGCCGGATTTTGTTTATGTGTCATCTATCTATTCTCTTTACCTGAGGCTCTCAAAGATAAGATGTTAACGCCTCAACTTAAGATTTCCACCAGGAGGATGCTCGTTTCACTTCGGCTCGCCGGAGCTTCTTGCGAAGGCAGCTCACGTACTCGTCTCTGTAGCATTGCCGTCCGATTGCTCGGACTCCTACATTTTCAGATCCTGCATCTTTTGTGGTCCAGACTTTCCTCTCCGACGAATCGGAGTTGACACTTCAATTTCTTTAGAGGTCAATCTATTTTACTAAAATTATTAAAGTAAAGCAGCGTCAGCGGCAGATAAGATTTTGAACATTTTAGTACCAGTTTCTGGATCAATAGTCTCAGCTGCTGGTCTACCATTCTTCAACATGACTTTTTTAACTTTAGATACGTCTACTTCAATAGATTTGCGTGATTTAACATTATAAAATTTAATGGTTGGCATTTTTAAATCTTCACCCCCTT
>Ga0265297_10006091_pt1 | contig 17800 bp, 20 predicted proteins | sample Munlanlwell13791_FD_192502 | JGI IMG/M metagenome (GOLD analysis project Ga0265297, IMG submission 192502) | Leachate microbial communities from a municipal landfill in Southern Ontario, Canada - Leachate well 137-91 | ecosystem: Engineered > Solid waste > Landfill > Unclassified | place...
TGCTCGTCTGCTTCAACAACTACAAACACAACATCGTCAACTACTACAGATACAACAACAAGTGTGGCACCATCTATTGATATTACATCCTCACCATCGGGCTCAATATTGGAAGATTCTGATATTACTATCACTTGGACTTCGCAAGGAACAATTAAAAAATTAGGGGTTGAATTTTGCCCATCGGGATCGGCAGTTGAATCAAGCGGGTGCACAGAAATTAGAAGTATTTCCAACACAGGAAGTGTGGACTTAAACATAGGAGATGTTTTTAATCTTGCAGTTGGAAAATGGTACCCTGTTTTAATAGATAGCTCAGATACTTCGGTTTATTCAAAAGGAGTAATTTTTACTGTTATCTCCTCCACATGCTCAAAAAATAGTGACTGCTCGTTATTATCCGATGTTGCCAGTAAATGCGTTAGCGGAAAATGTATTCCAAATGTTTCGCAAAGTTTTTCTATAAATGGGCAATCTTCAAACGGCCCAGTTTCTGTATCTAATGGATCGGCAGTAACTCTAACCTGGACTTCCCAGAATTCTACATCTTGTGTTGCTTCTTCGTGTAATGTTACAAGTTCTTTGCCAATAACGGGCGTTTGTCCTGCTGGAAATTCGGCAGATTCTTCGTGGTCTGGTTCAGTATCAACATCCGGAACAAAAACCAGTTCTTCCATAACTAAAAATATTATTTATAGTTTGATTTGCACTGGAACAAACGGAACTACTGCAAATAATAGTTTAGGAGTTCAGCCGTCTGGGAACGTCACAACAACATGTTCTGGTTATTTGAATAATTCTGTGGTTTTGAATTCAATGGATGCGGGTAACGGAACAGTAGGGTTTAACATGACAAATACAACTTCCTCAACACAAACTATTTCTGTTTCTATCGGTTCTGGGACTGTAAGCAAATCGTCTATTAATATACCAAGCGGGACATGTTCGTCTCCAAACAGCATAACTTATAGCACATCGGCCGACACAATAATCAAATTCACTTCTTCTGAAAAATTAATAGCCAGCCAGCCAGTGTCAGCTAACAGCTCTAATACTACTTGCACGGGTCAAACAAAAGATAATATTGACTACTATACAAAAGGCACAACTTTTGATTCAAACAATAGCTCTATGACAGATTATTGCGTTTCTGGCTATAGTTCTTATAATCTAATGAAGGGATATTGTGGGGCAAGTGAAAGACTTTTAAGCACTAGTTATTTGTGTCCGAATGGTTGCAGTAATGGGGCTTGTCTTAGAGAATCAGAGACAGTTCCTACAATCAGTATTACCTCTCCATCGGGCGGAGAAACATGGAAAGTAGGAGGAACTTACGCTATTGCTTGGACTTCAAGCGGAGTAGACAAGGTTAATATTGTGACTGGTGATTTTGCCAGCACTCAAATAAAAATGGGGGCGTCTGCCTCTGACGGAAGTTATTCATGGACGATTCCGTTAACGGTCACTCCTGGAACTTATGCCATAACATTATATGATGTAGACAACGCATCTAGTGTTGTTGCTACGAGCAAAAAAATCACTATTAGTCAATAATGTAAAAATTAAATAGATTAAAGGGCTCGGTAATTTCACTGGGCCCTTTAGTGTACATCACCACTGTCGCATTTGTCGCATTTTAGTCTTAAATCGGACACGGGCGTGTCTTAAATGAGACAGAATAATACACATGTTTTGTGTCTCATTTGTCTCATTTCCCGACTAAAACCGAAAATAGTGAGACGCAACTATTTTAGCTTCAGTCGTGTCAGATTTGTCAGATTTACTTCTTTTTATTGTGTCTATTGTGTCTATTGAAACAACACGGCTTTTGAGAGACCGAGACGCTTCAAACATCTTCCTATTTTGCCTAAATTTGGTATACTGAACCCAGACCGACTCACTTAATTTTAGGAACTGTCCGAAACGCCAAATTTGTTCCTGAAATCTAATTCCGAGTCCGACTTACACCGCCTGTAAAATTTATTCCAATTTTGGAATAAATTTTAGAGTTGGTGGGACGAGAACCGAAGGGCTAAGTCACGAAGGTGACTTGATCTCGGAGCGAAGCCCCGCGAAGCGGGGCGAGCGAGAGGCGAGTCCCACCTCCTCCGCCTTCGCCACGCTGAAGCGTGGCTACGGCGTGACAAAGTCCGCCAGTAGACACGCGAAAGCGGGATTATAATATGTTCTATGTATATTCTTTAAAATGTAAAGATGGATTTTATGTTGGTTGTACAAGTGATTTGAAGAATAGGATAAAAAGACACGAATCAGGGCAAGTTGATGCAACAAAAAATAGGTTACCAATTGAGCTAGATTTTTATATAGCTTTTAGTAACCAATATAAAGCTTTTAATTTCGAAAAATATTTAAAAACAGGATCGGGAAGAACATTTATTAAAAAACATCTTAGCTGATGGAATCAGGTTTTTGGAAAAAATTAAAGCGACCGATTATGGCTATGGCGCCAATGTCGGGAATAACAGATGAGGCATTTAGGCTCATGCTTTTAAAGTACGGAAAACCAGATGTTTTTTGGACAGAGTTTATTTCGGTTGACGGATTATTTTCCGAAAAGGGAAGAAAATATTGTCTTAATGTTTTAAAATTTAATCCAAAAGAACGCCCGATTGTTGCCCAAGTTTTTGGAGGAGATCCTGATTTTTCCGCCCAAGGCGGACCAGCCTCGGGCTGGGAAAATGCAGCCAAAATTATTGAAAGCCTTGGTTTTGATGGCATTGATATTAATATGGGATGCCCAAATAGAGATATTGAAAAAATAGGTGGAGGAGCGGCATTAATGAAAACTCCTGCCTTGGCAAAAGAAATTATAAAAGCAACCAAAAAAGGAGCGGGCAATATTCCAGTTTCAGTAAAAACGCGCATTGGATATTCAAAAAATGAAATTGCCGATTGGATTCCTGCTATTTTAGAAGAAAAAGTTGCTGCGTTAACTGTGCATTTTCGGGCAAGAGCAGAGATGTTTGCTCCGCCTGCTCACTGGGAGTTGGCAGAAGAAATTGTTAAACTTAGAGATAATATTTCGCCAGAAACTTTAATTATTGGGAATGGCGATGTTAAATCTGTTGAGGAGGCTAGAGAATTGGTAAAAAAGACTGGCATAGATGGCGTTATGTTTGGCAGAAGCGCTTTGGGAGATCCTTGGTTTTTTGCAACACAAAAGCCAACCATTCCGGAAAGACTAAACGCTGTTATTGAACATTCTCTGATTTTTGATGATTTGCACAAAGAAAATATGGATAAAGACGGTCATTATAAACAATTTGATGCCATAAAAAAGCATTTTCATTGCTCTGTAAAAGGTTTTAATGGCGCAAAAGAACTTAGGGAAAGCCTTATGGCGGTTAAAAGCACTGCCGAGGCTAAAAATTTAATTCAAAATTTTTTAAAATAGAGGTATAATATAAACATGAAGAAAATTTGGTTTAAGGCAAAAGAATATGGATATGGCTGGTATCCCGCAACTTGGGAGGGGTGGGCGACTGTTTTGATTTTTATTATTGCTATTGTCATAGCAGCTGTTATTTTTGAAACAAATGTTGAAAAATTTTTAGTGCCTTACTTAATAACAGTTTTTACATTAAGTGGACTATTGATTTTTATTTCATATAAAAAAGGAGAGAAGCCCGGTTGGCGTTGGGGCAAGAAAAAATAATTGGGTCAATTTGACACTAATCTTCGATTAACGTTAAAATGATATAATATAATCTATAAAAATATATCGCTACGCTAAATTAAAAATTTATGGATGCAAAAAAAATTTCGGCTAATTTCATTGGTATAGCCTTGATAATCAGCGCTATAATTTTTGGAAGCTTTTATTATTATGCTCAGCTGGCAAATACTAAAGACGTTTTGTCTGTTACGGGTTCGGCTAAAACGAAAGTTACTTCTGACCAAGCAAAATTGGTGATTTCTTTGTCCAGAACAGCTGCAATAAGCGCGCTTTCTTTGGGATATAGCAGTATTGCAAATGATTTGAGTTTAACTAAAAAATTATTGCAGGATTCTGGAGTGGATAATTCTACTATTGTTGAAAGTCCGGTTTCTATGTACCAAAATTATTATAAAGAAGGCGCCAGCGAAGCTAGTTATCAATTAAGCCAAACAATAACAATCCAATCAAACGATGTTAATAAAATAACAGATATTTCAAAAAAGATTCCTGATTTAGCTTCGCAGGGAGCTATTGTTTCTGTTCAATCGCTGGAATATTATTATTCCAGATTGCCAGATTTGAGGATTTCTTTACTAAGCGATGCAATTAAAGACGCAAAATCCAGAGCCGAAAAAATTGCAGAAGGAACAGGCAGAAAAGTTGGAAGTGTTCAAGAGGCTTCAAGCGGGGTGGTGCAGGTATTAACTCCAAATTCTGTTGACATATCAGATTATGGAAGTTATGACACTTCAAGCATTGAGAAGGAGGTGATGGTAACAGTGAAAGCTTCATTTAGATTAAAATAATTAAAACAGCCCTGTAATGGGCTGTTTTTTGTTGTATCGCTTGAGCGGGTAGTAGAATTTTGGCAAGTTATTTATTATAGAGTTTGGTAAACCAAACTTATGCCAAAATTTCACTACCCGCTTGACAAGGATGTTAGAATAATATAACATTAAGATAGTTAGGTATTTCTAACAATAATATTAAATAAAATAATAAATATGGAATTAACTTTTAAGCAATATAACACAATCCGTTTAATAGTGGTTATGATTTTAGCTATGATTATTGGGAATATGATAGTTTTAAAAAACTTTTTTATTCCTATAATTCTGTTGGTTATTAGTTCGCTTTTACTTATATATTTAAGAAAAAATGTAAAAGGAGTTATAGCCGACGAAAGAGATTATGCAATGGGCGGAAAAGCCGCATTTTTAGCTATGCAAGTCTATTCCTGGGTTGCTGTTGCTGGTATGTTTCTTTTCTGGGCGTTTTCAGACATAAATCCTTTTTATAAGCCGATTGCCATGACTTTGGCATTTTCAACATGTATATTGATGCTTTTGTACAGCGTTATTTTTAGATACTACAATAAAATAAATCTTACCGATAAAAAATTGATTTATTCAGTTTTTGTTTTAGCTTTATTTTTAGCCATTTTTTTAGTATTTAGTCTTCGTTTATTCTCCGGTGAAGATAATTGGATTTGTCAAAATGGACAATGGGTTGAACATGGACACCCATCTTTTCCTGCTCCAACAACTAATTGCGATTAATTACTAATATGAGAAACAAAATTAAAGAGTTAAGAACAAAAATGAATATTACTCAGGAGGAATTGGCAGAAAAAGCAGGGGTTAGAAGGGAAACAATTGTTTTTTTAGAGCAGGATAAATACAACCCATCTTTAAAGTTAGCGCACGATGTGGCAAAATCATTAAAAACGACAATTGATAAGTTGTTTATTTTTGAGAATTAATTTAAAAAACCGCTTGACTGTCCTAAGCGGTTTTTTTATTATTCCAAAGTGATATAATTAAATTGAATATTAAGATTATGGAAGTTATCAAAAAAATCCGGCAGGAACTGAAAAAGAATGCCGATGAAAAAATAAAAGAGAGCGGAAAGAGGTTTTTTAAAGAAGATATTAAGGCGTACGGAGTAAAAACTGGCTTAGTGGTAAAGCTAGGCAAAGAGGCTTATAAAGAAATTTCCGCCAAAGGCGGACCAGCCTCTGGCTGGAAAAATAAAGATGAGATTTTTAAGCTGTGCGAAGAGTTATGGCAGTCTGGGATTATGGAAGAGTCATTTATTGCCTGTAATTGGTCGTATCTTGTACATAAAAACTACCAGCCAAAAGATTTTAAGATTTTTGAGAAATGGATAAATAAGTATATTAGTAATTGGGCTTCGTGCGATACTTTTTGTAATCACACAGTTGGTGAATTTATTGAAATGTATCCGGATTATTTGTCAGAGCTTAAAAAATGGGCAAAATCAAAGAATAAATGGATGCGCAGAGCTTCGGCGGTGTCGCTCATTGTTCCAGCTAAAAAAGGCAAATTTTTGAAAGATGTTTTTGAAATTTCCGATATTTTATTGCAAGATAAAGAAGATATGGTACAAAAAGGCTATGGCTGGATGTTGAAAGTTGCGAGTCATCTTCATCAAAAAGAAGTTTTTGATTATGTGATGAAAAATAAATCAGTTATGCCGAGAACCGCTTTAAGATATGCTATTGAAAAAATGCCTAAGAGCTTAAAGGTCAAAGCAATGGCAAAGTAAAATACAATTAAGCAAATAAAAATTATGAATACGGAAGAAAATAGAAACTGCGATTGCAGTTGTAATAAAAAAACAAATGCCTGCGGGCCATCTGGAGCAGTATACGGATTGGGGATGATTGGGGCTGCAATATATTATATCCAGCATGCCAATACGTTTTGGGTGGGAGTATTAGGTGTTTTAAAGGCTTTAGTTTGGCCAGCCCTTTTGGTATACAAGTTTCTTGGAATGTAACGGCGTTGAAATAACTAAAGTAAATAATATTTAATCTGAAAATTTGATTAATAAGTCGAATTTTCACTACCTGGTATGGATAAACAAAAAATATATATGTATTTAGCCTATTTTGCTAAAACCTTATTGCTTGTATTGGCAGTGGGCTGGCTAATTTTTGCCCTATTATCTGGAGCAGAAAATAGCGGATTTTTAAAAAACATTCCAAATGCTTTACCTTGGATTGTGCTGTTGATTTTTGTTTGTATCGCCTTTAGGTGGCAGATTTTAGGCGGAATTTTAGTAATTATTTTTGGAGTTTTCACTATAGTATTTTTTAGCGCAATTCAATTTATCTGGATTTTATTCCTAATTTCTTTGCCATTGATAATTTTAGGCGCTATTTTATCTCTAACGGTTAGAAAATAGCTAAACAAAATATGATTTATAAATATATAATTAAGATTGATAGGGTTGCTGCCTGGGTTTTGCTTTTTGTGGTATTAGCTTATGGAATTACTGGATATGGAATGACAAAAGGAATAATAGATCCTCAAATCTCTCGTTTATTGCATTTAAATTGGTTGGGGGCAATTGGTTTAGTTGTTTTTATTATTCATACATCTTGGAGTGTTTGCACCGCCCTTAAAAGGTGGGGAGTTTGGAACATTTTAACAAAAAGTTTGTTGTCGATTTTTTATATTGCCTTAATCTCATTCTTTATTTATGTTCAATTTTTTTATCACTCAGCCGGAGTTTTAGATAAAAATTTAGACAATCAGCCTACGTCAACTATGGCCGAAGCTGGCACAACAATTTTTACAGCAGAAACGCTTGCAAAATATAACGGATTAAATGGTCAACCAGCCTATGTTGCTGTTGATGGAGTTGTTTATGATGTATCTGATATTTTTAGAAATGGAAAACATGAAGGTTGTTTAGCGGGGCAGGATTTAACTTCAAAATTTTATCAAGATCATTCGAGCAATATGCTAAACGGGTATGCTATTGTTGGAACTTTTGAAACTGAATAATTATGCCAAGTAAAATTATCCTTGTTGATAGAAAAGATAGAGAAATTGGAAGTGAGTTTAAGTTGAAAGCACATAAAGAAGGGAAACTTCACAGGGCTTTTTCAATTTTTGTTTTTAATTCTAAGGGGCAGTTGCTTTTGCAAAAACGTTCGCCCAAAAAATATCATTCTGGCGGGTTATGGACAAACACTTGCTGCAGCCATCCAAAAGTTGGAGAAACTGTTTTAGAGGCGGCTCACAGGCGACTGAAAGAGGAGATGGGTTTTGATTGCAAACTTTCAGAAGTGTTTAGTTTTATTTATAAAGCAAAATTAGATAAGAATTTAACAGAATACGAATTTGATCACGTTTTGGTCGGTAAATTTAACGGAAATCCGACAGTAAATAAAAATGAAGTTGCCGGGATAAAGTGGATTGATTTAAAATCTTTAGCTAAAGATATAAAAAGTTATCCACAGGCTTATACTTTTTGGTTTAAAAAGTGCTATAATAAAATACTGACAAAAGTTTAAAGAATTTCACAGTCACATAGAATTATGAATTTGCTCATAGTTGACGATGACAAGGAAATCATTGATTTTTTAAAGCCTTCCCTGAAAGCGGAGGGTTTTGTTATAGATACAGCCGATAATGGAGACAAAGGACTATATAAGGCACAAATAAATAAGTACGATTTGATTATTTTGGATAACGTTTTACCGCAAAAAACTGGGTTGCAGGTTTGTTCTGAGATAAGAAATGAAGGAAATAACGTCCCAATACTTATACTTTCGGCAAAAAGCGAAACAGAGACAAAAGCAGAGTTTTTAAATTCCGGAGCAGATGACTATGTTGTAAAACCGTTTTCCTTAACAGAACTTTCGGCTAGAATTAAAGCATTGTTGCGCCGTCCTAAAAACATTGAACATAATATTTTTCAGGTTAATGACTTGATGTTAGATACAGACAGTCATACGGTTATGTTGGGTAAAAAAGAAGTACGTTTAACAATGAAAGAATTTTCCTTGCTTGAGTATTTTATGAAAAATAAAAATAGAGTTTTGTCTAGGGGAGAGATTCTAGAACATGTCTGGGGTTCGGATGCCGATATTTTTACCAATACGATTGAGACGCATGTGGTAAATCTGAGGCGGAAGATAGGACAAACCACTAAAAAGGAATTTATATGCACCATCCCGGGAATGGGCTATAAATTTACTTTATAAAAAGGTCGAGAAATATTAAATTATTAATTTTTTAATAACATGAATAAAGTTATAAAAGAGTTTTTGTTAAATAAAAAAGTAAGGAATGCGTCGTCTCTTATGCTACTTGTAGCGACAGTTATGGGGACAGGAGCGCCTTGGTTAAGTTAATAATTTTTTAGAGGTCCTTTGAGACCCAACCTTGCGGACTATAAAAATGAAAGATCTTTTTTATATAATCAAAAAACGTTTTTTTTTCAAATTCACAAAATGAAGATTTGGCGCGAAGAGAGTTTATCTTGAACGTTCTTTTGATAGTATCTATATTTCTTATTTTTTCTGGAGTCGTTTTACATATCGTTTTAGTAGTTTTTCGTCTTTTCGATCCTCAATTTCATAATACAGATACATTATCTTTGTGGATAGAGATTGCAATATTAATCTTTTTTATTCTTCTCTACCTTTTATCCCGTAGGGGATTTTTTTGTTTAGCGTCATATTTTTTACTTGCCACATTTTTTATCCTTTCTTCTTATATGGGTTATCAATGGGGTGTAGATGTGAGTGCAAGTTTGCTTTTTTATGCGATTATTATTGTTATGGCGGGCATACTCATCAATGCTCGTTTTGCTTTTATCACAGTATTTATTATTGGCGTCACAATAGCAGTTACTGCATATCTGCAATCAATTGGTGCTGTAATACCAAATAGATATTGGACAACAGATCATTGGAGGACTACGGATGTGATTGTAACATCATTTTTGTTTATGATTATTGCTACTGTTTCGTGGCTGTCTAATCGGGAAATTGAAAAGTCGCTGGCAAGGGCAAGAAAATCGGAAGCAGAATTAAAAGAAGAGCGCGACTCTTTGGAAGCTAAAGTTGAGGAAAGAACCTTAGAATTGAAGGCAGAGCAAATGAAACAAATTTCCCAGCTTTATCGCTTTGCAGAATTTGGAAAATTATCTTCAGGATTTTTTCATGACATTATAAATCCCCTTACGGTTGCTTCTTTAAATATGGCGCAGATTAAAAATGAGCATACCAGGGAGATTGAAGGGGTAAAATTTTATTTTGATAAAGCAGCAGTTGCCATTAAGCGTATGGAAAATTTTATTATTGCGGTTAGAAAACAAATGGCAAATCAAAAAACCGAGACACTGTTTTCCTTGCAAAAAGAAATTAATTCGGTTATCCAAATCTTGGATTATAAGATAAAAAAAGCCAATGTTAAGATAATTTTTGTGTCTTCTAAGGATATTGTAATTTATGGAGATCCAACAAAATTTAGCCAGATAATTTTAAACCTTATTACCAATGCCATAGATTCTTATATAGGCATATATGACGCCAGAGAAAGAAAGGTTAAAATGGAAGTTTTTTTAAGGGACGGATTTATTTATCTAAGCGTTCAGGACTGGGGTTGCGGCGTTGTTGCCGAATTTAGAGAAAAAGTTTTCCAGCCATTTTTTACCACTAAAGAAAATGATGCAGGAACGGGTATTGGACTTTATTTAGTTAAAAACATTATAGAAAATAGTTTTGATGGCACCATTGATTTTAAGAGCGAAAAGGATAAGGGCTCAATATTTAATGTTAGTTTTCCAGTTCGCAATAAATTTATGGATAATCCTGTAAATTATCTTCTTTCGCGCCAGCAGAAGGATGGCAGTTTTTTGATAGACGAAAATACAGATATTTTAATAGCTACGGCATTTGCACTTATCTGCCTTAATGATTTAGCTGAAACTCCGGAAATCAAAGAGATGAAAGATAAAGCAGTTAATTTTTTATTGTCTAAAAAAGATGACAACTGGAGATTTTCTGCTAACGTTGGGATTAATTTTTTGGCTTTGTCTGCTATCGCAAAATATAATCCGGAATTAATAGATGGTGGAGCAATGGCTAAAATTTTGATGTTTTTAACTTTAGCCGAAGTAAAAGAGGGCGGTCCATATTACTCTTATATAAACAAACAAGATAAGGAAATTGACATAGTAACAAATGTTACAATCGCCTATTTTTTAGCGCTGCAAGACGTTGATTTGCCAGAATTAAATGATTTAATTGACTCTGCTATTGAAGCCGGTAATTTTAATTCTAGAATTTTTGAATCTATTTATTCTTTGGTTTATCTTATTTCAAATTTTTACAAAGGAGATAAAAAAGAAAAATTAATAAATTTTATATTAGAAAAAAGAAACGAAAGAAATAATCAGCTTTATATTTGGATAGCGGATTTGGCGCTGGATAATTTGAGGAACAAGAAAGTTAATGTGGCGGGCAGGGTAGTGGAAGACGAGCAAGAACTTAAAATAATGGAATTGATAGTAAAAACCGCGGAAGAAGAGTTTTCAGCATTGGAAATAGACGCCCAAAAATTGGCAATAAGAGAAATTCAAAAAACCATTAAGGGAAACAAGGATGGTCAGATGTCTTTAATGGCGTATTATTTTAAAAAGGCTTTGGGAAAAAACGGAGAAAAGTTTTCCGACAGTTTGATTGCCAAAATGGGAGTTGCCAATATCTTTTTTTGGACAGCTTTTATTATATATGACGACTTTTGGGATGAAGACGAGGCAGCCAACCCGCAAATATTACCTATTGCAAACTTGTATGCCAGACATTATGTTGATTTCTTTGATTTTGTTTTACCGGAAAATACTGGTTTTCGCGCATTTTTTCATAAATTAATGGATAATCTTGATGCCGCCAATGCCTGGGAAAATATGTATTGCAGAGCTAGAGTGGAGGGCTCAAAGTTTTTTATTCCGGAAAAATTACCCGATTATGGTGACTACGAATTTAAATTTAGGCCGGCGTCTGGTCATATTTTGGGTCCTGTGGCTATGCTAATTAGCCTGGGCTATAGCTTGGATTCTGCAGAAGTTAAAAATATTATTTTATATTTTAAAAATTATTTAATAGCCATGCAGATTAATGACGATGCTCATGATTGGGAAGAGGACTTAAAAAGGGGACATATAAGCACGGTTGTAGATATTCTTTTGAGGGATTTAAATTGGCAGAAAAGAGAAATTGATTTAGATAAGGATTTAGATGAACTTAGAAAAGTTTTTTGGTTTAAAACAATGCCAAAAGCAGAAGAATTAGCTTTATTTTATGCAGACAAGGCAAAACAAGCGCTTTTGGCAGTTGGGCTTTTTGAAAATTTAGCTCCGCTTGAAAAATTTATCAATATTAACAAAAATGTGGCAGAAAAAGCGCTAAAAGAACAAAAAGAGTCTGTAAAGTTTTTGCAAAACTTTAATTAATTTTTATTAAAACTTTAGGAAAATTTTAGCCAACTAGTGTAAGTTTAAATTAATAAGATCCATTTAATAAAATAATTATGGAACCAATTAATTTAAACGAATACCGTTGCAGTAGCTGCGGCAAGTTGTTTTTTAAGGGTGATCTTCAAAATTGCAAAATAGAAATTAAATGCAGGAGATGCGGTGAAATAAAGCTCATCAATTTTAGCAATGGAAACAAAATAGGGGACGGCTTAGATGAAAAACAAAGAAATATCACTATTAGTTAGCAATTTAATTATTTTAGAAACAAAGCGGGCTATATAATTGTATTTAATATATAGCCTTTTTAATTTGTTTTAGTTGTTGACAACGCTAATAAAAAATATTAAGGTGACACTACATTAAAACCATTATTATGCGCTAGTAAGGATTATAGAAACCCTCGAGGTTAACCTTGCTAGCGCAGAGTGATGGTTTTTTAGTAGATTACATTTAAGCATGGCGATGTCGGACCTCTCCAAAAGGTAACCTATTTAAAAGCGTGTGAGGTCCGACATCAATGACATCAAGAGTTATCCACATGGGGTTGCTATTGTAATCTGTTTGCTATTTTTTTATAATTAAGTTGTATCAATAGAGGCTTTGTGAAGTCCTTATACTTTTTGTATCGGGATTTTTTTATGGAGCAACCTAATTTAAAAGAATATCGCTGCAGTTGTAATAAGCTTCTTTTTAAGGGAGTCCTTATAGACTGCAGAATAGAAATTAAATGTAGAAGATGCGGAGGTATAAAAACAATTGGTTTTTCTAATGGTTTAAATACAGAAAATAGGTTATGCAGTTTTGAGACAGATAAAAAACAGACTTAAATAGCACTAATTATATAGAAGCTCTTGAAGCTCGGATTTAAGAGCTTTTTTGTTTTTCTTTAAAAAGTTATAAGAGAGATAAAAATTAAAAAGATGGAGCACGAGTACGGAGTAAAAAGATTATATTGGATTTTTGGAGTTTGTTTGGCAGTTTTTGCCATAGCTATAATTTTTTACATAGCAAATTTTTTTAAGAAAATTGATAAAAATGTAATATCTTCTGTGGTCAGCTATATATCTGAAAATGCGCATACTGGGCTTGATAGGACTCCTGGCGCAGAATTGGCATTTACCGAACCCGAAGAACCAAAACAATATGCTGTTGTAATTCCCAAAAAAGCAGAAACAACAGAGCCTTCTGTCGCCATGGGAGAAAGACCAAGCCAATTATTTGATATAAATTTGGAATTAGATAGTACCTCTGTTTACAATGTTGATGAATTGGGGGTGCGCGTAAATTTTACCAGTTTTGGAAATATTCCAACTCCGGTAAATATGACTTTTGAGATTTTAGATAACGCCGGTGAAACTATTTATACCAAAACAGAAAGCATAACAGTTGAGACAGAGCAAGTTTATAGTAAAAGTTTTGCTGGTTTAGCTTTATCCCCCGGAAATTATGCGATACGCTTAACAACTTTATATAATACCAATGTTACAGACGAATTTGAGTCTCCATTTACAATTAAGTCAACTTTTAACTGGCCATTAGTGAGGCTTTATATTGCCGGAATATTAGCGATTATTGTTGTTTTAGCGTTATTTTTCCCCAGAGCGTGGTACAAAATTATATTTAAATCATTTTACCGTACAAATTCGTGATTAAATTTCAAATAAAAAAAACATATTCTCATATTCTTGCTTCAACTTTTTTTGCCGCAACAGTTGTTCTGGCTATATTTGTTGCTTTTGTTTCTAATAATGTTTTACCCGTTACTTCAAACCTTAGTGCCGGATTAACAGAAAATCAATTAACACAATATATTATAAGCCAAAAAGATAATTTTATTTGGTGGTTAGCTGTGATTGTTTTCTTTACGTTGTTAGGGTTTTTCTTTGGGAGATTAATAGATGCAAGGCGTTCAAAATACATAAAAATTAATGGCAAAACTGCCTATAATTTAAAATAAAAAATGGCTAGATATTCTTTAAAAAATAAAAGTGACAGGTGGTTAAGGATACAAAATTTTAAATTTTACTTATTTTTTGTTTTATTAATCGCTTTGTTGGCGATTTTGGCATCTCAGGTTTTTGGAGACATACAGCAGGAACAGGAAAGTTATGTTTCTCTGTCTAATGACGCCCTAGATGAAAGAATGTCGTCTTTGTACAACGAGCTTAACAATTTACCCAGTGGAGCCGGAAACGATGTATTATTTTTAAGCAGTCTCGTTGATGTAAAAGATTTTATATTTAACGGTTCGTCTAAAGAGGAAGAAATTGATCAAGACTTTTCAGAATTTTTAAATCAAAATACCGCTTATAAAAGGTTGACCATAGCAAAAATAGATAATCAGCCTGGTTTAAACATTGAGCGCCAAATTGATGGGAAGATTATTTTAAGCCAGTCATCTTTAAGCGAAGATTTTATAAGCAAAGCAATAAATTTACAAAAAAATAAGGTATATATTTCTGATTTGCAAAAAGATGTAATATCTGATTCTGGCAGTTTGGTTTTGTATTACGCCACACCTATATTTAACGACGCAGGAGAACTTGGCGGAATTTTAATATTGACTGTAGATCCAAGTTATTTTTTAGATGATGTTCGTAATTTTTCGCGTCCTGGAGAGCAAGTATTTTTAGTTAATGAATTGGGCAGTTATCTGGCGAATTCCGATGTTAATAAAGAATATATCAATACCGAAGATAAATTTAATTTTAAAACAGATTTTTCCGAAGTTTCTGACGAAATTTTATCAATTTCGGATAAAAGAATTATAGAAACAAAAGATTCTATTTTTGTTTTTCGCTATATTCAGCCAACATTAAGCAAATTTAATATATATAAAATAAATGGCAGTTCTGACGCCAAGGATATAAAAGACAGTTTTTATTGGGTGTTGGTTAGCGTTTCTGATCGTCAAGATGTCAATGTTATATTAAAAACCATAAAACAGCAGAGATTCATATTTTTATTGCTTATGATAACAATCACCATATTCATTGGATTAGTAGTTTATTCAATGTATTGGAGATTAACTAATAAAATTAAAAGCCAAGGAGCTTAAAATGAAGTTTTTAACTAATAAAAAATTATCTCTTAATTTACTTTTAATATTTATATTGGCACTGTTTTTGTTCCCCAGATCTCAAATTTTAGCGCTTTCTGCCAGCGTTCATGTGCCAGAAAAATATACTGATGTTTTGGCAGGAGAAAGATTTTATTTTGAGGTAGAAATTAAATACCCTGAGAATATTTCTAGAAAAGACTTAAGGCTAGAGTACGACATAAAAAAAGCCGGAGAGATTATTTCTCAATCTAAATTTTTAAAGGCAGTAGAGACGCAGGCATCATTTATGGATTATGTTGTTATTCCCGACAGCGCCGAGGCTGGTTTATACGAAATTGTGGTAAAAATTTCTGATTATCAGGCATTAAGCGAAGAAACGTCAACCAGTTTTAATGTTAAATCAAAAGACAATAGCCTGTTTTATTACTTTTTGGTCTTGCTGGGGGCTATAGGGGTGTTTGGAGTCTTTGTAGTAATAGAAATTAGAAAATTATCCAAAGATTAATCTAATAGAAATCTATGGGCTTACGCCCATAGTATTTACAGGGTAGCAAAAAATAATAAATTAAACTTTAAAATATGAATTTAGATTTAAATTTTTATGTTCAAATTTCTGTGTCAGTTTTCTTTACAATTTTGTTTTGTTTATCCCTGGTATTTACTCTAAAAAGCAAAAGAGAATACAGGCAACTTTTTATTTTAATTACATTGATAGCATTGTTTTGTCTTCTGAACCAGGTTAACTTTTTTTTGACTACTATATATTTCCCAAATATAAAAGATTTAATAGAAGCAATTTTGGTTTTGGCGATTGCTTTAACCTTTCTATTTCTTGCTAAAAAAATTGTTAAATTAACATAAGTTTACTTATATGAATATTTCAGTTTTAATAATTTATATTTTAACAGCCGTAATTTTTTTGTGGAGCGCTATGATTCTGGTGAGAATGAAAAAGCAGAAAGATTTTGTTGGACTATATGCTCAATTTTTTATGGTTACTATAACTGCCTTTATTTTTTCTATTCTTGGAATTTATCAGCAATTTATAAGCGGGAGCTTAGTAGAAGTGATAAATCAGTTTGTTGGCATCTTTTTTATTATTGCCGCTATCAATTTTATTATTGTTGTTGGGATAATCTGGAACATCAATAATGGCAAAAGAATTGAATCCGGAAAAAGCGCAACAATTACAATTTTCGTCTTATTTATAGAATTTATTATTTTAGGATCTTCGTGGACAGCTTTTTATTTTTACCAAAAATCCGGAGATATTGTTTTAAATCAATATAAGGATTATTTATATGCCATTGCGAACTCTAGGTCGTCCCATATTAGCACATTGGTTTTAGATTATAAAAATAAAATTTTAGCCGACTCAACCATTAACCTTGGAATAATAAACTGTTTAGATGGAGTAGAAACCAATGATGGATCATGCAGTAAAGAAGGATTAGCTGAAATTGTTAAAAAAAGGATGGAATCAAATATATATTCAACTTATTTTATAGCAATTTTAGATAAAAGCGGCGAGGTTGTTAGTTGTACGGATAATTCTTTTATAGGCCAGGATTGGTCGTCACGATTAGCCTTTACTAACCGTACAAATGAAGGATATATTTCAAATATTTTTTATGATGAAGTTTATAATCGACAAGGCATTGAAATTTCTCATCCTATTGTAAAAAATGGCAATTTTTTAGGAGTTTGGATAGTGAGAGAAAATCCTGATAGCATTTATAATGTTTTACAAGACAGAACAAACCTCGGTGATACGGGCGAAGCGATTTTAATTGACGCTGATGAAATAATTTTGTCTCCGCAAAGATTTACAGACGAAATATTTATAAAAACAGATACTCTTAATGCTGCTGGATGCAAGGATGAATTTGATAAATATGTTGTAGAAACCCCAACAAGTTTAACTGTTGATAAACATAATTTTTCTATTGCGGAATATACCAACAAATTTGGCAGGAGAATATTGGGGGCTCACGTAGCAGTTGAAGGTCCAACTAAAGGTTTAAAATGGTGTGTTTTAGTTGAAATTGGAAAAGAGGAGGCCTTGTCAAATTTTAATAAAGATCTTTCAGAAGCTACGATTTTATCATTAATTATTATAATTGTTTTAGCCTGTATCTTTATTTTTACTTTTGATTTATTTTTCAAAAAATTATTTAAAAATTCGCCTAACTGATGATAAAAATAAAACTCAGTAAAACCAAAATAAGTATTTTTTTAATCAGCATTTTAATTTTAGCGGTTGCTGTTGCCGCCTGCTTTTTAGTTTATAAAAAAATCTACGAACAAAATGAGGTGGGTACTGCAAAAATATACCATGTAGGTATTCTTGCCGGATTGAGTTTTTTTGATGACACAACAACTGGCTTTAAGTCGGGGATGGAAAAATTAGGCTATAAAGAAGGCGAAAATATAGTTTATGACCTAGAAAAAACAGATTTTGATGCAGAAGCTTATAAACGCATTTTAACAAAATTTATTAATAATAAGGTTGATTTAATTTTTGTGTTTCCCACAGAGGCGGCGCTTATGGCAAAAAGTTTGGCAAAAGAAAGCAATATTCCGGTATTATTTGCCAATGCAAGCCTTGAAGGAGTTGACCTGGTTAAAGACTTAAATAAACCAGGAGAAAATATTACTGGGGTGCGTCGTCCAGATCAAGAGATAGTGGTTGAAAGATTTAATATTATGCGCACAGTTTTGCCGGAAGCAAAAAAAATGCTTATACCTTATCAGCGCGG